>Ga0307935_1000546_pt1 | contig 16492 bp, 15 predicted proteins | sample OrgLakmetageno92_FD_201827 | JGI IMG/M metagenome (GOLD analysis project Ga0307935, IMG submission 201827) | Saline water microbial communities from Organic Lake, Antarctica - #92 | ecosystem: Environmental > Aquatic > Non-marine Saline and Alkaline > Saline | place: Antarctica: Organic Lake...
GAAAAATCGGTGGCTCCCATCTCAGATATCGATGAGCCACAAGAAGCCGAGGCTGCGTCTACCGAAGTGACCGAAGTGACCGAGGACAGCTCGAAAGATGAGGTTGAAGAGGAGGCGGAAGAAAAGCAAGAGGCCAAAAAAGAAATCGATCCCAAAAATAGTCCTGAGCTCAAGCTGGATTCAAAGGCACCCGGCCCGCAGAGCGAGCTCGAACTTAATAATACACCGCGGGGTCGTTTTGAAGGCGAAAACCCGAACGTCTTTGAAGGCGAGGATCTAGATCTACCTCCATTCTTACGTAAAAAGAAGCGCTAGCCCGCTTCGTTTTTTCTCTTCCAGACTGTAACCATTGAGCGGGTCCATTGAAACTTTCTCGCAGTTTCACGAATCAAAAATGGCTCGTCGCATTCATGTTTCAACTCAAAGTGTTGAGAAAGTTGCTCTTTCATCCAACTGAACGTATCTTCAGTTGGCCAATTTTCACGTGGCGTGAATGTCTCTAGCCATGTGCACGGGGTTGCGATGACTAGCTCACCACCCTTATTAACCAAGCTTGGCAATCGATTTAAAAGCAACAACGGCTCAGTGAGACGACATAGCAAGTTGGCTGCGTGAACTCGGTCGAAGCTTCCAAGGTCTTCTGGCAGGTTCATGGCATCACCTTGAAAAAACTCAACACGTGAAGGCTCGGCACCAGCAGGAAGTTTAGCGAGTAAGCGAGAGCCGACGTTTCCTTCGTCCAACCTTGAATAACCAATCTCACTTTGCTCTTTGATACGGTTTGCCGCATCAATAAAACCCTGAGAAAAATCAATGCCGACCACATGCTCGCAGGTGCGAGACATTTCAAAAGCAGAACGACCCACAGCGCACCCGAGGTCCAATCCCCGTGGAACGTGATTTGCTGCGAAATGAACTGGAGTTCGCTTGGCGAAATCCAAAGCTTCTATCATTCCAGCCGGCCACTGAACTTGCGAGCTAAGGATATCTCCCTGCTGGCCGTAATGAAAAAGAAGATACTCATCGAGAATCTTCGGGTTTTCGTAAATATCGTTGCTGATCATTGTAAAAGAAGCTGGAGCCGTATTCCATCTCAGGCAAGAGTTCTTGCGATGCGATTTCGAATCATTGTGGCCGGTAAGCCGGCTTTAACTTTCACCAAAGCAGCGATAGCAGATTATCTCAAACGCTTGGGACGCCACGGGACCTACGAAATGATCGTCGTCAAAGCAGGTGAAAGCGCGGCCGTTTCCGAGCGCTTACTCCAAGCATCGGAAGGTTGCTATCGCATTGCCTTGGATGAGCGTGGCACCAGACCTACCACACGTGAACTTGCCAGAGACTTTGAGAGTATGGAGCTGGCAGGTGAGGTTAAAACTGTTGCTCTGCTCATTGGCGCCGCAGACGGACATACTTCCGAGTTACGGAAACACTGCGACATGACTTTATCACTTTCCAGTATGACCATGCAGCATGAGCTCGCACTTGTCGTCCTTCTGGAGCAGCTTTATAGACTCGCAAGCATCAAAGCAGGAAGCCCCTACCATCGTGACTGATGACTTTGATCAGCGGCGATATTGATTCTGGGGCAGCATACTGAACTGGCCACCGCCTTGCCCTGCCACGGGCCGGTTCCATGGAATCAAACTGGTATCCGAAACAGGTCCTACTGGCTTTTTCTCAGGTGACTCGACACAAGATGAAAAAGCACTAGCAATCAGGATAAGTAGGAAAAATCGTTTCATATAGATTTCAAGAAGTCTTAATTAACAGCCGGTCTTGCCAAAATTACTTGGTCTCCTGGCTGAATACGCACGCCAGGCGCTAATGATTTCAAATCAATTTCAGCAATCGTCTGAGTTGGCTCAATGGCGGATGGATTGACACGTCCGATCAACTCACCCGAACGTTTCACAAGAAGAGAATCCCTCGGCGAGAAACCAGAATTGGACCCAGCGGCAATTACTACGAAGCCCCATTCATGGTTCACTGCGGTAATCCGAGCTTCCATATCATTTAAAGCAATTCGTTGGTTACGAGCACGAATACGTTCCTTCAATTGCTGCGACTCCTCTGTTTTGGCATTTAAGTTCTTTTCGGCTCCCGAGATCAGGGCGCCTAGTTCTTCAATCTTTTCGCGCTTCTGAACGATGGTAGCTTCTAGCTCCTCGAATTTGGAGCTGAGGTTACTGGCATCAATACCATCTCCCAGCGCTCCGAGTTGTTGCTTAATACCGCCCAATTGTTCATTCAATTGTTCAAATTGTTTATCCTGCGTGTTGAGTTTTGGGTCGAGGCCTGCGATTTCATTCTGAACCGCGTTCCCGCTGGATTCCGCTTCTGACAATTCAGATTTGGCGACAAGCAGTTTTTGCTCAGCTTCCTTCAGACGTTCTTGTTCAATTTCGATGTTATCTTCAGTTTCGGTCAGATTCGCCAAAACACGGACATTCATTTTGCCTTTTTCAAGTCTGTCGTCTTGGAGATTCCCAAACTTCTCGGCTTGAGTAAGAGTAAAATAGGCAGCGATCGCGGATAGCACGATGGCAATAATAGGAATAGCAAACTTCATAATTTCTCGAAAATCGGGTTTAGGTTTTGATTAGTTGGCGTTGGTGCCTACGGCTTCTCCCGAGCTGACAACCACACGATCGCCGATCATTAGGTTCACGCCGTCACCAACGGAATCTGGGATGATACTTGCACAAGAGCTATTCTGCACAACCGTTGTAACAAGAAGTTTCGCGACCACCTCATCGTTTCGAACGACATCAAGTTTTGAGCCTCCGACAACTCCGCTTACTGCGCCATCTGACAAAGTCACAAAGCCCCAGTTCGGGTAGATACTTCTGATCCGCGTCTTTAACGACGGATCGGAAGCTCCGCGGCCCATGGACGCCACCATCTGACGGAGAGATTCTGTTTCCTCCTCATTCTCAGTGGCTCTCGAAGCGAAGCTTGCAAGCTCAGCCTCTCGGCCTGCGATGGTCTGCGCGAGCTCTTCGGAAGTAACGTTCAGCACCTTCATTTGAGCCGCGAGCTTTTGGAGATCTCCGGCATCGGCAAGGGTCGCAGTGATTTGGGATAGCTCCGCTTCGTTAGCCTTGATTTTAGCACCCTTCGTAGCGAGTTCGCTTTTAAGCTCCACCAGCTTTTCTTTCATGTCCGCCACGAGTCCCTGAACTTCAAGCGTGTTTGCCTCAACTCCAGCAATCTCATCGGGCAATGCCTTAAGGATTTCTGCGGCCTCCTCAAAATTTTTCTGAGTTTTCTTGAGATCTCGAGAAATCGCCGCTTCTGCTTCGATTTCTTTTTCGAAACGGGTGTTGTTCTTGATTGCGATAAGTGCGGAGATCGCAAGAATTACCGCAGTTAAAATACCTAAAATTTTGGCCATGGGTCGTTTTTTGAAACTGGTTTTTTGAAACTTTGAAGATGTTTGATTACGATTTGGAATGCGGCAATCCCAAAAGTGCCAAAAACGTTGATTTAATTAGATCACGCCCAAGCTTGGCTTTACAAAAGCCGTTTTCACGCCAAGCGTGCCCACAAATCGAATGAAATCAATTTTCCGAGTCTTTTCCTATCTGCGGCGCTATCCCAAGCTGGCGAGTCTGCAATTATTTTGCGCAATCGGTATGACCGCAGCTCTTTTCGTCTTCCCGACCATTACTGGTCACGCGGTTGATGAAATCTTACCCGACGAATCGCGCCATGGGGAATTCATGTTCTGGGTCCTGATGACTCTGCTGGCATTCGCCGCACGTGAAGGACTCAATAGCTCGAGGATTTTCATCAATAACCACTTCGAGCAAAGGGTCATCTATGACATCCGCTCGGATCTCTACGGGAAAATTCAACTTCTACCGTTGAATTGGTTCGATACACGCCGGACTGGAGACGTCATGACACGTGTGGTCGAGGATGTTACCAACATGGAACGCGTCCTGATCGATGGTATAGAGCAGGGGGTGATCGCCGTTCTTCAAGTTCTCGGTATCGGCATTTACCTATATATTCTCAATCCTGTCGTTGCAGGATGGGCCACCTTGCCAATTCCGCTACTGGCGATAGGTGCATGGATTTATTCAACTCGGGGACGGGATCGATACCGGAACCAACGGGAGGCGACCTCGAACCTGAACTCCCTCCTGCACGATAATATCGCCGGAATCCGGCAGATCAAAAGCTATGCTGCAGAAAAGGTGGAACACACACGCTTCAACCAATCCTCGGAAAAACTACGCCAAGCCAGCCTGCGCATGATGCGATGGTGGGCAACGTATTCTCCCAGTATGTCATTTATCAAGATGACGGGTTACGTGCTGGTGCTGGGAATCGGTGGCACCGAAGTCATGGATGGAAACCTGAAGCCAGGCGAGTTCGTGACTTACCTTTTGTTTCTCTCTCTTTTCTACGATCCAATCGACCGGCTCAACTCGCTCAACCAAATGCTTCTCTCCGGACGGGCTGCAGCGGACCGTGTTTTTGAAATTCTTGATGCAGAGGAAGAACAGCATGCAACTGATGGAGCTCAGCTAAAACAGCGTGCTAATGGCAGTGTGGAGTTTCAAAACGTCTCTTTCGCCTATCAAGATCAAGCCACCTTGGTGAACGTTTCGATCAAGGCGGAGCCAGGACAGACCATCGCATTGGTTGGCACCACTGGAGCTGGGAAAACCACCGTCCTCTCACTACTCGCTCGCTTCTACGAGAAAAATTCTGGAGGAATCCTTCTCGACGGCACTGAGATCGGCACCCTTAACAAACCATCCCTACGGAACCAGCTCGCCTATGTCACACAGGAGCCTTTCCTTTTTAATGGGACCGTCCGTGAGAATTTAGAACTCTCCAAGCGCGGCGCGAGCGATGAAGAAATCTGGGCAGCTCTCACTGCTGCAAACGGTGATCAATTCGTGCGCGCCCTACCTAAACAGCTCAATACCAACGTCGGCGAACGTGGGGTGAAACTCTCGGGAGGTGAAAAACAACGTCTTTCGATCGCCCGCGCTTTACTCAAAGACGCGCCCATCCTCCTACTCGACGAAGCCACTGCTTCGGTCGATTCTGAAACTGAGCGGCAGATCCAAGCCGCCTTGGATCGACTGATGGAGAATCGCACCGCGTTCGTAATCGCCCACAGGCTCTCCACGATCCAGAACGCCGACCGTATCTACGTCTTGGAAAAAGGCCGGGTCATCGAACAAGGCACTCACGACGAGTTGCTCGCCAAAGAAGGAAAATACGCGGAACTCTGCAAACGCTCGTTTCTCGCGGAGCGGGAGCCCTGAATGCGGCACGCGCCCGGCATATCACGCGCCCGGCATGGCAGGGACGGTCTCTCCGAGCCGTCCGGATCTGTGGGCGGGATCTCGTGATGAAAAACAAACTACCCAAGATCGCTCGGGAAAATCCAGAATCGGAGCGTCGGGATCGAAGTAATACCATTTGAATAGTTAATCTGTCTGAATGGCGCGAGTTGGCTTTGCGGAGCTCAAGGCGCGAGAAAGGAGTAGTGCTAGCACTGCGACTGCCGAGAAACGAAGAACTACGCGAAGCCAGCCGCGTCACTTGACCCATCCCGTAAGGCACTAATAAAACCCATAAAAAAATCCATTCAGACAGAGTAACTATGAAAATGGTATAACCACGCCGTACAAATCATGTGTGAGATCCGGACGGCTAGGGACAACCGTCCCTGCCTGCGCGTATGATGTCGCGAATTACCAAGATAGCTCGGGCACATCCAGAATCACCATGTCGACATCAAAGCTCCCACCCTACCCAAACGATACGCCAGATACCCCGACACATCGGAGCAAGCTGGACGGTTAGGCACGACTTTCCTTGCCTGCGGGAATTACGAATCGGCTCCCTTGACATACAAAAAACGCCCGGAGTTTCCTCCGGACGTTTTGAAAAGTTTGGTAGTAAAGCGATACGTGATCGCTTCGACTATTAACGTGAGTAGAGCTCGACGATGAGTTGCTCGTTGACGAGCGGATCGATCTCCGAGCGTTCAGGAATACGCGACATGGTCGCTTCCATTTTCTCGCGGTCGACTTCAAGCCAGTCCACTGCTGGGACCGCTTGCGTCAGATCGAGCATACGGAGAACCAGTTGTTGGGAAGAAGGCTTACCACCGACTTTGATTACATCACCTGGCTTGACCTGAAAACTCGGAATGTCGACTTGCTGGCCATTCACTTGGATGTGCCCGTGATTAACCATCTGACGAGCAGCTTGGCGGGAATTACCAAAACCTGCGCGGTAGCACATGTTATCAAGACGAGTCTCAAGAAGCTGAAGCATGATCACACCCGTGATACCACGGCGGCGGGCTGCTTCTTGATAGTAGGAGCGGAATTGTTTTTCGAGAACGCCGTATTGGAAACGAAGCTTCTGCTTCTCACCAAGTGCGATCGAATATTCAGACTTCTTCTTGCGGCCTGCGCGTACGCCGTGCTGTCCCGGTGGGAAGTTACGACGCTCGAGAGCTTTTGAAGGACCGAAAAGAGAAACGCCGAAACGGCGGGAGATTTTGGTGCGGGGACCGGTATAACGTGCCATGATCTGGGAAAGTTAGTTGTTTAAAAGTTTGGATTAAACGCGACGCGCTTTCTTCGGGCGGCAGCCGTTGTGAGGAATCGGAGTGACGTCGCGGATCGAGAGAATATCGAGACCGAGACCTTGGACAGCACGAACAGCGGACTCACGACCGGAGCCGGGACCTTTAACGCGAACATCAACTTCTTTCAAACCGTGGCCCATGGCCTGGCGGCAAGCGTCTTGCGAAACGACCTGAGCTGCATAAGCAGTGCTTTTGCGCGAGCCTTTGAAGCCCATTTTACCAGCACTGGACCATCCGATCGAATTGCCGTTCGGGTCAGTTACGCTGACGAGAGTGTTGTTAAACGTCGCGGTGACGTGAACGATGCCACGAGCGATGTTCTTAGAACCTTTCGCTTTATGGATTTTGATTTCCTCTTCGCCACCACCGATTTCAGCGAAGATATCCTTCCTCTGATCTTTCTTAGGTGCGTCGGGATTAAGGAGCGGTGCCTCGGCAGCCTCGCCTTTCTTGGACTCCTCTGCCGTCGCGGCAGGAGCTTCCTCGGTTTTGCCTTCTGCTTTCGCAGGTGCTTTATCCGGTGCTGCTTTAGCCGCAACCGGGGTTTCAGGTTTAGCCTCGGCAGCGGGAACCGCTACTTCTTCAGCTTCTTTGTTGTTTGTTTCTTCGGACATATGTCGGGATCAGTAATGAAAGCTTGGAGAGCTTTCGAAAAATTTTAGCAACCCAGCGTTACTTCTTAACGCCCACGGTTTTCTTCTTACCTTTGCGAGTGCGTGCGTTGGTGCGGGTGCGCTGACCACGGACCGGAAGACCACGCTTGTGGCGGATACCGCGGTAGCAGTTGATGGAGGTCAAACGCTTGAGCTGAGATTGACGTTCACGACGGAGGTCACCCTCAACCATGATTTGCTCAGTTTGGATAACTTGGGAGATTTTCACCAGTTGGTCCTCGCTGAGTTGACCAGTGCGGATATCCGGATTAATTCCGGCATGGTCCAGAACACGGGCCGCTAAAGAGCGTCCGACTCCGAACATATAAGTGAGAGAAGCCTCGATGCGCTTCTCGTTGGGGATTTCGATACCTAGAATGCGTGCCATTTTGTGAAGATTTTCGCGTGAATTGCGGAGTCCTGACGTCTGTCGGAAGCTCCGTGGGGCGGGTGATTTACCAGAGATCCCTGCGCTGGCAAGCCGGAAATGGAAAAAATCTGCCAAACAGCGAAGTTTTTTTAATATTTCCCGAGTTTAGGTCGAAACTTTTACTTACAGCCCTTCCCGCCTCGACAAAGACAAAACGCTCCTTAGCTTTTGAGAAGCATCAATCATTCATGGATACAAACGCAGAATCACCTGAAGAAATACCGGCAGAAATCCCAACGGAATCCACGGCTGAAACAGTCAGCTCGACCGGGACCTATCAACTACCGCCAGACGATGTAGCAGCAATCAACGAGCTCGGGGAAACCTATGCGGCCTTCCGTAAGGAACTGGCAAAAACGATTATCGGCCAAGATGATGTGATCGAAAAACTTGCGATTGCCCTATTTGGCCGTGGTCACGCGCTACTCATGGGCGTGCCAGGGCTGGCAAAAACTTTGTTGGTGTCCTCGGTTGCACAGACTTTCAACCTCAGTTTCAACCGCATCCAGTTCACTCCCGATCTAATGCCTGCCGACATCACCGGCACCGATATTATCCAAGAGTCCGGTGTCGGCGGTAAACGCGAGTTCGAGTTCGTCAAAGGTCCTGTATTCGCAAACCTAGTGCTAGCAGATGAAATCAACCGCGCTCCGGCCAAGACACAGTCCGCGATGTTGGAAGCCATGGGTGAGCAGAAAGTCACCGTCCTTGGCAAGACCTATGCGCTTGAGCCGCCTTTCTTCGTCCTCGCGACTCAGAACCCAATCGAACAAGAGGGAACTTATCCCCTCCCAGAAGCGCAACTGGACCGTTTCATGTTTCTCATCGAGGTCGAGTATCCCTCCGCAGAGGAGGAGAAACGCATCGCCCGCGAAACCACTGGAGCTGCCAAGCAAGCACTGGCCAAACTGATTGATGCTGAAAAAATCATCGCTTTCCAATCTCTCGTTCGCCGCGTGCCGGTCCCAGACCATCTTTACGACTACGCTGTCGAGATCGTCCGCAAGACCCGCCCCGCTCAACCAGAATCCCCACAGTGGATCAAAGACACCGTCGGCTGGGGAGCAGGACCGCGTGCGGTTCAGTATCTGATTATAGGTGCCAAGGCTCGCGCTGCGCTACGCGGAAACTACATGGCGTCATTGGAGGATTTGCAGGCCGTCGCTCCCGCGGTTCTCAACCACCGCGTCATCACCAACTTCGCCGCTGAGTCCCAAGGCATGACTTCCAAGAAGATCATCAAACGCCTGATAGATGAGATGATGGAAGCCTGATGAGCCCATACCCCGGACCACCGAATGCATTCCTTCATCGATAACGAGCTCCTCTCGCGCCTCGGCTCCCTGCCGATCGAATCGCGCGTGCCGATGATGGGAAATGTTGCCGGAAAACACCGCTCGCCCCACCGCGGCTCATCCGTCGAATTCGCCGAATACCGGAAATACGTTCCCGGCGATGACACACGTCGTCTCGACTGGAAGGCCTTCGCCCGTTCAGACAGGTTCTACATCAAGGAATTTGAGGCCGATACCAATCTCCGTGCCTACTTCGTGATCGACGCCTCCGGCTCCATGAACTTTCAGAGTCCCGGCCATGATTCGAAAATCGAATACGCGCGCCGTATCGCCGCCTCCCTCGCATACCTACTGGTAAACCAAGGCGACGCCGCCGGCCTCTCGATCTGCACCGACAAGCTCCACCTCGAAGTCCCGCCCTCGCGCCGCGCTGCACATTTGGAGCGCTTTTTCTCCACCATCGAACAAGTCGAACCCTCCGGCGAAACCGGCCTCATTCCCGCCCTCCACACCATTGCGGAAAAAATCGGCCAGCGCGCCTTCGTCGTCATCCTCTCCGACTTTTTTACCGACACAGCAGAACTCTCCGAAGCCCTTCAGCACCTGCGCTATCGTAAGCACGATATCTCGCTCTTCCACCTCATGGATCCACAGGAAATCGGCTTCAGTTTTGATCGGCCACATCGTTTCGTTGATCTCGAAGATGGCACCTCCATCGTCGCCGAGCCGAACCTCATCGCCGATGAATACCAAACTGCGCTGGCGGATTTTCTCAAACAGGTCCGCGAAAAAGCACACGACGCGGCGGCCGACTACCAATTGGTCACCACCGACACTCCGCTTGAGCCCTTGCTGAGAGAATTTCTCACCTCACGCCTTCCCAACGCGAAGCACTGATGACGTTTCTTTCTCCATTCCTCTTATGGTTCCTGGCGGCAGTAAGCGTGCCTGTCGCCATCCACCTTCTCAACAAGCGGCGGCACAAAACCCTGCAATGGGCGGCCATGCAGTTCCTCCTCAAAGCCACTCGTGAATCGCGCGGGAAAAAGAAACTACGCCATATCGTAATTCTCATCTGCCGTGCTTTGGCGATTGCCGCGCTCGTCTTCGCCGCCGCCCGCCCAGTCGTTTCCGGTCTACTTGGTTGGGGCGCGGGAACCATTGATCATGTGGTGCTTGTCCTCGACCGCAGCGCGTCCATGGAACTCCGTTCTGGCGATGGCCAAGATACCAAACGCGAAATCGTCATTCAAAAAGTCCGTGAAGCCATTGAAGACTTGGGTAACCCGAGGCTCACACTCATCGATAGCGCATCTGGGATTCCACAGGAGGTCCCATCTCCCGAGGTTCTTGGAAAAATATCCGCTACCTCTGCGACGGAATCCGCCGCGAGCTTCCCCTCACTTTTGTCAACCACCGCGGAATTCTTGGCCACCACCACAGGCCGCTCGGAAGTTTGGCTCGCTTCTGATTTACAATATTCTAACTGGCGTGCAGATGATGACCGCTGGGCGAATGTCCGTGCCGCCCTCGCCGCGCTTGAGCAGAAACCCTCAATCCGCGTGCTTTCCATCACCGGAAGTTCCGCTCCCAATATCTCGTTGCGATTGCTGAGCACACAACGGAACTCCGGTGGAATCCTTCTGGATCTTGAGCTTGTTCGCTCAGAGGAAAGTCGTGGCAGCCTGAACCTACCGATTAGCTTGAATGTCAACGGTGCCACCACTACGGAATCCGTAACTCTTCCCAGCCAAGCCCTCCGCTTCCAAAAACGCATCGCCCTCAGCGATGAAACTGAATCCGGCCACGGCTGGCTATCCGTTCCCGCTGATGGAAACCCGCGCGACAATTCTGTATTCTTCGCATACGGGCCCGCGAAACCAGTCAAGTCACTGATCGTTTCCGCAGCTGGAGAAGCTGCCGACTATCTCTCACTCGCCGCAGCCCCTCCTGGCTTTGAAAATCAGTCTGCCCAGCGTCTCACTCCAAGCGCATTTACCAGCACCTCCACTGCTGACATTGCCATGATTCTCTGGGCCGCCCCTCTGCCCACCGGAAACAGCGCAAGCATCCTCCAGAGCTTCTTGGCAAACGGTGGTCAATTGGTTCTTCTCCCAACCAAAGACGTTTCGGGAAATTCATTTCTTGGTATCGATTGGGAGCCCACCGACCTTGCCGCTGCAGGCAAGTTTTTCATCCTCCAAGATTGGGATAGAACCGACGGGCCGCTGCGAGATGGCAATGACGGCTCTGCGGTTCCCGCGGAGCGCCTGCGCGCAATCAAACGAGGCATACCTACCAGCAATGACACAGCGGTGCTCGCCCGGTGGGAGGATGGGAAGCCGTTCATCACTCGTAAAATTGTAGATCGCGGCACCCTTTGGGCCATAGGCAGCATTCCAGATTACACGTGGTCAAACCTTGGCGATGCCGATGTCCTCTTACCTGCCGTCCAGCGCATCCTAGCTCTTGGAGCTAACCGATTTGACGCCTCGTTCCTCACCCAGGTTGGCTCCGACCAAGCAGCCGTTATTCCTGGTGAGACACGCACACGTATCGACGATTTTTCCGACGAAAGTTCCCCTCACGTCGCCGGGGTCTTCCGACTTGGAAATCGCCTCACGGCAGTGAATCGACCGGGATCAGAAGACGACCCGGAAATCACTACCACCGAGCAATTGGATGTGATCTTGGAGGGAACCGATTACCGGCTACTCGATCAAGCTGGCCGAGCTACGGACTCCTCCGTCTCAGCAGATGTTTGGCGTGCATTCCTCATCGCGATGCTTTTTTTCCTAATCAGCGAAGCGCTACTCTGTCTCCCGAAAAAAATGAAGAATGTGCCTGCGCCGAAACGCTCTTTCGCCACCACGCCATAACGCATTATGCATCCTTCCGTGAATCGCTTTCTCCCCATCTGCGCACTACTCTGCATCATTTTCACAAGCTCTCTTCATGCCGAGCGGGCGGTTTACAAAATTGTCGATGACAAGGAATTATCCGTGATCCTGATGAAGCCGGATGGATGGAAAGCCTCGGACAAACGCCCCGCCATCGTTTGGTTTCATGGCGGTGGCTGGGTTGGCGGACCAGTGAATCAATTTGAGGACCACGCACATCACTTCGCCAAACTCGGAATCGTCAGCGCCTTGGTCAAATACCGCTTCATCGGCAAGGGCGACAAACGCCCCACCCTGCCCTGCCGCGATGCCAAATCCGCCATGCGCTGGATGCGTGAAAACGCTACGGAGCTGGGCATCGATCCCAACCGCATCGCTGCCGGAGGTGGCTCCGCCGGAGGACATCTCGCCGCTTTCACCGCTCTGGTCGATGGCACCAACGACCCCGCGGACAATTTGCAAACATCTCCAAAACCCCAAGCACTCCTGCTCTTCAATCCAGTCTTGGATAATGGCCCGGATGGCGGTTGGAGCTACGACCGAGTCGGTGGCGAATTTAAAAAGTTTTCCCCAGCACACAACGTGGGTGCTGAAGCTCCGCCGACCGTCATGTTTCTCGGAACCAAAGATGACCTCATTCCTGTTTCCACGCTGCAGAGTTTCAAAAAAAACATGAAGCAGGCCGGAGCCCGATGCGAGCTACACCTATACGAAGGCCTAAAACATGGGTTCTTCAACAAGGAGCCAGCAAAGGCAGACACCATCGGAAAGACCGAAGCCTTCCTCCGCGAACTCAACTGGATCAAATCATGAGCTGGGGTTTCGAGAGCGTGGCTATAGTCGGCTCCGGCGCGATCGGGCTGTATTACGGTGCACGGCTTGCTCAATCCGGCAAAAAGGTGCACTTCCTCGCACGCTCCGATTTCGATGCGATCTCGGCGCGTGGCATCCAGGTGGATAGCGTCGCGGGAGACTTTAAACTCAGGGATATCTCCGTCCATCAGAGCACCGGAGGAATCGGGCCGGTGGATCTGGTGATCGTTTCATGGAAAGCCACCGCCAACGACCATCTTGCCGCGACACTACCTCCCTTGCTTCACTCGAACACCCAAGTCCTCACCCTCCAGAACGGCTTGGGAAATTGTGAAACGATTGCTGCGATCACCGGCCCAGATCGTGTTTTGGGCGGCCTGTGCTTCGTATGTATCAACCGCACCGCACCGGGAGTCATTCATCACACCGCTGGCGGAAAGATAAGCATCGGAGAGCTCATCAGAGGAGATAAGCACCGAGCCGAAACCATAGCTTCCGCCTTCAAAAATGCCAACGTCCCGGCTTCCGCAGTTTCAGATCTGGCAAAAGCACAGTGGGAGAAATTGGTTTGGAATATCCCCTTTAACGGACTTGCCGTCGCCGAAGGCGGCATCACTACCGATGTCCTTCTGACACAGAAACAAACCGTGGAGCAAATCCGCGAACTGATGCGTGAAGTCATCGCAATAGCCAGAGCACAGGGAATCCACCTCAGCGATGACCTCATCGAAAAAAACATCGAACTCACCCGCGCCATGGGAGCCTACCAGCCCTCGACGATGATCGATTTCATCGAAGGTCGCGAACTAGAGCTCGGCCCAATCTGGGAGGAGCCGCTGAGAAAGGCTGCTGAAGAAGGTGTCTCCACGCCCGCTTTGAAATACTTGCTTAAGCGCATGAAGCAGCAATTAGGCGAATAATTTACTGGAAATACATCTACACAATAAAAACCTTTAACCATGCCGAAGTTAACCCGCTCAGCCATGCCTCCAAAAATATATTTTGTGGATGACGATAAATGCTTCTTACGAATGACCTCGGAGGCACTTCGTATTGAGGGCTTCGATGTTATTACTTATCTCTCGGCGCTTTAATTGCTCGAAGATATCAAACTTGAAGCGAAGGGGTGTATCCTGGCTGATTGGAAAATAGCTGGGATGGATGGCATTAGCTTAATGTGCGCAGCTCGGGAAACAGCCAATCCATTACCCATTGTTTTTCTGACAGGATCAGGAGATATCCCCTCTTCCGTAGAAGCCATGAAACAAGGCGCCGTGGACTTCCTCACCAAGCCTGTTCCTAAAGAAGATTTAATTGCTGCGATCAAGGTCGCCCTCGCAAGGAATGAAAAAGAGCTGCGTTTGAGTTCACGACGGGGCACGATCGAAAAAATGTTCGATCTTTTAAGCCCTAGGGAGAGACAAATTCTCGAATACGTCGTTCAAGGGAAACTTAACAAACAGATTGCCGATCATTTCGCGATACATCAGCGCACAGTCAAGCTCCACCGGACTTCCATCACCACAAAACTCGGTCTCAAGTCCGTGGCAGAGTTGACTAAATTCCATATGCAGGTCGGGTCATACGGCAAACTTTCCTAACCAAAAAAAACCTGCCCCTAAGGGTAGGTGGCGAGAATTTAATTCGATACCACCTTACCTTAAGTTGTTTCCCCCCCTTCCAACGACAGTTCCTCTATTTCATGGTGACCAGCACCATTCTTTTAGGAAATGTAACAGATTTCAGGCTATTTGCCTGTGTAGGCTTACAATCTGTTTTCTACTGATGCTCAGCGCAACCTTTCAGGCGAGCGCAGCGATCGTGACATGGGATGGCGGCGCTAAGGAAGTGGTGTGGAGTGGATCCGGAAAGGGCGGAAATAATGGCGATAAAAACTGGGGATCCAATCTTCCAGTTAATGGGGATGACCTATATTTCGAAGGAGGAAAGAACCTAAGCAACGACAATAACATTGTAGGTCTTTCGGTCGTTGGGATAACTTTCAATTCTGGAGCTGGCGCGTTCGTGATCAGCGGGAATCAGATCACGTTAGCCGGCGATATCACGAACAACAGCGCCAATCTCCAAACCATCAGTTTAGATCTCGGGCTCTCAGCGGCAGATCGAACATTCTCTGCGACTTCTGGCGACATCGCCATTGGTGGTGTGATCAGCGGAAGCCGCGGGATTGCCAAAACCGGAACTGGGAAACTTCTTTTGAGCGGAACTAATACTTTTACAGGCGCCACGAATATTTCAGCCGGCACACTTTTGGCCAACAACACCTCAGGCTCAGCCACCGGATCAGGAGCGGTAAACGTCGGGGTAAACGGAAGCCTGGGAGGAACAGGAAGCATTGGTCCTACGGGGAGTGGTAACATTACAGTGAACGGTATGATCGCTCCCGGAACTGATTCGACACCGGGCTCTTTGACTATCAATTTAAGCTCTACCACTGGTAGCCTGATCATGAATAGTGGCTCCGGTTTTCAGTTCCACCTTGGCATGCCGCAATCCAGTGATTCGTTGTTCATTCTCGGAGCAAGCAATGGAAAAGTTGTTTTTAACAACAATAACGTGGATTTTATGGGAACCGGGTCTCTTGGTTCTTATAAACTCTTCGATACCGATTCAAACAACGCCGATACTTGGTCCGGTCTTACCGTTGACGCCAACGGCAAGGTGACCGGCGGGTTGAATTACTCGAACTTAGCTAACGGCTATGCCGCCAACTTTTATATCGGTGGCAATTCCTTCGGCGGAGATAACGGCGACATCTATGTTGAAGTCATTCCCGAACCCAGTATCACGCTTCTCTGCGGCCTTGGCTTGCTAATACCTTTGTTCCGTCGGCGTCGCCCAACACACTGAACGATCTTAATTGATCGGGAATGACTGAATGATAAGTCGTTTGGCGGAAAAGCCGATTCACTGGCTCTGCTCCTGCTGGCGGCGCTGGGCTTCCTCCTGTTGCTGGCGGGCGCGTTCTTGCTGCTGTTCCTGTTGATGCCTCGCGTCCTCTTGTTGCTGGCGTCTCATTTCTTCTTGATGACGACGTTGCGCGTCTTCCTGCTGGCGGCGCTGAACTTCCTCCTGCTGGCGACGTTGCGCTTCCTCTTGTTGCTGGCGGGCGCGTTCTTGCTGCTGTTCCTGTTGGCGCCTCGCCTCCTCTTGTTGGCGCCTCATTTCTTCTTGCTGTGCACGCTGGGCAGCTTCCTGCTGCTGACGACGTTGCGCTTCCTCTTGCTGTGCACGCTCGGCAGCCTCCTCATTCCGAGCGCGCTGTGCCTCTTCCTGCTGGGCACGCCGAGCAACTTCTTCCTGCTGACGCTTCGCTGCTTCTTGCTGGTTTCTCATTTCTTCCTGCTGCCTGCGTTGTGCGTCTTCTTGCTGACGTCGCGCCTCTTCCTGCTGAACACCTCGGGCAGCGTCCTCCTGTCGCTGACGGATCAGCTCCTGTTGCTCCTGACGTCTCATTTCTTCCTGCTGCACGCGCTGCGCTTCCTCTTGTTGAACGCGACCGGCAGCTTCCTCTTTTTGCTGACGAATTCGCTCCTGCAGTTCTTCTTGCTGACGTTTTATCTCCTGCTGCTGGCGTTGTGATTCTTCCAGCTGCGCGTTTTGATCATTTTCCTGCTGGGCACGTCGGACCGCCTCCTCCTGCTGGCGAATTTGTTCCTGCTGGGCGCTTCGATCGGCTTCCTCTTGTGCTTTACGTTGCTCCGCGAATTCCTGGGATTTCCGGAGCTCCAAGTCGCGGCGTAATTCGG
>Ga0307935_1000548_pt1 | contig 16432 bp, 12 predicted proteins | sample OrgLakmetageno92_FD_201827 | JGI IMG/M metagenome (GOLD analysis project Ga0307935, IMG submission 201827) | Saline water microbial communities from Organic Lake, Antarctica - #92 | ecosystem: Environmental > Aquatic > Non-marine Saline and Alkaline > Saline | place: Antarctica: Organic Lake...
ACTGGTTCCTCGATCTGAGGAAGTTCTTCGTTTTCTTCAATTTGTGAGGTGGAGCTAACATTGCCGAGAGATTCGGGTTCCTCTTCGAGTTCTAATTCCTCCTCCGCCTCCTGCGTTAATTCCTGTTTATCATCTTCAGTTACCACAGGTGGGGTCGCTACGGATTCGGCTGTAGATTCGGCTACGGGTATGGGGCTGGTCATCGGCTCGTCTGGATCGAGCTCGCTAAACATTTCCTCAATTGTTGCAGCTTTTTGCTCTGGGCTCTCTGGTTCTGTGATTTCTTGATCCGGAGCTTGGGGTGGCTCTATTTCATCCGAGTGGTCCTCTTGTTCAGCTGGTTTGGCGATGGGGAGCGGGACTTTGCTGATGAGCGCATCTTCGGGTAAAGCGCTTATCAATGTAATCGACAAGCTGTCTTCCATAGACGGATCAATGGCGGCTCCGAATAACACCTGCGCATCTTCCGGGATATGCTTCTGCAGATTTTGCATCAGTAGCTCGATTTCAAATAGTGTCAGTGATTCCCCTCCTGAGAGGTGCACTAAGACGCTCTGCGCTTCTTTTAGAAGTGAGCCCTGATCGAGCAACGGGCTGGAAAGAGCATTCCGCAGCGCCTTGGATGCACGATCTTTACCCTCAGCAATTCCCGATCCGAAGAGGCAGCGAGAACGAGTGGTACGCAAGGCGGTCATCAAGTCATCCAATCCGATATTGATGAGCCCTGGCCTGACAACCAAACGGATCACAGCCTTGATAGATTCAGAAATCATTTTATCTGCCGCTCCGAAGGCGTTGTGAATGCCTTGTTTTGCGAGCACTAGTTCACCCATACGATTGTTATCGAAGGTGACCAGCGCGTTGGAAAGTACCGCAAGTTGATTGAGCGATGTCTCTGCTTGTTCGCGGCGGCGACGTCCCTCGAAGAAGAAGGGCATGGTTGCAAATACCACGACAAAAGCGCCTTCCTCCCTTGCTATCCTAGCGACGATAGGAGCGGCGCCAGAGCCGGTGCCACCACCAAGGCCTGCACACAGAAAAACAATCTTCTCGCCCTTCAGTGCTTCACGGACCTGTTTTTCTGCTTCGAGCACCGCTTGGGTTCCAAGTTCGGGATCGCCACCTGTACCGAGCCCTTTGGTTAGATTGACTCCCAGTTGTATCTTCTCCTTGGCAAGTGAGGCTCCCAAGGTCCGGATATCTGTATTCAATGCCAGTAGTTGCGCGCCTTCGATACTGTCGAGAGCGATCCTCTCCAGCATATTGGCGCCGGCGCCGCCGAGGCCGACGATCTTTACGGAGGAGGCCGGGATGTCTTGCTTGGGATCACGGGAGTAGGAAATCATGTTTGGAAATTGGGTTGGTGGGTGAGAGCTATTGGGGAAATGGTGTAAGGTAAGTCGGAGGATTAACGACCAAATGGCCAAAACAGGCTAAAGATTTTACCGAAGAAACCGGGTGATTTCTGCGTTTCGGTCTCGATAATTTGGGCGTAGCGAATTAGCCCGATGGCGGTTGCGAATTGAGGGTCCTTGAAGGATGGGTGTGCGAGATCGGTATTTTCCGGAGTCTCTGGGCGGTAGATATCTCGACCGAAGACATCGAATGCGAGTTCTGAAAATCCATGCATCAGGCTAGTTCCACCGGTTAGGAAGACTCCGGAGCCAATCGCTTCGATCCCACCTTTCGGTAGACGCGCGCGGACCAGTTCGAGGGTTTCCTGTAACCGTTGACGAATCACTTCATTGAGAATGACCCGTTTGACTTCCACATCCGCAAAGCCATTTTCATCAGTGAGTTTAGCAACTCCAACGGAGAGTGATGCGTCTGCCGAAGCCGTTCCCTCGAGAATTTTTAACTTCTCCGCTTTAGAGAACGGGAGGCCGGTAACGAGGTGAATATCGTTGGTGACGTGATCACCTCCCACCGGAATACAACCGGATGCTGCGATTGATCCGTCTAAATAGAGCGCGTAATCGGTAGTGCCACCACCGATGTCGATAAGTAACGCTCCCCTGAGGCGTTGTTCACGATCGAGCGCCATTTGTGCGGTGGCAATTGGTGCGAAGACGATATCATCGACTTCTAGCGGGCATTCACGGACGAGCTTGATCGAGTTCTGGATGCGGTTGCTGATGCCGTGAACGACGTGAAAATCAACCTCAACGGTCTTTGCAAATAAACCAATGGGAGAAGCAGTTTGTTCCAAGCCGTCGACCAAGTAGGTCCTGACGATGGTGTGCAGAGATGCGTGATCCTGCGGGTAATGAACATCCCGTGCCATTTCGCGTGCCTCTTCGAGGTGCTCTGGAAGGATCGATTCTTGGTTTTCTGGTAAACGAAAAATCCCGCGGTTATTTACTCCAGTTAGGTGTGAGCCGGTGACAGAGAGGAAAACAGATCCGATTTCAACGTCGCTGGCATCCTCGGCACGGGCGAGCGCGTCTTTTAAACAAGCTCTGGCCTGCGGGAAATCTGAAAGCTCGCCTTTGCGGACTCCGGCGGACTTGGTCACGCCGATTCCGAGGATTTTTACCGCGCCATCGGGTTTTACCTCACCTACGACGATACATGTCTTACTGGTGCCGATTTCCAGTCCGACGTGAATTTTTGTGCGGCGTGCCATAGAGTTTTTTACGATTTAAAAGGGGAAAGATACGGTTTCTTGGTTAGTGCGATAGATCTTATTGTTTAATAATGATCGCACGCGGAGCGATTGCCTCCGGCTCACTCACTGTGATGGGGACATTTTGCTTCGGGATCAAGTTGATCGTTTCGATCTCGTAATCTTTCTGGCGTGAGTGATGCAGGGCTTTGCCGAAGTAGTCCAATTGACGTTTATGATCGTCCAAGCCGAAGGTTGCGATAGTTCCTGAACGTGTTTGCAGATTTACAGACCAAGGGTTCTCCTGATAAATGGCTTCTACCATGGAGACGTCTTCGGGGAAGCTGTTGGTAAATGATTCGAGGAGCCTGAAGCAGCGGCGGTATTCGGGATGCTTCAGTTCCAATCCCGCCTCTATCGGATGGTCGGAATCTGATTCCAATAAGATAGTGGGCAATTGCTTGGCTTGCTCAAATTGGTTTTCAGGGCAGGGATAAGTGGTGCCATCATGGTCGATTAAGAGGGCGCCGATTCTGCGGACGGGGCGGGAGTCTTGCTGCTCCAATGAAGCAATCCAAGCGAGCGGTTTCCGTGTCTCTATTTTGAAAATCAACGTTCCAGGAAGCTCACGCTCAACCTTTGCGTAGCGTATGGCCGGAATGTCCAATAGCCGTTCTTGCATGAGATCGACGTCAAAATTGAAAATATTTGCCGCGAGATCTATCTCCAAATGCTCAACTAAACCGGCTTCGTCCAACGTATCATTGGCGGTCAGCTTGATCGCTTGTAAACGGAAATCAGTATTGTCGTGAAAGGTGTGCTTAATAGCTTTTTTAACGCCGTAACCGGCAATGCCGAGTAGGACTATCACCACAGCTAGCTTGATGAGGAGGTTGAGTGCATCGAGAAAGTTGAACCAAGCGATCCTCGGCGACATGACCTCGGATTTCAGCACCTTTACGTGGTGTCTGTGGTGTTTGGCTCTAGTGCTTCGTTTTCGCATGGCGCTGTGCTGCGGCAGGTTCCCGGTGAAGCGGTTTGGGTAACGTAACCTGGCTATGAATAGACCTATTTACGTAAAACAACCACCCTGTCGGGAGATTATTAAACCTATCCTTAATGTCAATGCGCTTAAACCATTTAAGGTTCTAGATTTTTTTGAAGAACGACAGCGGGGTCGGGACAAAAGCAGGTTTAGCACCTGTTAGAAGAATACGGCCAACGGGCCTAGATTTTACCGCCACGATAATATCTGGGACGAGATGAGAGAGATCTCGCTCAGATGGTGCCTTGGTCTTGGAGGGTAGCCTTGGGAGGGCTGGAAGCTGCTGGATGTATTTCTCCAAATTGCCGGCGATCGTTTTCGCGCGGAATAAAGTGGCGACTGACGGAAAGTCAGCGACTAAAGATTGATCGCTGCCGCGTAACTGAAGAGAAAAATCTCCACAAGAGATTTCTATCGAGCCGCTAAATTCTAATCTTGGGGCAGAGTCTGCCGAGGACATCAGGCTTGGCTACTGGTGCGGATTTTCATTATGCCGTTGAATTTCCAACTCGCATGTGAAGCTTCACCACCAACCTTGCTGGGAACTTGAACTTCAAGATTCTCAAGCTCATAGACAATTTCAGCTTTCCGCTCGGTGAGTTGATCAAAAAGTCCGACGGCTAGTTCTGGCCAAGTTTGGGGTGCGATTTTATTTTCCATAATGAGAAACGATTAATGCAGTTCCTTGCTTTCGCAAGTATTTATGCAGGTATTCTCTGTAAGTGGCTAGTGCCACCCAGCAAGTGAGAGCTCGGCGATTTTTTTACACAACTCGGGAAAGGCTAAGCCACTGGCAGCAGCGGATTTAGGAAGTAACGAGGTTTCGGTCATGCCCGGAATGGTATTAGCTTCCAAGACATAGGGTCGGTTTGAATCGTCAAGCATCACGTCCACGCGCGAATAGACCTCTAGCCCGAGTGATTTGTGAGCAGCTACTGCTGCGGCTTGGACTGCGAGCGTCGTTTCCAGATCGATATCTGCGGGGCAGATGTATTGAGAGCCGGTGGTGCCTGAAAGCCACGGGTATTTTGCTGCCATATCATAAACTCCATCCGGCGGAATGATGTGCACGACGGGGTAGGCCTCACCGTTGATCACTGGAACCGTGAGTTCGATACCGGAAATGAACTCTTCAATCAGAAGGTCTTTAGAATGCTTGGACGCTTTGGCGATTGCCGCCTCTGCCTGTTCCACGGTCTTGACAATTTCTATGCCTACTGAGGAGCCTTCGCGCGGTGGTTTAACTACGAAAGGTGGGGCGAAGCTAGGGAGAACAGGGCCGTTGGTGCAGTCGATGATTTCTGATTTCGGGGTTGGGACTCCGGCGTTGATAAACGCCTGCTTTGCCAGATTCTTATCGAAAGCGATGCGCGATGATTGGGCGCGAGCTCCGGTGTAAGGAATGCCTTTTTCATCAAGGATTTTCTGTATTTGGCCGTCCTCGCCAAAGGTGCCGTGTATCACGTTGAAGCAAAGGCCGGTGCCTTCTGGTAGATTGACCTCAGTCGATGTGATATCGACGCCAACAGCATCAATGCCGATGGACTTGAGGGCTTTGAGGACTGCGTTTCCTGACGCGAGCGATACTTGCCGCTCGGAGCCCGGGCCGCCCATGAGCACAGCGATTTTTGTTTTTGAAAGGTTCATGGGGAATAGATTTACCGTCGAAGCAATGGATAGATTTTATGAGAAGATTTGAGTTTTAAAAGTTGAAAACTTAAAACTGAAACTCGTTCTCACCGATGATTTTCACTTCGGTTTCGAGTTCGATCCCGCGCTCTTCTCTGGCGGTTTTTTGAATGGAACTGATGAGCGAAAGAATTTCTGCCGCGGTTGCTTTGCCTTGATTGACAATGAAGTTTCCATGCACATCGGAGACTGCGGATTTACCAACGGTTTTTCCTTTGAGGCCGAGTGAATCGATTAGACGACCGGCGGGTATTTCTGCCGGGTTTTTGAAAGTGCAGCCAGCTGAGGCGGCGACAGGCTGACTGCCTTTGCGCTTATCACGGGATTCCTGCCAGCGGTCTTTGATGTTATCGTGGCTGTCTTTTTTGCCTTTAAAAACGGCCTCCAAGGCGAAGTTGCGCCGGAGTTCTTGGACATTGCGGTATGCGGAGACGATTTCTTCCCGCTCACGTGTGCGTATCACTCCGTCCTCATCAAGGAAAGTGACGCGCACGACCTGATCGAAGGTATCAATTCCCATGGCACCGGCATTCATGCGCAGTGATCCGCCGACATTCCCCGGGATGCCCTCCATCCATTCGAAGCCGCCGATGCCGTGTGCTCCGGCGAACGAGGCGAGTTTTTTCAGGCGCACGCCGACTCCTGCGGAGACGTAACCTTTTGAGTCGATCGAAAGGTCTGAGAAGGCGCCTCCGGTGGGGTGGATGACCGCGCCACGTATTCCTCCGTCTTTAACGAGGAGGTTCGATCCACGGCCGACCACGCGAATCGGGATGCCGCGCTCGCGGCAGGAGTCGACAAGGAAAGCGAAGGCGAAGAACGAATGTGGTTCGAACCAGAATTGAGCAGGACCACCTACTAGGAGTGTGGTATGTTTTCGCATCGGCTCGTAGAGTTTGGCGTCGATCTCGCTTTCTGGAGCGACCGAGCGGAGCGCCTCAAGGGTCTTTAGGTCATTGACAATTCGGGTGCCAATTTCGTGGACGTTTCCAGCTCCGAGAGTGATGAGCATGTCACCTGGTTGCAGCGCGTTTCCGACTTTGTGGTGGGCGGTCGCGGCATCGGGAAGGAAGCTTGCGGGGATGTCGCCGTTTGACTCAACGGCATCGACGATGGTCTGCCCTGAGATGCCTGGGATGGGTAGTTCAGAGGCCGGGTAGACATCGGTAACGAAGATCTTGTCGGCCGCCTGCAGGACCTTGCCGAATTCATCGGCAAGGAGTTGAGTGCGAGTGAAGCGATGTGGTTGGAATAGGACGATCAACCGAGTGGGCTTGAGTGAACGGGCGGTTTGCAGGGTGGCGGCCAACTCGGTAGGATGGTGCCCGTAGTCGTCGACGATTCGGAAATCTTTGGAGAGATATTTGGTTTCAAAGCGCCGCTTTGCACCAGCGAATGACGAGAGGGCGCGGGCGATTAGTGAGAAGTCGGATCCGCAGGAATCAGCAATTGCGATGGCGGCGAGTGCATTGAGGATGTTGTGCTCGCCTGGTATTGCGAGTTCGATATCGCCAAGGGGTATGCCATCTTTTTTGACGGTGAAGGCGGAGGAGCCTTTCAGGTCACGTATATCAGAGGCGGTGTAGTTGGTTTGCTCATCTGTGGTTTCCCAGCCGTAAGAAATTGCATTTTCGCGATGACCACAGATTTCGTGAGCGACGGGGCTTTCTGCGCAATAAACGAGGTTGCCAGTGGTCTGGTCCGCAAGAGTGGTGAAGACCTCTTTAATGTGATCGAGATCGCGGTAGAAATCTAGGTGCTCGGCTTCGATATTGAGAATTACCGAATGCTTAGGTTTGTAGAGAGCTAGGGTGCCGTCTGATTCATCGCCTTCGGCCACCATGAGATCGCCTTCGGGTTCCCATTTTGCATTTGCGCCGAGGATTGGAATTTCCGCACCAACATAATAGGAAGGTTGTTGGCCACATTCGCGCAGAAGGTGCGCGGTCATGGAGGAGGTGGTGGTTTTTCCGTGGGTTCCGGCAATGATGATACCGGCTTTTGTATGCAAGATTGCGGCAAGGCATTCGGCACGGCGAATGCATGGAATGCTGGAATTTTTCGCGGCGGTAAAGGCGGGGTTTTCGGGGCGAATTGCGGAGGAGTAAACGATGAGTTCCGCGCCTTCGACGGATTCCGCGGTTTGTGGAGAGAAAAACTTTAGACCCAAGGTCTGCATGCGAGTGGTTTCCGATGTGGTGACGCGATCGCAGCCGGAGACTTCGTGGCCCATACCGATTAGCAAGAGGGCGAGACCACTCATTCCAGAGCCGGCAACACCGATCAAGTGAATGCGCATCGGCTTGGAGAGGTCGGTGAGTTCTTGGGTTTTCTCTGGTGCGGCCATGTGGGGCGGAGAAGGTGGCGGGTTTCGAAGATTTGGGCAATGGGAAAGACCCTTCTCCTCATTGAGTCGTCTTCCTGTAAAAGTCTTCAGCCTCTCATGGGTTTCAGAGATTTGCGAGGATGCGGGAGGTGACTTGTTCTGGGGCGTCTGGCACGGCGAGCGAGCGAGCGGCGGTGGACATGGAGGCGAGCGTTTCGGGATCGTTGAGGAGCTCTGTGAGAAGTTTCACAAGGGAGTGTGGGGTGAGGTTTTTCTCTTGGATGAGTTTTGCTGCGCCGATGTCGGAGAAGACTTTGGCATTGGCTGTCTGGTGATCGTCCGCCGCGTAAGGATAGGGGACAAGGATTGAGGGTAAGGCGGCCAGAGAGATTTCAGTGAGGGTTGAGGCGCCAGAGCGAGTGATGACGAGATCTGCCAAAGCGTATGCGGATGGCATTTGGTCGCAAAAGCCGATGAGGTGGTAGCCTGGGCGCTGCTTCGGGTGCTCGGAACGGATGCGGCCGACGTCAGTCGGGCCGGCGATGTGAAGAATCTGAATTTCCGCCGGTAGTAAACCGGAGGCATCGGCGATGAGGCGGTTGAGTTGCAGAGCGCCTTGGGAGCCGCCGGTAACGAGGAGCGTCTTCTTCTCGGGGTCGAGGCCGAATTGGGCGGCAGCTTCGGCGCGAGAGGGTAGATGGATGATCTCGGGACGGGCTGGGGTTCCTGTAATATGGCAGGGTTTGTTGAAAAAGTTGGCGGCGGGTTCGAGGCCGATGAAGACCCCGGTGCAGAAGCGGGAGGTGAGAATGTTGGCGCGGCCGGGCCGGGCGTTGGAATCGTGGATGAAGGTTTTCTTACCCAGGCGGTGGCCGGCGTAAACGGGAGGTAATGAAGTGAAGCCTCCCATGCCGAGAACCGCATCGGCACCGAACTGACGGATGATCTTTTTTGAAGTCTGGATCGATTTGTGAAGCGCCCACAGGAATGGCAGCATTTTCAGCGACAGCGTCTTCGGCTTCGCGATTGCGGGGACAACTTTGAAGTTTAGGTGCGGATATTTGGCGGACGCTTGTGAATCGATTTTCTTCTGTGAAATCAGAAGCAAGGGCTCGTGTCCTTGCGAGAGAAAAGCCTCTGCGACTGCAATTCCGGGGAATAGATGGCCGCCGGTTCCGCCGCAGGCGATGAGGATTTTCATGGGCAAGATTCAGGATGTTTTGAAGGAGGTTGGGCAGCCGAGGTGTGTCTTGGCGGAGCAGTCTGTTTACGCAAGGCCGGCGCGAAGGAGGAGGGCCTCGGGATCGGCTGGGCGCGACATGAACTTTTCGTATAGAACTTCAGCAGGGGCGGAGTTGCCTTTGCTTAGGATTTCTTTACGGAATGATGTGCCGGTTGCGGAGTTTAGAATGCCTTCTTTTTGAAAGCGTGTGAAGGCGTCCGCATCGAGAACTTCCGACCACTTGTAAGAGTAGTAGCCAGCTGCGTATCCGACTGGTGAGGAGAATAGGTGGCTGAACCGGTGGACCATGGAGGGTGCTTTGGTAGTGGTTTCGGTGCGGTAGTCTGCGAGGATTTCTTTGTCCACTTCCCCAAGGTCACGGCCGATGTATTTATCCAAGTGGACATGGAGCTCGAGGTCGATTTTTCCGAGCGAGAGCTGGCGCATGAAAGTGGTTCCGGCCATGTAGTTTTTGGCGCGTATAAGTTTCTGAAAAAGCTCCTCGGGTATGGTTTCACCGGTTTGGTAATGTTTGGCAAACATATCGAGGGTTTCCCGCTCGGAGCAGTAGTTTTCCATCAGCTGGGATGGGAGCTCTACGAAGTCCCATGAGACGTTGGTGGCGCCGAGTGATTTCACTGGGACCTCTGAAAGGAGAGCGTGCAGGAGGTGGCCGAATTCGTGAAAAATCGTTTCGATTTCGCGGTGTGTGAAGAGTGCTGGAGTATCACCAACCGGAGGAGTCATGTTTCCGACCATCAGGGCGAGGTGAGGTGTTCCTGAGCCGTAGGCGGTGATGCCGATCGGGTTCATCCATGCGCCGCCGCGCTTGGTCTCACGGGGATGCCAGTCGGTGTAAAAGGAGCCGAGGTGCTGCTTGGATTTGGAATCGTGGATCTCGTAAAAGCTGGCCTCCGGATGCCACGTTTCGATTTCTGAATCCGGGCTTTGGTGAACGGTGTGGTGCTGGGTGATGGTGATGCCGAACACTTTTGAAGCGATTTCGAACATGCCGGTCATGACGGACTCCACCGGGAAATAGGGGCGCAGGGCTTCGTCATCGATATCGAATTTTTCCTGACGCTGCATCTCCGCGTAGTAGCTGGTTTCCCATGGCTGGAGGGGAGCTGGTTTAGTGCCGGTTTTCTCCGCTTTGTATTCGGAAAGCTGGCGGGTTTCTTCAAGGAAGGCGGCCTTCACCTTATCGTGCATCTGTTCGACAAATGTGAGTGCATTGAGGCCGTTGCGTGCCATGCGGCGCTTCAGCACGAGGTCGGCGAAATTCATAAACCCGAGAATTTCTGCTTTTTCCTGGCGGAGTTTGAGTATGTCCCAGACCAAGCTTGAATTGTCATGTGAGCCTTTACTTGCTACGCTGACCGATGCTTCCCAAACGGTTTTGCGCAGGTCCTCGTCGTGGGCGTGTTGCATGATGGGAGCGCTTGAGGTTTGCTGCAGGGTGAAGCGGTAGGAGCCCTTCGGTAAGCCTTTAGATTCCGCGTTAGCGGCAGCTGCGGCTTTCGCGGAATCCGGTAACCCCGCCAATTTAGCTTCGTCATCAATAACCAGCGACCAGGCATTGGTGGAATCGAGCACGTTTTCGCCGTAGCTTTTTGTGAGCTTGGAAAGTTCTGAATCGATCTTCGCGACACGTTCTTTTTTGTCATCAGGAAGATCTGCTCCGGAGTTCCGAAAGTCCTCCAGCGTCTCCTCGATATGGCGTTTTTGGATGTCTTGAAGTTCGGCTGTTTCCGGTTTTTCCGCAGCTGCTTTGAGGACGCTCCAGAGGCGTGGATTGAGAGAGAGGGATGAGTAGAAATCGGTGACGGCGGGAAGCATGCCATTGAAAGCTTCGCGCTGATCCGGGCCGTCATCTACGGAATCGAGATGGTGCAAAAGTTCCCACCCGCGTTCCAATGACTCAGAGGCGTGCTCCATCGCGAGGAATGTGGATTCATAAGTCGCGGCTGCCGGTGATTGAGAAGCGATTTTTTCAATATTGGCTTTGGCCTCTTCTAGGCCGTGATTGATGGAAGGGGCGATCTGGTCTGCGGTAAGCTTGGACCATTTAGGAAGGAAGTTGTTATCGAGGAAGGCGTGCATGGGGAATATGGGTGGTGTGGCGTAATCACCGAGTGGTGAGAAATTTTACAAGGCCAAGTTAGATAAATACGGTGGTCAGAAAGTTTCTGTGAGAATGAGAACACCGACGCCGATGCCAATCAGTATGCGGTAATAACCAAAGATCTGGAGTCCGTGTGATTGTAGGAAGTTTACCAGCCATTTTACGGCGAAAGCGGCGGAAACGGTTGCGGCGATGATTCCGGCAGCGAGAGGAAGCGGGCCATAAGTTTCCCACATGAGCTTGGAACCTCCGAGCCAGACATCGTATTGAGGACCGGCTCCTTCGACGCTCCAGATGGCTTTTTTAAAAGTAGCGGCGGAGAGCGTGACAACTCCAAGCAGGAATGAGTATTCGACCGCAGCTTTGACTGAGAGGCCGACGATGAGTCCCCCGCAGATGGTCATCAGTGATCGCGAGGTGCCGGGCCACATCGCCACACATTGAAGGAAGCCGATGAAAAGCGCGGACTGCCAAGCAAGCCGGAGGATATCGCGACCGTTGCCGCGCGGGGGATTACGACGGCGCCAAGAAACGGTCCAGAGAATGCCAATACCGCCGATGATCCAGGCGGTAATGACGGGCCAGAGGCCGAACAGCTTGGCCTCTATCCAATCATTCAGTAGAAGTCCGATGACAGCGGCTGGAAGAAAGCCGACCACGACGGCGATCGCGAGCTTGAGTCCTTCCGGATCTTGCCCGAAGACGCCTTTGATCATGCGTAGCACATGTTTGTAGTAGAGCCCGAGGACGGCAAGTATGGCGCCACCTTGAATGCAGATCGCGAAGGTATCGGCCGCATATTTTGCAGCTTCCGTCTCCGTGCCAATGTGCATGAGACGCTGAGCGACGATGAGGTGGCCTGTCGAGGAGACAGGTAGATACTCGGTGATGCCTTCGATAAGTCCGAGGAGAATGGCTTGCCAGATTTCCATAGTTTGCTAGGCGTGATGGTTGGGTGATTGCTCACCCGATAAAAGGGCAAAAGAAGGGAAATTTACGCATTTTTCAAAATACCCGTGTTTGAGAGTTGAACGAAGGGTTAGCCATGCGAGGTTTCTTTTCAGGGATTGTATGAAACAAAGGTATTTAAGATTGGTGCGAAAGGCCTACCGGATGCTCAGGCATAAGCGCCTGCGCCACAGGTCGTGGTGGCTTGCGCTGACCCGCCCGCTGTTTGACCGGCAGCTATGGAAGCCTTGCCGGGATACGGTGGCTTCCGGATTGGCGATCGGCCTATTTTTCTCAATGATACTGATTCTGCCGATGCAGATGATCTTCGCAGCGATTCTAGCGATGCGGGTTCGGGTGAATGTTCCGTTCTCCGTTTTGGGTTGCTGGGTTTCGAACGTGTTCACTGTCCCTTTTATTATTCCTGCACAGATGGTCTTGGGAAACTGGATGCGAGAGACGCTCCATTTCCCGATGCCTTATTTCATCTCAAAGATTCAATTTACGATACCTGAAATCGGAGAGATCAACGCAGCCAGTTTCATTCTAGGTATGTTTGGTTCGGGGATTATTCTTGCGGTCTTCTCCTACCCGCTGGTGCATCTTTTCTCAGCCATCATGCCGCACCATCTTCCGGTGCTCAAACGTAAGAAAAAAGTATCCGAGAGCGGCGCTTGAGGTTTTTAGATTGGACATAGTTGGAGAAGTCCGGTGCTTTCTTCTTCCATGATCCCTAACGTCCTCGCAGAAAGATATTCCTCCACAGGTATGAACGACATTTGGTCCGCCGAAGGCAGGATCATTTTGGAGCGGGAATACTGGATTGCGGTCATGAAGGCCCAACGGGATCTGGGTTTAGATATTTCTGAGGAAGCGATTGCGGCTTATGAAAAGGTCAAGGACCAGGTCAACGTCGCCTCAATCATGGAGCGGGAGCGGGTCACACGTCACGACGTGAAAGCACGCATTGAGGAGTTCAACGGGCTTTCCGGCTATGAGGATATACATAAAGGACTGACCTCCCGTGACCTCACTGAGAATGTTGAGCAGCTTCAGGTGTTTCGCGGTCTGCTGGTGATTCGTGAGAAGACTGTCGCGGCTCTGCGCCGCATGCGTGAGCTTGCCGAACAATGGGATGATGTTGTGCTGACCGCTCGCACACACAATGTTGCAGCGCAACCGACGACTTTGGGAAAACGCATCGCCATGTTCGGCGAGGAATTGGCCTCTGGCCTACAGGTCTTGGAAAACGTGATCGCGGGTTATGCAGTGCGTGGTTTGAAAGGGGCAGTTGGCACCCAGATGGATCAGCTTTCCCTGTTCGGTGGTGATGCTTCGAAAGTGGCCGAGCTGGAAAGCCGCATCGTTCAGCACCTTGGAATCCCGCATCAGTGGGATAACGTTGGTCAGGTTTACCCGCGTTCGCTCGATCTACGCGTGGTTTCGGTCCTTACCGAGCTGGCAAGTGGCCCGTCTTCTTTTTCAAAAACTCTCCGTCTGATGGCAGGAAATGAAACCGCCAGTGAAGGCTTTGCTCCGGGGCAAACTGGTTCCAGTGCGATGCCGCATAAGATGAACTCCCGTTCCTGCGAGCGGGTGAACGGTTTTCACGTCATTCTAAAAGGCTACCTCGCGATGGCTGCGGGCCTCGCTGGTGATCAATGGAACGAGGGCGATGTTTCCTGTTCCGTAGTGCGCCGCGTGATGCTGCCGGATGCGTTTTTCGCGCTCGATGGTATGTTTGAAACCTACCTCACGATCCTCGATCAGATGGATGCTTATGAGGCGGTAATCGCTGCTGAAACCGCTCGTTACCTGCCGTTCTTAATGACCACCACGGTGATGATGGAGGCTGTGAAGCGCGGTGTCGGCCGCGAGACTGCACACAAAGTGATCAAGGAGCATGCTGTTGCGACAGTAGCGGATATGCGTTCAGGATCAGTTGAGAAAAACAACCTATTGGATCGCTTGGCTGAGGATGATCGTCTGGGCCTGAGTCGCGCGGAGCTCGATGATATACTCAAACGCGGTGACCGCGAAGTTGGCGCAGCGAAGGCACAGGTCGCGAAGTTTGCGGAAAACATGCGTGCGCTAGAAAAGCAGTGGCCGGAAGCCGCCGCTTACGCGCCAGGTGGTATTCTGTAGCGGCTTTTAGGCTTCCAGGTTTTTTTCTGCGGGCAGTTAAGGGACCCTCACCGTGCGAATGGAATAGGAAGAATCAAGCTTAGCGACAGCAGAGCGGATCGCAGACTGAATTGTAGGGTTTCCGTAATACGGTCCCGCACCCGGGCCGCCTGTCGTATGCGTTTCGATCAGGATCAGTTCTTTTCCGGCGATCAGAAATGTCGGGTTACCACTGTCTCCAACGACAAGATTTTTCTCCCATCCGTAAGTCTCCTTTTCGTCATGTCTGAAAGCGATGCTACCACCGCCAATACGGTTGATCAGATGAACGAATAGCGAGCGCTTCTGGTCGCTTACGACCACCGGCTTACCGATAAGTTTACGGATATTCGAGTTGGTGGCAGGTAGCGAGTAACTGTGATAATTTTCTGGCAGCGGTTCATTGAGTAGGCCGACGGTTACGTCACCTGCAGCTGGGGAAATCCCTATGAGCGTGCGTTCGATTCGTTTCCCTTCTCTGTCGTGGAAAATTACTTTTTCTGCCGGATTGCGTGAATAGTGCTTGGCCATCACGACATGTCGCGGAGTGATCAGCGTGGCGGTGCGTGTGTTATCGAAGGATACGCCGGACATGTCCATGGTTCGCGTCCAGCCACCGGCAAGCTTGGAGTTACCATTCGCATTGTAGTTTTCGAAGATCTCCGGTGAGGATTTTCCAGATGGTAGTTTGGGAGGACCAAGGGCTCCGGAATCTCCACAAGATCCAAGTCCACAAATAACGATCGCCGCCATGGCGATCTTGCCCAATTTGGTTTTTCTCATCCGCCCGATCATGTCACAGGCAAACCTAACTCAGTAGAAATCGCAAACACCATCGTCGTTCCTTTCCGACTAATCGGTTTCCTGAAGCCATGGCTTGAAAGGTGGCTTTCAGGTGTATCGGAGCAGTTGAGAGATCAACCGCCGGTGCGCGGTGGACGCTTCTTCTTAGGCTTCTCCGGAGTGACGTTGCGCATGTTTCCTCCAGTTTTGCCGGTCTTCCCAGCCTTCTGTGCTTTTTGCATTTCTGCCTGTTTGTCTGCCATGCGCTGAACCCAGGATTTTTTGGAAACGCCTTTTTTAGCAACGAGTTCCGGTTCCGGGATCTTGTTCATCAGGTAGGTTTGGCCGATGGAGAAAATGTTCTGAGTGGTCCAGTAAAGCGCGAGTGCGGAAGCGTAGTTGTAGCAGAAGAAGAAGAACATCAGCGGCATGAACATCATGATGCGCTGCTGCATTTTATCGCCTGTCTTCGGCATCATAGCCATTTGAATGCCACTGGTTGCGGCCATGACGATGGGGAGGAGGTTGATTGGTATTCCGAAAAACACGGCAACCGTATCGGGTTGTGAAAGGTCCCCGACCCATAGGAAGGGCTGGTTGCGGAGCTCAACGGCGTAGTCGAGCATACGGAAAAAGCCGAAGAAGATGGGGATCTGAATGAGCATTGGAAGGCAGCCACCAAGCGGATTGATACCGTATTTCCGATAGAGGCCCATCATCTCGGTGTTGAGCTTGTTCGGATCGTCTTTGTGCTTCTCCTTAAGCTCCTTCATTTTCGGCTGGAGCTTGGACATGCGTTTCATCGAGCGTGTCGATTTCGCATGAAGCGGCCAGATGCAGATTCTGACGAGAAGAGTGAGGCAGATGATGGAAAGTCCCCATGACTGACTAGTGGAGAGCGTGTCGATGCCGGTATGGAGGTAGTTTAGGACGGAGTTGAGAACTCGGGATACGGGGCTGAAGAAACCGTATTGCATGACGTCGCCCCAGCCGTCGCCAGCGCCTTCGGTATTATCTAACTTACGCAGCAGGGTATTTGCTTTGGGGCCGGTAAAAATGCGGTAGTTGAGGCTGGTCGGGCTGCCCGGATCAAGGGAGATGGCTGGCAGGGAGATGGCGCTTTTTACAGCGGGAAGCGGAGAGCCTCCCTCGGCCAATAGTATTTGCTTAGGCTTCCCCCAAACCGGTGTCTGCGCAGGTTTTTCAGGACGAATGACAGTGGTGAAGAACTGGTCAGTCACACCGGCGTAGTCAACGATCTCACCAATTTCGCTGGTGATGATGGATTTTGCGGAAGAGAACCAACCGTCTTTGAACTCAGTGGCATTTTCAAAGTGAATGCTACCATCTTCATACCAGAAAAATCCAGTATAGGTCGGGCGTTCCTTGATGTGGAGCGGAGCGGCAGAGCCGAGGAAGAGGCCGTATTGAGAGAGTTCGAGATTCGCTGCGGTATTGTTCTCCATCGCGATGGAGAGATTCAGGAAGTAGGGCTTCCCGGGAATGTCTTCGGTTTCCAAGGAGAA
>Ga0307935_1000551_pt1 | contig 16405 bp, 17 predicted proteins | sample OrgLakmetageno92_FD_201827 | JGI IMG/M metagenome (GOLD analysis project Ga0307935, IMG submission 201827) | Saline water microbial communities from Organic Lake, Antarctica - #92 | ecosystem: Environmental > Aquatic > Non-marine Saline and Alkaline > Saline | place: Antarctica: Organic Lake...
CTAATGAGATGATCGCGCGCGAAGAAACAGGCGAGTACAGAATCGTTAATTTTAGTGAATTTGAAGAAAATCTAGCGTTCACTAAAGCGGATGTTGCCACTTTCTGGTACGCCTCTAAACCTACTTTCATTGGTATTGCCATCGCCGTTGTGTTTGTAGGGCTGTGGTTTTGGTTGTGCGTACTTCGGCTTATCAGTGCGGCCTGGTGGGCGTTAGTATTTTGGTCTATTGGCGCCATGGCTTCGATTCCAAATTGGACGTTTGGGAAAAGTTATCTCAGTGTTTTAAATTTTTACAGTATTCCACTCGTCTTTGAGGCGGGATTGTTATTGATTGGCGTTGGGATTTTACCTTTCTCAACCTTGCTGGTATTTGGGTTCGTGTTTGGGGTTAATTTCTATAACTTCAAAAAAGAGTCTTTAAAAGTCTAGGCTGTACAGCGCGCTGATTATTTTTATCATTCAAGCGACTAATTTTTAAATTTTATTTTATGTTAAGTATCTCAGAAATTAAAACCGGGGTTCACATTGAGCTAGACGGCCAACCGTACACCGTGACGTGGAACCAATTTGGTAAAACCGCTCGGCAAGGAGGAAATATGAAAACCAAGTTAAAAAACTTGATGACGGGTTCAACGATGGAAAAAACCTTTTCGGGAAACGATAAAGCCGAACCGGCTGATATTAGCTACAAACGCGCTCAGTTTTTATACGCTACGGGAGATGATTACGAGTTTATGGATAATGAAACCTACGAGCAAATGGCGTTTACAAAAGCACAGTTAGGGGACACGGTTAATTTTTTATCGGATGGCATGGAAGCTGACGTTCAGTACTTCAATGGTCAGCCGATTAATGTACAAGTACAACCAAAAATGACGTTTGAAATTATTGAAACCGAGCCGGGTGTTAAAGGTAATACGGCTGGAAACGTAACTAAAGACGCGACGATCAGCACGGGACTGGTAATTAAAGTGCCGCCTTTTTTAAACAAAGGCGATAAAGTGGTGGTTAATACTTTAAGTGGCGAATACGTAGAAAGAGCGAAGTAAGCCAATTGCAAACAAGTTTTTATAATCCTAGTGCCATTTGGTACTAGGATTTTTTGTGCTTCAAGAAGGCTTTGTTAAGAGGGCTTGATAAAAAGGGTTAACTCTGCTATAATCGCCCGATGATTTTAGGACTTTCGGCTCTCGTATTTGGCACTTCCGCCCTGACGCCGAACGATCTAATGACAACCAAGGCGCCCGTGCAAGTGACTCGTACTAAAAATTCAAGTTTTGATGTGTCGGCGCACATTAAAGCGGGACTGCAAGAGCGAAACCGAATGAGTGCCGCCAAACCTGCCAATACACCAGAAATTTTGTCTGAAGCTTTTACAAATTATAAAGATTTAACGGTTTCGGCGGCGCTCGTAAGTCGGGCTTTAGATCCAGAAAATTGGGTGGCTCAAGGCGCACATTTTGATCCGCAATTTAACAATAAATTAGTGCAGAGTGTTCAAGAGCCTTTTTTGCAAGATCATGGTATTAAAGAGGTTATTTCGGTTGGAGTCAGTGATTTTGCGGGATCGGATGCGCGACGAATGCAAAATATTAACGCGACGATTGCCAAATTTGATGGCCAAATTATTAAAAAAGGAGAAACATTTTCATTTAATGATTTACTTGGCTCGGTGAGCGAGGAAGAAGGTTTTACTTACGCCCGGGTATTGCTTAACAGTGCTAACGCGTGGGGACTTGGTGGGGGCGTGTGCCAAATTTCTACCAATGTTTTTCGAGCCGCTTTAAATGCAGGGCTTACCATTGATCAGCGCCGAGCGCATTCAGTTAAATTTGAAAAATATGAACCGGCTGGTTTAGATGCCACTATTTATCTGGGTGAAATAGATTTACAATTCACCAATAACACTCCAGGTGATATTTTGATGAAGTTTGCTATGCGCGATGAAAAAATGGTAACTGTTTTTTATGGCACTAAAGACACACGGCAAGTCTCGGTTGCAAAAACAAAACACTGGGAAGGCTACGATGGTAGAGAGGCCGCACATTGGGAGCGAAAAGTGCAGTACGCTGGTCATGAAGAAGGCAAACTTTTTGTATCTAATTACCGACCGCTTGTAACTGAAGATACGGAAGAAGTGGCGAGTACAGAATAAAATTTAAGATTTAATTTCTGGCAATAATTCTTTCAAGACTCAACCTCCGTCCAGAATTTGTTCTTGATTAGACTCTGGGCGAAACCCGAACTTTAATCTTAGAGTTTTGCCAGAGATTTAGATTGGGTCTAAGTAGCCTTGGCACAGGCTTCACAAAATGAATTTAAAGCTGCTAAGCCGTCGTTTTGATAGATGTTTATTAACTCTGAACCGATAATGGCCCCATCAGCGCCAGCGTCTTTTAGTGCCTGAATGTGCGCTGGGGTAGAGATACCAAACCCAACACACAGTGGCAATTGGGTTTGCGATTTAAGTTCTGTTACCAGTTTCAACGTATCATCGGTTAAATCACTTTTAGCGCCGGTAATAGATGGCTTTGAAACCGTGTATACAAAGCCACCTGAGTGCAGATAAATTTGTTCTCGTCTAGTTTGTGGCGTGTTGGTCGACAGTAAAAAGACTAAATCAATTTCGTTGTCAGCCGCAGCAGTTTTTACAATCGCAATTTCTTCAACGGGTAGTTCTGGAATCAAAACCGAATCCACGCCTGCCTTTTTGCAGTCTTTAAAAAATTCGTTAATGCCATACTGTAGCACTAAGTTTAAATACACTAGTAAGCCAATCGGTTTATCGGGGAAAGCGGTTCTGATTTCGGCAATCTGCTTTAAACATTTATGGGTGTTGGTGCCCGCTTCTAGGCTGCGGTTAACCGCTGCTTGGATGGTAGGGCCGTCGGCTAAGGGATCTGAAAATGGCAGTCCGAGTTCTAAGATATCGGCGTGGTGCGCCATCGTTTTAACCGCGGCTAATGAGGCTTCTGGATTGGGGTCACCCAACATCCAAAAAGGGATAAAGGCAATTCGTTCCTCTTTTTTTAATTGGGCGAAGGTATGGTGGTATCGATTCATTTTTCTTTTGTTTCTAAATATTCAAATACGGTGTGCAAGTCTTTATCGCCTCGTCCTGACAAATTAACCAGTAATACGTCTTCAGGCTGCATTTTAACCGCTCGTTTATAGGCTTCGGCGAGCGCATGGGCCGTTTCTAAGGCGGGAATAATTCCCTCGCAGCGAGAAAATTTTAAAAGCGCGTCCATAGCTTCATCATCGGTAATGCCTACATATTCAGCATCCCCTAGTTGATCTAAATAGGCATGAATAGGCGACACGCCTGGGTAATCCAGTCCGGCGGATATAGAATGGCTCTCTTCAATCTGGCCGTTATTATCACAGTTCACTTTACTAATACTACCGTGCAAACACCCCTTCACTCCCCGTCCAATGGTGAGACCATGTTTTATATTATCGCCGGCTGGTTCAACCCCAACGAGCTTTGTATCTTTGTCATTTAAAAAGGCCTGAAAAATACCAATCGCATTGGACCCGCCACCGACACAGGCTAACACTTGATCGGGTAGTTTTCCCGCTTGTGCTTGAATTTGTTCGCGGGCTTCTTGCCCGATGACGCGGTGAAACCTAGCCACCATTTCTGGAAACGGATGCGGCCCGGCCGCGGTTCCAAACATGTAATAGGTGTCATCGGCGTGAGAAATCCAATACCGCATAGCTTCGTTAATGGCGTCTTTAAGTGACGCTGAGCCAGTTTCGACACTTATTATTTCCGCCCCTAATAAACGCATACGCTCTACATTCACTTGTTGCCGCACCGTATCTTTAGCGCCCATAAAAACTTTAACGGGCATATTAAAATGCGCTCCCGCCATAGCGGTGGCAATACCGTGTTGCCCAGCGCCCGTTTCGGCAATCAGGTATTTAGCGCCCATTTCTCGAGCAATCAGAGCTTGGCCTAACACATTATTAGTTTTGTGGGCGCCCCCGTGAAGTAGATCTTCTCGTTTGACCCAAATTTGCGCTCCATTTTTTGGGCCATAATTTTTAGCGTGATAAATGGGTGTCGCGCGCCCAGCAAAGTTTTGGAGTAAGTTTTCAAACTCAGCTTGAAGCGCTTTAGACTTTTTAAAATCTTCAAATACGGACGCCACTTTTTTGAGCACTGGTTGTAATAATTCAGGGGCAAAGCACCCGCCAAATTCACCAAAGTGTCCACCGGAATTTTCAATAAAATTTGTCATGTTGTACTGGTTCAACGGTACAGGGGTTTCTCTATAAATCAAGCTTATTTTTTATGAAAAATTCGGGGGCTCGCTTGGGCGGTAGGATACACGACCAGGCTTTCGATATTCACGTGTGGGGGCCGGGTAACGCAGTATATAATGTTGTCGGCAATATCAGCGGCGGTTAATTCGGTAAAACCTTTATAAACGTTATCGGCCTTGGCTTTGTCGCCCTTAAAGCGGACGGTTGAAAATTCGGTATTAACCGCCCCTGGGGCAATGTCGGTGACTCGAATACCCGTTGCGACTAAGTCTATACGGAGTGACTTTGAAATCATTTGCACAAAGCTTTTGGTACCGCCATAAACGCTGCCACCTTCGTAGGCCTCTAAACCGGCCGTAGAACTTAAGTTAACCATGTGGCCTTTGGTAGCTTTTAAAAACGGAATAGCGAGCTGCGCTACTTTTAAAAAGCCTTTGATATTTACGTCTATCATTTCTTCCCAGTCATTAAAATCATAATCTTCAAATGATTCTTTCCCGCGTGACAGGCCGGCGTTGTTAATAAGCATATCTATTTTAAGTTCTGCAATGTCTTGGTAAAAACGCTCAACAGCTTTTATATCAGACACATCGAGGCTGTATGTTTTAACTTCAACCCCGTATTTTTCGGTTAGGTCTTTATGTAGGTTCTCTAGTCGGTCTTTACGCCGAGCCACAATAATTAAGTTTTTTCCAAGCGCGGCTAAGCTTTCGGCTGTGGCTTGCCCAATGCCACTAGAAGCACCAGTAATAAGGGCGTAATGATTTTTATTGATATGGGTTTTCATGAGTTTTGGATGACGAGGTTAAAGATAAATTACCAGGCAGATGTGAATTATTTAGGAAAATCTTTTCGGGGAGAATAATCTCGGTATTAAAAGGGGCGATTAATTTAAGCCGTACAAACCGATAGAAAAATAACTTTTCAGCGGTAATCGATTGAACTTTGGCCCAAGGGATAACAAGTGGTTTATGTCCAAAGCTAAAGGGGTAAAATAGTTTTAGTATCAGTGCGTAGCGGGTGGTATTTACGCTAAGACAATTTTTGTAATTCGCTTTATTAAATTTACCGGATTGAAATCGAAAAGTCTGCGAACTTTCACCGATAACTTGCGGAGTCGCATGAGAACCAAGCTGGCTATAAAGTCTTTTCCAGCCGGAAATAAAAGACACTAGTTGCAGCGAGCCAATCCAAATTAATATAAAGAAAAGGAAAGGCGCTAAAACTATTAAAATATCTAAGATCTCATAACTCATTGGCTAGGGTTTTAAACAGTGACGTCATTGTATCACAAATAAGATCTGGTTTTGAGAATTCAAGCTGTGTATGGCTGTGTACGCCCCAACTGACGGCTATGTTGCGAATGCCAGCACTATGGGCGTGTTCTATATCGCTAATCGTGTCGCCTATAAAAAGAGCGTCACTAGGTTCACGATTCAGAGTGGCGAGTAACTGTAAAATTTTTTTATCTTTGTAGCCGGCCGTTTCACGACCCACCACTGATGCAAAATGTTTTTCTATACCATTTATTCCGAGCCACTCTTCAATGACTACCTTTAGGTTTGAAGAAATAATGTGGTGTTGAAATTGCGGGGCTATATTTAAGAAGTTTTCTTTAAAATCCTGAAAAGATTTTACGTTTGCCGGATAATTTTCGGCTTCATGTTGCGTATATTTTACCCGAATGTTTTCGGCTACCGTGGGGTAGTTTTCAGATAAATATTCAAACGGAAACTTATGGGTAAAAGTGGCTTGGTAATCACTGAGTTTGAAATCAATGTTAGCCTTTTTCATTTCGGCGCGCCAAAACGAAAACACAAACTCGGTTGAGTCGGCCATGACGCCATCAAAATCCCACAGCAAAATTGGTTTAGACATCTTCTAATGCTTTTAAGAGTCGCTCTAATTGGGTACGATCAAATTCATCGTTAGTTTCTACACCCGAGGCGGTATCAAACAAAGCCGCCGTGTGAAATTCAGGCAGCAAAAGCGATGCAGAATCTGGGTTAATGCCCCCGGCTAAAGCGTAGGGAAGGCCCAGATTTTGTGTTTCTAAAATAGCGTCAGCCAAGAGTTGCTTGTTTACTATTTGTGTTCCTGAGCCTGCGTTTTTGCCGTCTAGCAAAAATAAATCACAGTTTTTGCAGAGTAGTTGCATTTCATTGGTTTTGAAATTTTCATCTATACCAAAGGCTTTCCAGACCCCAAGTGGTTTTACTTCCAGTAAGGCCGTTTTTAAGTCTTCAATGTATTTTAAATCTTCTTCGCCGTGTAATTGAATAATGTCTAAATCTACTAATTGGGCGGTTTCTAAAATGGTTTCAAGTGGAGCGTTTTGAAACACTCCTACTTTTCGCCCTGTGTAGGCGTGGCTTAATTTTTGGGCTTGCACGGGGTTTATGTACCTTTTTGAACTTTCAACGAAGTTAAAGCCAACGTAAGGCACGCTTAAATCTTGGCAGGCTTGTGCCATGGTCATCGTCCTAACACCGCATACTTTTAAATTCATAACAGCGCTTTAATTTTAGTTTCAATCAGGCGTTGATCACCAGACATAAGCGAGCTGCCCACTAAAATAGCATCACAGTAGGGCGCGACTAAATCAACGTCTGCTTTCGTATTAATCCCTGATTCGGCTATACGCACAATGTTTTTGGGGATTTTTTGCAACAAGGTGGGAACACGATTTATGTCTACCGACAGGTCTGAAAAATGTCTGGCGTTTACGCCTACAATTTTAGCGCCACTGGCGAGGGCTATAGTTATTTCTGCTTCGTCTTGTGTTTCTACCAAAGCGTCCATGCCAAAACTTTCGGCGTACTTTCGCATTTCTTTTAACTTTTTAGCGGTTTTTAATACCGAGGTCATTAGTAGTACCGCGCTGGCTTCACTCAAGCGCGCCTCTAGTATTTGGCCTTTATCAATAATAAAATCTTTTCGCAGTACCGGAATTTCAACTTCACGTACCACATTGTTTAAATCTGAAAGTGACCCCTGAAAAAATTCATAATCGGTTAGTACCGAAATAGCAGCGGCACCAGCGCTTTCGTAAATAAGACCGATTTCAACGACATCAGCCTCGATAGCAATGGGCCCTTTGCTAGGGGACGCTTTTTTAATCTCGGCAATAAGTTTTACGTTTTCGCCTTCTTTGCGGGTAATAGCTTTAATAAAACTACGGGTATTTTTAGTGGGTTGGGCGTTTTTAAGGGTTCGTTCTAACCCAGAAACTTCGCGCTCTTTTTGGGCTATGATTTTTTGTAAAATAGTCATCAGGGCTATAGTAGTCTGCTTTTTGCAAAAAGCAGCAAAAACTTATGTAGCTCCGTTATAAAGTTTGTAAATTTTATGTCTCAGCCCGCTAAATCTAGCAAACTCGCCTCTGCGAATTTGAGCTTTGAGGCTCAGACACTGCTAGCTTTAACGCTTAGCTGAGAAGAAATTTATAAAACTTAAAACGAGGCTACGGAGAGTGAAACTATTTTTTAGCTTTTTTTTCTTTCTTTGGTCCGCCAAAGATCAGTCTTTTTACGCCCCATAAAATAAGTAATAATGGCAGCCAGATTGGCGTGTAAACAAAGGCGCGAATTAGTTTGTCTACCACGTCTCGGGCATCAAAAATAAAATCATTTACGGCGGTTTTCCACGAGGCTTGCAGGTTCCAGTCGGGGCTACTAAAGTCGCCAATTTCTGGTTGAGGATTTAAGGTTAATTGCAGGGTAGAATACGCCACATCGGTGTCGCGATTTTTTTGCGTGGTGTTTAATTGGTCTAGCTCGTCTTGCACATTAGCGAGCTCTCTATCTATTTCTAACACGTCGGTAATGGTTTCGGTATCGCGTTCCATTAGTTCTCGCAGTCGATCGCGTCGACTTTCTAGGTTTTGAATTCGGTTAGCGGTATCGCGGTATTGGGCGGTTATATCGGCGGTGGAAAAGTTTTCTGATTTCTTGAGTCCAATTTTTTCAAGGTTTTCACTCAGTATCTCTAGGTTTTCTGCCGGCACGCGAATGGTTAAATTATAGGCCAAAGTGCCGCGACGTACTTCCCAAGAATCTTGATGAGTGACGTAAGCATCTTGGTTTAAAATCTCGGCTTCTACAATGGCCAAACTTTCTTCGGTATCGGCTACTTCTAATTGGAGTGATCCGTTTTTAATAATTTTACGGTCCGATAAGGCTTCTGGGTCAAAGCCCTGAGCCCGTACTACTGGTGGCCGAATCATATCGTTTACCGCACTTTTGGCCCGGCTGGCCATAGGCGAGCGTGAATCGTAGGCGAGACTGGCATCCATAGATTCGTTTCCATAGCTTAAGGATTGGGCTATCTCGTTGCTGAATCTCGGCCCCACAATATTCCCGTCTTGGTTAAGAAAGTAATAAACGGCGGCGCCGACTAAAAGCAGCACAAAAGCGTACTGGCCTATAAAGTGGTTGATTGATTTTAATCCAGATTTGATACCCATTGAAATTGAGGTTTAATTTGTAATGATCTTAAAATAGAGACGCTGTTAGCGCAAATAAATGACGTTTTAAAATCGCCCTTAAGTTTATAAATCCGCTAAACTCGGTTGCCCGGTAGCCGTAGCGTATTCGGGTGCCACGGCGTAAAAAGCGCCCCAGGTAAGCGGCTGTAGGGCTTCTCTTCCTTTTAAGCCTAAGGGGCCCATCGTCGTAAAAATAGCGGGGGTTTCAACCGTTTTGGCAAAGGCGATAAAACGCTCTAATTGCTCTTGGTTTTGGGGCGTGACCGCAAATTTAATAACCGCCGGGGCGTGTTGTTCCATCTCGGCTTGAAGGGCTTCTAAGTTTGGGGGCACCGTTTGAAAGTCGTGATGACTAAGCCATAGTTTTTCTGGTTCAAAGCCTTGAATGTGTTCGGTGGTATTATGCTTAATATCAAGATCTACAAAATTGCCGCCAAGTTTTAAAAACTCGCTTAAAAGTTCGACTCGCTGGTTGGCGTTTCCAGGGAAAGAGCCTTTCTCGGCCGCGGTTTTGCAAACCCCTAAAACCTTAACACCTTGTTCTACTTTGGTTCTGGTAAGCAGGCTTTGAATATGATTAATCAAACCTGGAGCAATCATGAGTTCTTGCACGACTATATCAAAATTTACTTCGATAATATCGACGCGTTTATCAATTTTTCGCAGTAAAATTTCAAGTTCAGCGACCGATCTTGGCTTAATAGGAACAATTATTTTCATCGGGCTTAGACTACTTATTCCACGCCTCATACAAAGTTTGTTTCATCTCAAATGGAGCGCCTACCCGGGGTAAAATAATTTCAAAGGCGTTACTTCCGGGGGTATTAAATTTAAGCGTACCAGTGTTAAACAGCACTTTTTCTAAGAAACCTTGCTGCACTTTCATGTCGTCAATTTCGGTATGTTTGGCACTGGTAACTTGCGCAAACCCGACGCCTACCCGTTTATAAATTTTGCTATCGGTAACAAAATAGACCGTGGTTAAAAAATAAAGTGTGTAGTAAAAAATAACGAGTATTAAAATTACTAACGGAATTCTTTCTAGCACATCACCGACTTTTAATTGCTGTAAAAAATAAGATAATCCGCCTAAAAATAGGGTAGCCAACCCAATGACTACTAACACATAGCGCAGGCTTATACCAAAACGATAAATTACCCTTTCAGTGCTTGAGGCGAGATAGCGATTGAGGTTGAAGAACATCGCGACTTATAATCCTTTATTTAGATAAATTGTCCAGATCCAAAAAACTCTAATCGTGAACTAACGAATAGAGTTTTTAATATTCCAGTTCGAACTCTAACTTCAATTTTGTAAGTAGAGTTCGAACTGAGAATCTTCTTTCTTAGTCTTCTGGTATGACTTGAATATTTTGTTCTTCGAGTTCTTTTTCTGGCATGGGTGATGGGGCGCCGAGCATTAAGTCTTGCGCAGATTGATTTTTAGGGAACGCCATTACTTCTCGAATATTGGGTTCGTCGGCAAACAGCATCACCACTCGGTCGAGGCCCATGGCGCACCCACCGTGGGGTGGCGTGCCGTATTTAAAGGCTTTCAAAATGTGGCCAAATTTCATTTCGGTTTCTTCTTTGCTTAACCCTAAAACTTCAAACATTTTGGCTTGCAGTTCTGGTTCGTGAATTCGAATTGAGCCTCCCCCAAGTTCGACTCCATTTAGCACAATGTCATACGCGTAAGAACGCACACTCATCGGATCAGACTCTAATTTATCCATGTCTTCGGCGTTTGGTCGTGTAAACGGATGATGGGCGGCTTGCATGCTGCCGTCTTCTTTTTGCTCAAACATGGGAAAATCAACCACCCACGTGTAGGCAAAATGATTGGGGTCAGCCAAGTTAAACTTCTCGGCCACCGCGATTCGCACTTGCCCGAGAGGCTCTACACTTTGCAGGAACGTGCCCGCCCCAAAGAAAATTAAATCACCGTCATTGGCGCCGGTTTTGTCGACTAAAGCTTTGATAAACTCTGGTTTAGAATTTTTCATCACCGGGCCACTGTCTTCACCGACACGTACCCACGCTAAACCACCCGCTCCGTGTTTACGGGCCAAATCGGTTAAGCTGTCGATATCTTTTCGACTGAGTTCGCCCCCCTTTGGCACGTTCATCACGCGCACGCTATCAACACTTTCAAACACGCCAAAGCCGCACGTTTTCGCTTCTTCGGTCATATCGACAAACGCGAGGTCATATCGTAAATCAGGCTTATCCGAACCGTAATTTTCTAAAGCCGTTTGCCACGTAATTTGCGCGAAACGTCCGTCTTCTAAATAACTTTTCCACTCTTTCCCGCCCGCACATTTTTCGGTTAGAGCGTGAAAACAATTTTCAATGACTTCCATTACATCTTCTTGCTGACAAAAAGCCATTTCAATCTCGAATTGCGTAAATTCAGGTTGTCGGTCACCTCTTAAATCTTCATCACGAAAACAGCGCGCTATCTGAAAATACTTATCTACCCCACCACACATTAACAATTGTTTTAGTTGCTGTGGCGATTGCGGTAAAACGTAAAACTCACCGCGGTGCAGCCGTGATGGCACTAAGTATTCTCGTGAACCTTCTGGTGTTCCTTTTACCATAATAGGGGTTTCAATGTCCATAAAGCCCGCGCCATCAAAGTAGTCACGAATTACTTTTACCATGTCATGGCGTAAACGCAGATTACGCTGCATTTTACTACGTCTTAAGTCTAAATATCGGTATTCAAGTCTTAGGTCTTCTCGAATTTCTTGATCTACGTTTAATTCAAATGGGGGCGTCACGGCTTGGTTTAAAATCTCTAAATTTTCAATGGCTACCTCAATTTCACCCGTTTCGAGTTTTGGGTTATTTAAGCCTTCGCCTCGGGCACGTACTTTTCCCGTCGCTTTTAAAACCCACTCAGCGCGCACGTGTTCTGCGGCAGCGTGCGCTTCGGGGTTAATACTTGGGTCGAGCACAATTTGCGTAATGCCGTTAGCATCGCGCACATCAACAAAAATAATACCACCGTGGTCGCGACGGTTGTTAGCCCAGCCTGTTAAGGTGATGGTTTGGTCTATGTCAGTGGCTCGAAGTTGATTGCAGTGGTGCGTACGCAGCATACTAAAGTCTTAAATTAATCAGGCGAGATTGTGCCTCGTTGCACTTAAAAGTCAACGGTACTCAGGTGGTGAGCCGCAAATCTAGATTAACTTCTGCTGAAGTCTGTCTCTTTTTAGAAAGCTTGATTCGCTTTAAAACTGTAAACATGAAGGGATTTAGAATTTTTTTGCCGACGCTCATAATCACGCTTGCGGCCTTTGGGCTGGGTAATATTTCGGCGTTAAGTGCCGAAAAGCAAGCGCCACCGCTGTGCCTTGAATCGGGGTATCAAGAAATTGCGATTATAGAATTTAAAGAAATGGTGGGCGACAGCTTAAAAACTGAACTCAGTGGTAAAGCGCGTTTAGTGTGGAATGATGATTTTGTAGAAGGTGATGGCGAGCATGACATTATTATCAGCCAATTGCCGAGTGAGCACGGCGCTGATTTTAGACGCTTTGCCTATGTAGGAAATTCAGGCACGATGAAGTTTTACCCCAGTAATACCTACGCGGCGCGCGGTACGGATCCAGTTAAAAGACGGTTTTTTCCCAGCCAAGAAGCGGCAAAACAGGCAGGGTTTATCGCTTCTAAGTTGGTGAAGTAAAGCGCGCTCGTAATATTTTCTTTACTCATAAATTTCCGACGTTATGATAGTTTTACTATGAAATATCTATCAAAATTGGCTTTATTTACGCTACTTGTCGTAGCTATTACAGGTTGTACTTCTTCAGAATCAAATATGAAAAACACGGTTACATTGAACACGAGCATGGGTGACGTTACCCTTGAACTTTACCCAGACAAAACGCCTAAAACGGTGGAAAACTTTATGGGTTTAGCCGAAGCCGGAAAATACGACGGTACGCCGTTTCACCGAATTATTGAAAACTTTATGATTCAAGGAGGTGATTACGAAAACCAAAACGGTACTGGCGGAAGCAGTATTTTCGGAGCTGAATTTGAAGACGAAATTGTGCCAGAACTGTCACACGTTCGAGGGGTTATTTCAATGGCTAACCGAGGCCCTGGAACCAATGGTTCGCAATTCTTTATCGTTCACGCCTCGGATACGGCTTTCTTAGATGGAAAACACACCATTTTTGGACATGTCACCGAAGGTATGGATGTGATTGATGCTATGGCGGTGGTTGAAACCGATATGATGGATCGTCCGTTAGAACCAATTATTATTGAATCAGTTACGCTTTAGTGCTAAAATGTGGTAATTATTATCTCAAAATAAAAAATGGCCAAATCCAAAAAAACTACCAAACGAACCCGACCAACTTCTTTAACGCTTAGAGTTGGTCTTGGTAAATTATTTGGAGCCCTGATTGGAGCTTCGGTTTTCTTTTCGCTTCCAGCCGTGCAACCAGATATTGATTTAGCCTTGCGATTTGGGATGTGGGGCTGGTACATTTTATTTGGGGCCATGATTGCGATGGCGGGGATTTATACTAAATATCCAATTGTAGGTTGGCCGTTTCCAGCGGTGTTGCGTGGGGCGGTGCTTGGTTTTGGTTTGAATATTATTTTGGGATGCCTGGTGCAAGACAACATGATGCAAGCCTTTGCCGACTACTCAGAATTTCCGTTGGCGGACTCACTTCCAATTTTACAAATGGGAATTGAAGGTTTGATTTGGGGTGCCATTCTTGACGCCGCTTTAACTTTTTACGCTGGACAAGGAAAAGATTTAGTGAAAAAGTTGTAACACATTGTCTTTAAGTCCGTTTGCTGTGAGTGAACATGGTATTTGAAGATTTAGAAATTCGGCTCAAACAAGTTTTATCTGAGATTAAACCTCAGCCAGAAGATGCTTTTAAAATTGCTTTAAAGCAGCAAGTCTTAAAAGCTTACCAAAGTAAGTCACAACCTTACTCATGGCTTAAGTGGCGACGCTACTTTGCCCAAGGTTTATCGGTTTCAGCGATGAGCGCCTTTTTATTGACGACGGTTGGTTTTCTGGATGTGCCTTTTTTAAGTAATCGGGTGGTTGGTGAAATTAAAAGTGAAGGCGGTGTGGTAGAAATTATTCGTGGTAACGAGAGCTTACTGGTATCAGGGACCCAAGATTTACGTAAAGGCGATTGGGTTCGAGTAGGGCATAAAGGGCAAGCGCTTATTACGACGGATCATTTTAAATCAGAAATTGATTCTAGTAGTTGGTTAAAAATGGAACGTTCTGGGCGTATATTCTTAGACAAAGGGCGTTTAAGTAACACCGCTTCTCAGGCGACGCAAATTAAAACCGATCGCGGTTTAGTACAAAATGATTTGGGCAGTGAAGTGGCGGTTGAAGTCTCAGAAACCGGCGAAACTCGAGTTCTGCCAAGCGCTTCAAATGTCATGGTGCAAGATTTAAATAACGGGGAGTTAATGGCCCAAGCGGGCGAGAAAATTGTATTACACAGCGACACTCACTTAACACAAACCAGTAATGGTCCGACCGACCTGGCTTTATCTAACGCTCAAATAGAAGGTATTTTAGGGAAACTTATTATTGCTCGTTCCAAGGCTTTAACGGGTATTGAACATATGTTGCTGGGCAAAAGAACCCGAGCGCATTCAGAAATTATATCAGCCGAAAAAACATTTCGATCCGTGGCGCAAATCTTAGATAATGGGCGTGATATGCAGCCAACCCGTCGTGTTAATTTAGAAACCGTGAAAGTGGGCGATGTTTATCCTTCTTTGGCCCTTAAAACCGAAAGAATTGATATTCTCACCGAGGCTTATGCCCTTGAGCAGTTATTTGCCGTGTTAGAACAAAATAAAAATAGCTTAGCTTTCGCGCCCGTTGAAACCGAAGTGGCGGCCTTTAACCGTTACGTATTACTACAGTACTTAGCCTCGGTAGCGACGCCTGAGCAAGCCGCGGCGCTTTATACTTTGGCCGATAACTATGTGGTCAGTGTGCTGCGTAAAGTGCAACAATCGCCCGTGCGAATGGAGCAGCTAGCTTATTTAAACGAGCAAGTTGATGCTTTACCACGGAATGACGATTCGCAAAAATTTTTACAGGCGTTGCAGTCACATCTGTCACCTGATTTAGCTTCAGCGTTAAGCGAAAAACTAAACATTTTATTTTAAGTTTCTTTTTTTACATCCCGGGATGGTTATGCACATTTTTGCTTCGCATCCCGGGATGAGTTTAGATTAAATCCAGACTCTTATTCTTTGCTTGACGAAAACTTGGGCATAGCTTACTTTGGCGCAAATAACTTCTGCTTCTTTCATGAAAGATATTCCATTAGCGCTTACGTTTGATGACGTGTTACTCGTTCCGCAGTACTCTAATATACTGCCAAAGGCGGTGTCTTTGAAAACTCAATTTACTCGGAACATTACGCTTAATATTCCAATTGTTTCGGCGGCGATGGATACCGTAACCGAAGACAAAATGGCGATTGCTATGGCTTTGCAGGGAGGCATTGGAGTCATTCATAAAAACTGTGACCCTGATGACCAAGCCGCTATGGTGGCGCGCGTAAAGCGATACGAAAATGGTTTTATTCGTGAGCCAATGGTGCTTTCTCCGAATCATAAAATTTCTGATGCCGTGGCCATTAAAGAAGAACACGGCTTTAAAGCTATTCCTATTACCGAAGACGGAACACTGGCCACCAAAGTGGTTGGACTGTTAACTCGAAACGATTACTTGGGGCACAAGCACGCGGCTAAAAATGTATCGGAGCGCATGCGACCGGTACAAAATTTATTAACGGCCCAAGCTCCAATTACCCTCACAATCGCCAACGATGTGCTGGAAGAATCTAAACATTCTAAACTGCTTATTTTAAATGACGACGGCACGCTGCACGCGCTGATGACGCGACGAGATATTGAAAAAAACGAGAATTACCCAAACGCCGCCAAAGACTCACAAAAAAGATTACTTGTAGCGGCAGCGGTTGGCCCCGCTCATAATATGGAAGAACGCGTGCAAAAATTAGCCGAAGCGGGCGTTGATATTTTAATTGTTGATACGGCCCACGGTCACTCGCAAGGCGTGCTTGATACTGTGGCTTATGTTAAGAAAAATTACCCAAAAATTGATGTAGTTGGTGGTAATATTGCCACTCCAGAAGCGTGTGAGGCGTTGGTGAAAGCCGGAGCTGACGCCGTTAAAGTCGGAATTGGGCCAGGCTCAATTTGTACGACGCGTATTATTGCGGGCGTGGGAGTGCCGCAACTTAGTGCGGTTATGAATACGGCCGCTAAAGCCCGTGAACTGGGTGTGCCAGTGATTGCCGATGGTGGAGTAAAATTTTCGGGTGATTTAGCCAAGGCCTTAGCGGGTGGGGCGAACACGGTTATGGTGGGCTCGCTGTTAGCTGGAACCGAAGAAAGTCCGGGTGAAATTATTTATTCTGAAGGGCAAACCTATAAGTATTACCGCGGTATGGGTTCGATTGCCGCCATGAAAAAAGGGGGCAAAGAGCGTTACGCTCAATCCAATGTAGCCGACGATAAGCTCGTACCAGAGGGCATCGAAGGCAAGATATTACTGAAAGGCAAACTGGCGGGTGAAATATTTCAACTTTGTGGCGGT
>Ga0307935_1000552_pt1 | contig 16387 bp, 12 predicted proteins | sample OrgLakmetageno92_FD_201827 | JGI IMG/M metagenome (GOLD analysis project Ga0307935, IMG submission 201827) | Saline water microbial communities from Organic Lake, Antarctica - #92 | ecosystem: Environmental > Aquatic > Non-marine Saline and Alkaline > Saline | place: Antarctica: Organic Lake...
TTTTGGACTAAATCCCATGAAATGAAAACTTCCCCTTCATCGTCAAAGTTTTTACCATATTTACTAGTGAACCAATCAAATAAGAATATTGAATCTATAATTAAAACTTTATTAGGTTGTGGTGCTTTTAAATTTTGAGTTTTAATAGATTTTTCTAATTCATTAAAAGGAAGTTCATAAAAAGAATAAAAATTACCATTAAAAGTTTTGTATGATTTGTATATTTTATTATTATGTGAATAAAAACCATTCATCTTACCTCCACCATTAAGAATTTTAATATTTTTATTATTAGGTATTTTAGTATTATGATATTTAAATAAATATTTAGTGTATTGATCAAAAAAATTCACCATATATATATATTAAATAAATAAAAATTGATGATATAAAAAATTATAGAATATAATATTAATATAAAATTAAATTATATTAATATAAATGACAGAAAAATTTAAAATAATAACAGAAGATGGAATAAAATTTGATATTGAAAAATATATAATTGACAAAAGCTCAATGTTGAAAAAATTATTATTTGAACACTCATGTTATAATGGAAATGGTGGAGATATAATGAAAGTAAAAATATCTGGTGAAATCATGACTCATATAATAACAATGTTAAAATCAAACAAAGAGACAATCTATAAAAATTACATAGATAATTTAAATGGAGATGTATTATACGAATTAATAATAGGTGCTGAGTATTTAAATTTTAAAGAGATTGTTCATTATGCTGGTTTGAGAATTAAAGAATCATTAAAAAAAAGTCCAGAAGATGTTGTAAATAAATTTAATTTATTATAGTTTAAATAAAAAAACAGAATCGAGTCTATAAAACAAAATATTTAAGGATCGTTGGATTAATAGGCGATCATTAAATATTAGATTTTTAATTTTAGAAGAACAATATGAAATAATATTATATCTAATGAATAAATATAAGAATAAGTATACTGTGTAGTAAATGGAAATATCAAAAAAATATCAAAAATTAACTCACATACAACACATTTTAAAGAGACCGGGAATGTATATAGGGACAACAGATAAAATAACAAGTAAACATTATATTTGGGATGAAAAAGAAGAAAAAATAAAAGAAAAAGAAATAAATTATTCCCCGGGAATGTATAAAATTTTTGACGAAATAATAGTAAATTCATACGATCAGACAATTAGAGATAAAACTGTTAGTAAAATAAAAGTTAGTTTTAATGATAAAGGGGAAATTAGTATATATAATGATGGAAAAGGTATAGATGTTGTAATGCATCCAAAAGAAAAAATATATGTTCCAGAATTAATATTTGGTCATTTGATGACATCATCAACATTCGATGAATCCAAGATAAGAATAACAGGAGGGATTCATGGTTTGGGTGCGAAATTAACAGCAATATATTCAACGAAATTTAAAGTAGAAATAGGAGATTCTGAAAATAAAAAAGAATTCATTCAAGAATATAAAAAAAATTTATCAATAAAATCAAAACCAATAATAAGAAAATATGATAAAAAAACAGGATATGTAAAAATAACTTTCACACCGGATTTTAAATATTTCAAAACAGATGGGTTAGATGATGATATATTATCATTAATGAAAAGACGAGTTTATGATTTATGTGCACTAACAGATAAAAAAATTTCGATATATTTGAATAATATAAAATTAAATATAAAATCAATAGAAGATTATGTATTATTATCAAGGATAGAACCAATAATAAAAGAATTATGTTCAGAAGATAATAGTAATTATAAAAAAAACAGATGGAAAATCTATGTGACAAAAAGTGATGGAGAATTTAAACAAATATCATTTGTAAATGGAATATATACTTCAAATGGAGGTTATCATGTAAATTATATATTAAATAAAATATTAAAAGGAATAAAACATTATATTCAAGCAAAATACAAAACAAATAAAATAAAAGATCAATTTATAAAAGATCAAATAAATTTATTTATATTCAGTGTAATAGAGAATCCAACATTTTCATCACAAACAAAAGATGAGTTAATGACTCCTGTTAATAAATTTGGTTCGACTTGTGAATTTACAAAAAAATTTGTTACAAATATAATTAATAAATTAAATTTAGATGAAATAATTAAAAACGAAATAGATAAACAACAACATACTGATTTAATTAAATTAGACGTTAAAAAAAAATCAGTAATAAAAGGAATAAAAAAATTATATGATGCAAATAATGCGGGAACAAAAAAATCAAATCAATGTGTTTTAATTCTAACAGAAGGAGATTCAGCAAAAACTATGGCAATTAGTGGTTTAAGTGCGATACCAAAAGCAAATAATTATTATGGTGTATTTCCATTAAAAGGAAAATTATTAAATGTTCGAGAAGCATCTCACAAACAAATAGTGAATAATGAAGAGTTCAAAAATATCAAGACAATAATGGGGTTGACAATGAATAAAAAATATTCAAATGAAAATCTAGATGATTTACGTTATGGAAGTGTATTATTAATGATGGATGCAGATGTAGATGGATCACATATAAAAGGATTATTTATGAATATGATGGAATATTACTGGCCTTCATTATTACAAATTGATGGTTTTGTTAAAATATTTATAACACCAATTGTAAAGGTATCTAAGAATGATAAAATTTTATCATTTTATAATTTGGAAGATTATAATAAATGGAAAAAAAAGGTTACAGATAGAGATGTAAATAAATGGAAAATAAAATATTATAAAGGTCTAGGAACAAATACAAGCAATGAGGCAAAAGATTATTTTAGTAAATTAGAAAAGCATATTCTAAAAATGATTTGGACAAATGAAAGTCAAGATGCAATTGAATTAGCATTTTCGAAACAAAGAATAGAAGACAGAAAAAGTTGGCTGAAAAAATATGATAAAAATATATCTTTGAATTATACAAAAATAGAAACTTCTTATAATGATTTCATTCATAAAGAATTAATTCATTTTTCAAATTATGATAATATCCGCTCTATACCAAATTTAATTGATGGTTTAAAACCTTCACAACGTAAAGTTTTATATTCTACTTTTAAAAGAGATTTAAAAAATGATATAAAAGTGGCTCAATTTGTAGGTTACGTAAGTGAACATACATCTTATCACCATGGAGAAATAAGTTTAGCAAAAACAATAATTGGCATGGCACAAAATTTTGTTGGATCAAATAATATAAATTTATTATCACCAAAAGGTCAATTTGGAACACGAATACTTGGAGGCAAAGATCATTCAAGTCCTAGATATATTTATACTCAATTAGAAAAACTTACAAGATTGATATTTAGAAAAGATGATGATGAATTATTAAAATATTTGGATGATGATGGTTATTTAATTGAACCTGAATATTATATACCTATTATACCTATTTTATTAATTAATGGAAGTGAAGGAATAGGAACTGGTTATAGCACATATATACCAAAATATAATCCAAATGATATAATTAATTATATAAAAAATAAATTGAATGGCAAAAAAAAACAAGAAAATTTAAAACCTTGGTATAATAATTTTAAAGGATCAATAATTAAATTAAATAATTTAGTATATCATTCTAAAGGTATTTATAATAAACATAATAATAAAATAATAATAAATGAATTACCAATAGGAACTTGGACTGATAATTATAAAATATACCTAGATGATTTAATGTCTAAACATAAATTCATTAAAAGTATAAAAAATAATTCTAATGAAAAATTTATTGAATTTATTATAACATTTGACAATAATGAATCAATATTAAATTTGGAAAATATTAATAATAATGGTTTTAATGGATTAGAAAAATTTTTCTCTCTTGTTTCTGCCATTAATTTATCTAATATGCATTTATATAACCATAAACTTATTATTAATAAATATCCAACAGTTTCTAAAATCATTGACGAATTTTATGATATTCGATTATCTTATTATGATAAAAGAAAAATTCACATGTTGAATAAAATTAATAATCAATTAAAAATTATAAATTCTAAAAAGAAATTCATTGAAATGATAATTAAAAATAAACTGAAAATTTTGAATATGTCTCAAGAAAAAATTTTAAAATTATTGGATGAAAATAAATTCCACAAATTTACAGATGATAAACCTTATGATTATCTTATTAAAATGCCATTTATTACGTTATCTAAAGAAAATATTGATAATTTGAATTCAACATACAATATAAAAAAAAAAGAATATGATATTTTAAAAAATAAAACAATAGAAAGATTATGGTTAGATGATTTAGAAGAACTTGAATTGAATTTGGCTAATTTTAATACTCAATAAATTGTAAAACATTGAACATCATTTTAAATTTTTCAAATATTATGTTTTCATTCCATTTTATGGACATTGTAGTATCATTAATATTTTTATATTTAGGATATAATATTGAAATTTTATCCTCAAATATATCCATTATCTTTTTTAAATTTGTTAGATGGAAATTATTACATCTTATATTTTTAATTATTTCTTCTGTATCAATTTGATAATATATATCCTTTCTATCTTTGGGAATAACTAACATGGGAATTAATTTAACACGTAATTCTGCAATTATTAATAATATTATATGATTTCTATCATTTTCATTAAATGACATTTTTTCTATCATATGCCATATTTTATTTGTTAATATTTCATTAATAACAAAATATTGGTATTTATTTAGAAATGTTTTTATTGCAAATTTTTTATCGATTTTATAAATTTTATCCATTATTTCCATTATTTCATTTATTTCATTTTTTATTTCCATTTGCTTTTTGATTTTTATTTTATATATTGTGATTAATTTTGTTAAATTTTCAAATAAAGAATCTATATGATAAAGTGTATCTTTTGATGTCCATTTTTTATAATATGCAAAATATTCATCAACTGCATCAATAAAATCATCTTGATATATAATGTTCATATCATCTTTTATTTTTTCTAAATAATAAATAATTTTATTTGCTGCATTTAAAAAATTTAAATCTGAATTAGTCTTAAATGGTTTGAATAGTTCTTCAGCATTATATGAAATATAATATGACAACATAAGTGAATATCCTAATTTATCATCATGTTTTTTGAATAATTTGTCAACAAAATCATTAACACATTTTAAATTTTTTTTTTTATTTATTTCATTTAAATATTCAGCCGGTTTTAATGACAATATTTTTTTATTTAATTTTAAATCTATAAATTTTTTTTGATACTTTTCAGTATTCGATTCATAATTTTTTTTTATTATTATATCGCAAGCTAATTCCATTATTAATTATTAGTCTATTACTTTTATTGATATTATAAGTTTATAATAAAAATAATTTCTTTATTATAAATTGTTATTAACATTATATTATATCACAATTAATTTATTATTTGTTTTATTATCTTAATGGTTCATTTTTATTATTATTATTATTAATATTTGTTCGTTTAATTATATGTAATTAATATATAAATGGGAAGTGTTTTTTCTAAGAAAAAAAAGAAAAAAAATATTATAACTGATTTCACAAAATTAACTATCCCTTCGGATTTTAAATTAATTAAAATTGCAACATACAATATTAATCTTAAAAATACCGCAAATATTGACAATAAAATTAGAGATATTATTTTTTATTTAGATACTAATAATAAAAATAAATCACATGATATTATTTGTTTGCAAGGTATTAATGATATTGCTTCATTCTATAAATTAGTCAAACAAATCAATATTTATGCTAAATATAAAGGCATTAAATTTTATTTTGCTCCATTATATGATCTTGATAATAATTCTGATATATCTTATGATTCAAAAAGTAATAATAAATCTACACAAATTTATAATTTCGATAACTCAAATAAAAATAAAAGATTCAGTCGAGTTATTTCAGAAAATTTTAGTAGCACTACCAAAAATTCTAAAAAAATTGAAGTCCAAAATATTATTATTTCAAAATATCCTATTGTTAATAATATTATTTATTCTGATTTAGATGTTGATTATGATATTGATGATATTATCGGTATTCGTTCTGTTGTTGGTGTTAATATATCTATTAATGGTAATATCATAAGTTTATACAATACTAGACTCAGTGATGATATAAAACAAGTCAATATTATTAATAATAATATGAGATCTGAACAATTGAAAAAAATTTTTTATATTATTGAAAAAAATAAATTTGATTTAAATTTGTTAAAAAATTATTCTAAAACTGATATACATTTCCTTATTGGTTCATTAAATATCAATGAAATTAATAATTCTAATCATCATTCAACTATTGACAATATAAACCCTGAATTCCTACATTTAATGCAACAATATCGATGTTTTGATATTTTTAGACACATGAATAATAATAATGATCCTGGATATACTAATACTTCCAGAGAAAGAGTTGATTATATATTATTCTTATTCACCAATGATTTGTATGATAAAAATAATATTTTTAATAAAAAAATTGTTAAAATTAGGAACAGCAAAGATATTTTAAAATTAATTTTTAAAAGATATCGAATTTACTTTTTTGATGTTGATGTTATCACTGATGCAATCCTTACACATGGAACTAGTAATTTCCCTGTTGAAACTGTTTTTATGATTTCTAAACAAAAAAATTAATTTATTGTTTTAATATTGGATTCCAATTCATATAACTCCTTTTCTTCCCTACATGTGTATGTGGTGACATTATTATATTATGATTATGTTGATTATATAAATCATTATATTTACTTGCTTTTATTAAATCTTTTATTTTGTCGAATGGTATTTCTTTTTCATATTCTCCATTGTTTGCTAAATAATACCCTGGAGTTTTTCCTCCATCACAATATATTGGATATGTTTTATCTTCTGATTCTATTTTTTTTAAACTTTTATATTTACTTGGTTGAGATAATAATACATTATCTATATTCATCATATTTATATCTAAATTATCATATTCCATATCTGGATCCATATTCTCCAATCTTATCTCTTTTAATTTTTTATCACATAGATATATAATTAATAATCCAATCGTTGAATATATATAACTTGTCTTTTCATCAAACTTTAATTCTTGCATTATTTGCAATATTAGAATAAATAACAATGCATAATTTAATATTTCTTTTATCATTTGTATATTGAACTATATATTATTGATTAGAAAAAACATATTTCCAATGTATTAAAAATGTTAATAAAAATTGAAACATTAACATTATGAGAATATATTTACATACAATTTTATACTAATATATTATATATCATGACTAAAGTTTCCAATAAAGCATCTACTAAGCAATCTAAAGTTTCATCTAAATCGGTTAATAAAACTTCCGTTAGTAGTAAATCTTCAGTTACCCCTACCAATAACTCTGAGGCTCTTTATAATACTCCTGATGAATATGAACAAGCATTTTTTGATAAACAAAAAATTTGGCTTGCTAAATGTGGACAAGTTCTTGCTCTTAAATCACAAATTTTGGAAATCGAAAATGAAAAAAAATCATTGGCTAATGAATTACAAAATTTAATATCAGAATTCCAGAAATTTTTCCCTGATAAATTTAAAAATAATGTTGATAATGGAGCTTATGAATTTGTTCATCCAGATAAAAATGTTCCTTCTACCTCTCCTGTTTTGAATAATAATAAAAAACTCGACAGCTCTACTAAAAAAAAAACAAAAAAAAATACTCATGAAAATAATGATGAAAATATGTCTCCTTTTAAAAATGACGATTTGGATCATGATGTTTTAGATGATAATTTGGACCACACTGATGATGAATTATCAGATAATGAATCTGTTAAATCAACTAAATCAACTAAATCAACCAAGTCAACCAAGTCAACTAAATCATCCAAGTCAACTAAATCATCCAAGTCAACTAAAGCAAACAAGGTTACAGATAACAATGTGAATGATCTTGATAATGTTCCTGTTAAACCTAAGGTCAAAACTTCTAAAGCTAAAAAATCTAAATCTAATAAAACAATTGACAATGATTTAGATGATGATCAAGTTTTTTCTGATAATGAACTTAATAATGTTCCTGATAAACCTAAAGCTAAAAAAACTTCCAAGGCTAGTAAAAAATCTAAATCTAATAAACCTAATAAATCAGTTGATAATTTGGATGATGAAGATGTTTCTGATAATGAACTTGATAATGTTCCTGATAAACCTAAAGCTAAAAAAGCTTCAAAAGCTAGTAAAAAATCTAAAAAATCTAGTAAATCAGTTGATAATGATTTGGATGATGAAGTCTTGTCTAATGATGAGCTCGACGTTGTCTCTGTTAAACCTAAAAAAAATACTAAAACAAAGAAAACTACAAAAACTGTGAATAATATCAATGATAATTCATCGTGTGATGATCTTGATGATATACCTGTTGTTAAATCTAAGGCTAAAAAAAATACTAAAACGTCCAAAAAAACAAATGATGATGATGTATTATCTAATGATGAACTCTTATATGTTCCAGCAAAACCTATTAAATCTAAAAAATCTAGTAAATCTAAAAAATCAGTTAATAATGATTTGGATGATGATGATTTAGATGATGATTTAGATAATGCTATTGTTACTGATGTTAATAAAACTACAAAGAAAACAAAATCTAAAAAAACTTCTGATAAAAAAAAAGTCACTAATAAAAAATGAATTTAATTTATTTCAAGATAATTAAAAATTGATTTATTAATTATTTATTTATATAAACATATATTATCTTTGCATAATACATTTTATATGAACCCTATTATGACTTATTTTAAGAAAAGAGATGAAATTACATTATTATCATCTCATAATAAAAATCAAAACTTTGATCCATTTGAATCTTATTATGACAATATTGATACAAATAATAATAATATTGATGAACCATTTAACAATGATCAAAATGTCGATAATATAGATCAAGAAAATGAATATGTAAATAATCATTCAAATAATTCTCATGATATTATTGATGTTGATAATAATTTGAATGATAGTATTAGTAATAATTTTGAGAATAATCTTGAGAATAACATTGATTACAATCTTGATAATAATCATGATTATAATATTAATCAAAAAAACTATCATAAAAGAAAAAAATTAATTGATGATGATTTTATGGATAATAACAAACATGCCAATTTTAGAAACATAGAAAGTAGAATGAAAATGAGTGAAGACAAAATAAATGATAATTTTATTAACCTTAACATAATAAACAAGATAACAAACAATTTTGATTCATTTAATACAAAAAATATATATAATTTAATTTGATATATAAAAAAAATTGATAATTATATTGCATAATTCATATTATTTGTGATTCAGTTATCAATAAATTATTAATATTAATAAAATGGATAATCATTTTTACCAAAATATATATATTAAACATTTCATAAAATTGGCAGTTATTAATATTAAATACAAAAATAATCAAGTTTTGACAGCAAAAGAATGCAAACTTGTTGAGGTTTTAAAAAATATGATCCCTAAGATTAATGATTTAGTGGATGTAGATGATGAGCGTTGTAATACTTTTATAAATAATAATAATAAAGGAATTCCAATAAGTAATTTTAAAAATATAAACAAGAATGTTCCAACTACAAACATAAATAATAATCCAATTACAAATATTAATAATAAAACAATTACGAATACAACTGATGATAATGCATTAAATAAATCCAAAGTATCATTTTATCAAAGATATGGGAATAATTTATATTCAACGAATTATTTAAATAAAGGAGATACATTTGATATTAAAGATGTTGATCCAAAACATACATTGAAATTAAATGAATTTACTGAAAAACAGAAAAATATCTTTAAAAATATTTTAGAAAATAAATGGATAACAATTGATTATGATTATGATAGTTGTAGTGATAATGAACAAGATAATGATGTAGATAGTGATAATAATGATACATATAGTAATAATGCATACAGTAATGAGAATGATGTAAACAACAATGAGAATGATGTGAACAGCAATGAGAATGATGTAAACAACAATGAGAATGATGTGAACAGCAATGAGAATGATATGAACAGCAATGAGAATGATATAGATAGTAATGACCAAGATGATGACATAGTTGATGATCAAGACACAGATGATTTAGATAATGATATATATAATGAAGATTATTCAATGTTAAATAATTTAACGGATTATGGATATGATTATGGTAATATTTTGCCGTATAATATTACTACATATAGACAGGATGACTTTCTAGATGATGATTTATCTAATGACATAACTGAATTGGATAATGACATAACTGATTTATATAATGATAATGATGATTTAGATAATAATACAAGTTATTAAAATGAAATACCAAGTGATGATATATTGGATCATTAACTTGGTATTGAAATGTAAAAATTTTAATACGACAAATAATCTAAAGAAATTTAAATAAAAATCACAGATAATAAATATAAATGGAAGAAATAAAATATATATTTGATAGTTTTGATGTGGAAAACAAAAAAGTTATAAAAAAAAATGATGTAAAAAAATTAATTAATATATTATCATTATCAATGAATAATTTGGATAATATATTAAATGAAATAAATAAAAATGAATATGAATTGAATGACATAATGTTTATAATAAAAAAAATAATATTAAATGAATCAAAAAAGAATGAATTATTTATAAAATTTAATATAATAAAACAAGAATTAGAAAAAAAAATAGATAAGAATACAGTAAAAATTATATTAAAAAAAGTATATGGAAATGTAAGTCCTTATAAAAAAGTAGACATTAAAAAATTAGAAAAATATATTAAAAAAAGTGAAATATTAAATTAAATTAAAAATATGAAATATTAATAAATTCATTGAGAAATTAATTCATCATATCCTCCAATAAATTTGCCATTAAGAAAAATAATTGGACGAGTTTTATGCATTGGATTAAAATTAGTTAAATTTTTTTTTTTTATTAAACAATTCAATAATACATTTATACCACCATTAATTTTTTCAATATCATAACCTTTGTGTGATATTTTATTATTTAACAAAATGGACACCAATCACTATAAAAAACAAGAAAAACATTAGAAATATTATGTTTTAAAATTTTATTATTGAATTTGTCACACTGTGAATCTTTATTTTTATGTGTAATTGAATTCATTAATTCTATATACTAGGTATTATATAGAATAAAAATTGATATTATTATTCAATATTTAATAAATTTATATATATTAATAATTAAAAATAAAGTGAAAGATGCAACAAATAAATATAAATGGAGAATATAATATAACAACAACAACAAGAAAACCAATAGAAAAAATATTAAATCATATAATAATAATAGATAATGAATCAATATCAGGGAATGTAACAAAAGAAATAATTTTTAATTATCCATTTCTAATAGAAAATATAAAAAAATCAATAGAACTGAATAGTTATTTAATAAATACACATCCAATAATAACAACAAAAGAAATAACTGAAAATAATTTATATGATGCATTTTATTCAATTAAATGTAATAATCAAAGATCTGTAATTATAAAGGAAAATTTATTGATAGAAGAAATATTGAATTTAATAGACAGTATAGAAAAACACATGGAAATAATACAGGATTCAAAGAAAGAAATAATAAAAATAATAGATATATTAATAATAACAGAAAATAAATTTCACATTGAAGACATAAAAGAAATAACAAATAAAAATGATTCATTTGAGTTGAAAATAAATATATTTAATAATAATAAGTTACAAAGTATCAATACAATATCAAATAATATTATTGAAAATACCAATAATAAATTAATTTATAAAATAGTAACAAATTATATGAATGATGAATATTTAGAAGGAAAAATAAAAGAAAATGAATTTTGCAATTGTGAAATATTAAAAATAGGTAACAAAGATTGTATTCAAGGAAGTATTAATTTGGAAGATAAAAATATAATAAACGGAGTGATGACAATATTATTAAACAATCATTTGTATGAAAATAAAATAGAATATTACAAAATATTGACGAAGATGAAAAAATATTTAACTGAAACTAGGAAAAATATAAAAAATCATTTGTGTTTAATAATGATAAATAATCATATGATGAATATTAAAGCAAAAATATTCAAGAATTATAAAGAAAAGCAAAATAATGAGCGAATAAAAAAACTATATGATCATGGGTGTCCAGTAGTGGGATGTAGTCGTGACCATCAAGTGTTAGGGAATCAAATATTTAAAAATATGGGATATGTGAAAGAAATACATAAAATAATAAAAAATGAGGAGATAGATGTATTAGAAGATAACAATGATGGAAACGATACAAAACTAGATCAAGAGAGAGAAAAAGATTCATTAGAACATTATATGTCAAATATATCTTTAACAAATTGGAAAGATGAAATTGAAAATAACAATTGTATGGGTATTTTATTGAATATATCCACAACATATGGAACAAAATTAGGACATACATGTAAAATAAATACAATAAAAATAACAAATTTATATTATCCTGGGCTTGATTTTATAATAGAAAAACGGCAAATTGAAAGTTGTAATGCATTATTACCAATTTATATAAATAAAAAGCATTGGAAAGTAGCTAAAAAATATAAAGAAATGCTATTAGGGATGTCATTATCATATTCTCATTTATGTTATTTTGAAAAACATGAATTATCATATTTTATAATATTGATAGATATGACCAATATAATGTATACATCTAAAGAAAATATAAATGATAGATATGTAAAATCATATATATCATTTTTAAGAACAACAGCAGAAATTGCATTTATGAATAAATATAGTTATGGAATTAAAAAATATTTAGAAAAATATAAAAAAGAACCAAAAAACAACAATATGGATAATAAAATAATATTAGGTCAATGTTTAAGCACAGGTTATATAGTAAATGGAGAAATTTTAAATAAAATGAAAAAAGAAATAAAAGAAACTGGAGTGTTAGAGATAACAGACACATTAACAAATTATAAAAAGATGAGTGAGACTCTAAAAAAACTATATCGAAGAACAGGGGGATATAATAAATTCATAAAAATATTAGATAAAAATAATGGAATATTACCAAATGAATTATTACAATTAATAATAAAAGAAATAAAAGAAGACTTTTAATAGTTAATAAAAAAATTATTTGAGATATTTTTTAATAAAATCCTCTTTACTAATAAGTTGAATATTCAAACTAATGGCTTTTGAAATTTTAGAGCTTTTTTTTGAATTATCTTGAAATACAACAAGATATACATTATTAGAGACAGAATTAGTAAGTGAACCACCATTATCTTCAATAAATTTTTCCAAAGCGACATCACGAAAACCAGTGAAAACAATTTTTTTATTGAGAAATAAATTATTTTGTTTATTGGAATTCACAATAGGTTTTTTAAATATATGATTGAGATCAACAATTTTAGTAAGTTTTTGTAAAAAAGTTTTAAATTTAAAAAAATTAGAAGCAAATTGTTCAGCAGTAATTTTATCAAAACCATCAATAGACATTATATTTTGTTTCAAATCATGGACATTCCATTTTTCTGTTAAAATATCTGGATATTGTTTAATAATAAGTTTTATACGTTTAATAGCAAAACCTCTACCGAAAATATTACTAGCAGCCATAATTTTATCAAGAGTTGCATTTTTAAAAGCATTATCAATATTTGAATAAATTTTTTCAATTATACGAGTTCCAAGACCATCAATATTAGAAAGTGATTTAGGATCTACTTTAACAATTTTAATAATAGTATCATAACCATGATCAACAAATTTACGAACAATACCCTCACTAATACTTTTAACATTCATAATTTTAAAGAAATTGGTTATTTGTTTTGTTTTAATATTAGATGAAGCATGACCATGAATATCTTGAACAATGATATCAACACCAGATTTGGACCATTTATAGGGTATTTTAGGCATATCAGGGAGATTAGAAGCAGAAGGACTAATAGTTCTCAAAATATGCGGAATAACATCCCCACTTCTAACAAGTTCAATTTTAGCACCCGGTCCTAATTTATTATCAACAACAAATTTTGCATTAAATGCAGTAGCATAATTAATATCAACACCAACAAGAGAAACTTGATCAATTTTGACTCTTGGTTTTAAATATCCATCTTTAGAAATATTCCATTCAACATTCAAAACAAGTGCTTCTGCTTTTTGATCAGTTAAAATTTTTTTGAATGCAAATGCATGTGATGGATTGTTATTTGAAGATTTGTAAATTTTGCTACTATCTGACACTACTAAACCATCAATTTCATATAATCCATTTAAACGTCTATCAACAAGATAATCACTCAAGAATTTATTAGTTATATTATCTTTTATTATGTATTCAACAGATGGAAATTTCCATTTATTAAAAGAATTCATCTTATTAATAATAGTATTTTCTGGATATATTATAGAATAACCAATAAAATCAACATTTTTAGCAACATTTATATTAAAATTTATAGAATTAACTAGACCAGCAACTGCATTTCTAGCATTTTTAAATTGATTACTGAAATTATTAAAATTATTCTTACTCATAATTAATTCTCCTCGAATAGCTACACCATTTGGTATTAATTTATGATTTATTTTATCAAATAAAATATGAGTTAACAAATGACTAATATTTTGACCATTTGAACCATCTCCTCTTGTATATAATCTACAATTTTCTATTTGATGACTATTAATATATAAACCAGAAACACCATCTAATTTATCACTAACAACATATGGACCAGAATATTTTTTAATATAACTATCAAGGGCATTTGTGTCGGCTTTTATTTTATCTAAACTTGGCATAAAATATGGTAATTTAACCATATCTTTACATATTGGAGCACCAACAGTAGATAAGTATGGATTATTTGAATCCCGTTTTTCTAAAATTTCTCTTAATAAATCATATATATCATCAGTAACTAGTTCTTCTCCTGTATTATAATAATAATGAGATAATTGTTTCAAAATATTGACAAGTTTATTAGTTGTTATTTTTTGCGCATATTCAAGTGGATTTTCCAATATTTTTTCAGCAATTTTTTTAATATTTTGAGACATTTTAGTATTTATTATATTAATTATGTTTAAATATCCTTTTTAATATAATATCAATTTTTTTTATTTAATATTCAAATAAAAAAGGATAAACTTTAAAAAAAGTTGATTTAAAATTATAATATATAAACATTATATACACTATTATAACAATGAGTATGAAAAAACAACTTCTCGATCCATTAGGCACAATGTGTAAAATTATCGCTTTAAATTTTAGAGAAAAAAATACAAAAATTAGCATTCAAGATCATGTTTTAACTTTACAAGATCCAACTACATATCAATGGGCAATTAGATTCATTAATGGTGATGGTAAAGAAAATGTTGGTGAATTATATTATGCCGTTATTAGAATTATTAAATGGTATCTGGTATGCAATGATGAACATAAATCTTTACTAATTAATAAACATAATCAAACAAGTTTGTCAAATTTGGATGAAAAAAATAGTTGTGATAAATATCACAATAAAATTAACGATGATGATATTAATTATGGAAATGACATGTCAAATATATTAACTGATAATTATGATAATGAACATATTAATAACCATAATGAACATGACTATAATGGACATAACCATAGTGAACATGATCAAAATATTATTAATAAAAATAATAATAAAATTAAACAAAAAGATATTGAACATGAATATTCTGACCAAATATCATGTTGTAGTAATCATAGTATTCCAACAACAAAAATGTCTGAAATTGATGAAAATATTTTTCATAATATTTCTGAAGGAAAAAATAGTGAAAAATTAATAGACAATCTAAATTCAGTTAGTATTGCTAATAGTGAAGAATTTAGATTAATGGTTATATATTTATGCAATGCTTTAAGAAAATTACAAGAAACTTATGAATATGGTAATGTTGTTTTAGCATTACAATTTTATATTAATATATTAGAAGATGCTCTCAAAGGAGAATTTGATGAAACAAAACTACCGAAATATATAATAGACAGAGAAAACGAATATAATAATTTATTAGATTATAATAAAATAAAGAATTTTTGGACAATTGAAAATTTAAAAAAGATACACAAATATTATGATAAATGTTTTAATGTTAAAAATAAGATTTCTAAAGAAAATGGAAAATTTAAAGATGTTGATAATAAAATTCGTGAAGTTGAAATTGAAGGATATTTAAAATCAGTTGATTCTATTTTAAATGCCATTGATGATGATTTTCA
>Ga0307935_1000554_pt1 | contig 16377 bp, 14 predicted proteins | sample OrgLakmetageno92_FD_201827 | JGI IMG/M metagenome (GOLD analysis project Ga0307935, IMG submission 201827) | Saline water microbial communities from Organic Lake, Antarctica - #92 | ecosystem: Environmental > Aquatic > Non-marine Saline and Alkaline > Saline | place: Antarctica: Organic Lake...
GGAAGGTCCTAAAGTGCCTGATAATACGCTCATCATTGTTGATGAAGCTTCTATGATAGATCAAGACTTACTAGATGATATTGTAAAAGGTGCTAAAAAAGCTAATAGTAAGATTGTATTTCTTGGAGATAGTTACCAATTAGAACCTGTAGGTGTAGATCCTAAATTATTTGAAAACTTTGACTTTGGAGATAATCGAACAGAGTTACAAGAAGTTAAAAGAATTGATAATGGCGTTCTGAAAGTAGCTACTCATATACGTAATACAAAGAGTAGTAAGCCTCAGATACTCGATATAAATAATGATGACTTTGCTATTACAGAGAGATTTGGTAGTGAGTTAGCTCAAGATATAAAAGAAGATAATGATTTCGTTGTACTTACTACAACAAACAGGGAAAGAGTACAAAATAATAACAGTATAAGAAGAAACAAATACGGTAAAGAGTCTTCTAATCCTATAGTAGATGGTGAAACTCTAGTAGCTGTAGCTAATAACACAAAGAAAAATTCTCAAGTATTTACTGTAAATGATCCTGTAATAGAGCAAAGTTTTACAGAAACTGTTTATAAAAAAGAACATGAGTTTCATCTAGTACGATATACTGATGATACTGGTCAAACACGTAGAGTGTTACTTGCTCCTAACTTAGACCAAGCTTCTTTACATGGATATCAGTTAATTTATGGTACTCAAGGTAAAAGTAGGTTTGATACTTCTCCTTTTTCTAAAAGTGATGGAGATGGTAAGATTTCTTGGAAGAAGTCAATAGATATTGCTACATACGGATACTCTCTGACTATCCATAAATCTCAAGGTAGTCAGTGGGATAATGTATACGTAGAAATACCTTGGATGCACAAAGACTGGGATGCTGGTAGAATGATCTATACAGCTATCACAAGAGCTGCTAAAAAAGTACGATTAAAAGAAACTCATTATATTCAAAAAGTACCTGTTGATCAATATAGAGAATCTCGTGGATTCCCTATTAAGTCTGATCAGCTAGAAGATGCTCTTAAGTATACAGAAGATTCTTCTTTAGAAGCTATAGATGCATTTAATTCTCAACCTAGAACTCCTAGAAGAAGTGACATGGTTAGGGAGACTGGAGAAGATGCTGATTTAGAAACATTTTCTACAGACGATCTAATGGATATGTACTTTCAGATATTTGAGTCTGTGCTTAGCCATCCTAGCATGTATGAAAAACTGAAGAGTCCTCTGGATAAAGATGACCTTCTTACTGAAAGAGCTCTTATAGAATCTGTTCAAAAAGGTTCACAAGCTGTAGCTTCCCCCGCTTCTTACAGAGGCCAGAGAGACTATAGACTGAATCAGAGGTCCGGTCAAAAGCTTGTAGGTATCGGTGCGCTTGCTAATACACTTAATGCAGTTATACAGGATAAGCAGAAAGCTAATCTAGAACTGCAAGAAGTAGTTGAAAACGAGCCTAGAGCTATGACGATAGATGTTAATATAGGAGGAAAAGATGTCTTCCTTAGCACTCTATCAGGTGAGGGTACGTCTAAGTATAACGGTGAAGTAAGAACTAAAGGAGACAACATCTCTCTGTTCCTTACAGCTGCAGTAGATAATGCTAACCTGAACATACTTGGGCCTATAAACTGGAATACATACACGGCCGGCGCTGTAGTTACTCTTCTTATGTTAGAGGATAGCAAAGGTAACGCTGTAGACCTTGGATATGCTGCTAAGTTTACGTCACAACCTATTGTACGAGAAATGGTAGCTGAAGCTGAGAAACTTAATAGTGCTTCATCTGAAGAAAGTTCATTGGATGCTGTGCCTACTGCTATTAATACAGTTATCTCAGAGTATAAGACTAAAGTAAAAGGAGAATTCAAGCGTGTTATTGTAAGCGATAAAGATCTAAAAGATATGTTGGATCTGCCTCCTTTGGAAGAAATGACTAGCCAACAGGCCTCTCGACAAATAAGCGTACTTATGACATTCAGAGAGCTTAATGAAGTTTCTCAAGATGTAAGAGAGCTACAGCAGGCTATATTAAGCCCGGAATCTGATGGTACAGATAATCGTGCTATACAGGCTTTACGTAGAGCAAAAGAAGCTGAACAAGTAAGGGAAGGAGGATTAGGTAAGATTGCTAATACTCGAGACCTTATGTTTAATATAGAAGGTGATTACAGTGAGCAATCTGTTTCAATGGATGTTATTTATAATAACACTAAGAAACTTGTGTCTTCTCTCCTACCAGAGTACACTAAATACTTCGAGCCGACTGTAGATGTATTAAGTAAACTTACCGGTAGAAACTACAGTAATGATCAGTTAACAACTATATGGAGAGAAACTCGTAAGTACTTGAACTCTGGATTTAAAGAGATGGAATTAGGAGATGTATCTGCTATACGATCTCGTTTAATATTTGGGGATGAAGAAACTGCACCGCTGGCAAACAGGCTTCAAGAAGCTAAAAATACCTGGGGTAAAGAAGATTACTTCTTACAAAGATTATTAGTAGAGAAGTCTACTAAGCCCGGTGAAGTTCCATCTACTATCAAATTCCAAGCTGATAAGTCTATAAGGCTTGATGATTCTAATAACTCTACTGCTTTAGCTTCTATGTTGAAATCAGGAGTAGAAGAAGAGAGAAAACTAGCTGAAGACTTAGTACTCTATGATCTTGTTACCGGAGGCGTTCAGGGAGCTGTGCAATACTCTAAATATATTCCACCGGCTTATCTCGAGTATTTAGGGATTAAAAAAGCATTTAATGCTGACTACGATGCTAATATATCTGCTATGCAGATACTACAGCATAATCCTAAGCTAGCTACTAGAATAGATGGAGATTCTCCTATAGTAAATGATGTGATAAAGAGCAAGAACGGAATTGATGGAATTCTTATAGCACCAATAACCTCAGCGGTATCTGATCATCTAACGTATCAATCAGATGAAGGTCTTGAGTATCCGGGATACATCAGTATGTTTGATAATACTCGTAAAACGTTTTCTTTATTCAAGCACGGAAGTACCTCTTCTAATGGTACTGTTAGATTTAATAGAGTAGCAACTCTTGGCCAGCCTAATGTATCAGAGTATCAGACCGGAACTGTAATAGGGGAAAGCATATTGACTAATGATGTAGTTAAGAGACCTGCTGAACCTGTAAATAGAGGTAAAGGTAGAACTAAACCTAATGATGTAGGCTTGCTAGAAGATCTTGGCCCGTTCAAAGATATCATTCCTGCTGATAGAGTAACTGTAGAAGGTAATACTCTAAAAACGGATATAACATACTTTGAGTTTATGGAGATGGTAGACTTTGACGAAGAGCATAAACCGGTCGCAGAAGCTTTAATTAAATACATTAAAGACGTAAAAACTCCTATAGATTTTGTTAATAGTGCCAGCAATTCTAGGTCTGCTAGTGTGATGTTTACTAGTACGAAAAATAAAGATGAAAATACAGTTGAAGTTACTTTAGAAAATATTTTCATATACCCTGACAAATTTAATATAGAGAAGCTTCAAGAAATTGTACTTCATGAAGCTGTTCATATTGCTACAGTCAAAGCTATATATGAAAATAAATTACCGGCAGTAGCTAAATTAAATGCTTTATACCATACAGCTAAGAGAGAACTAATTACACGAGGTGAATTTGAAGAATATCAAATTACAAATCTAGCAGAATTCGTAGCATTTGCTATGACCAATAAAGACTTTCAGAAAAAGCTTAATGATATACCATTTGAAAACAAGACAGCCCGAGATAGATTTAAGAATCTAATCATAGATCTCATTACTACCATAACGGAAGCTATGGGGATTACTGTAAATCCAGGCTCAGTTCTTGAACAAACGATAGGTAATGTTATTAGTTTGATGGAAGACTCAGTTGTTGGTGAAGACTCTGATGTAAAAGCAACACCTCAGGATACCAGAAATGTATCGAATAAAGGCCTTGGAGAGCTTGGGTTCCCTGCCTTTGGAGACATAGATCCTACTGTAGAGAAGATAGCTCAGACTCTTACTACTCGTATTTCTACTATTAAAGCTAAGATGCTTAAATCTAACGACGTTAAGAAGTCTCAGGAATTAGAGAAGGCTCTTGACCGTGTTCAGACACAGCTCTCTAACTTGGTAAATAATGCTACAGCTGACGGTATTATAGCAGTTGCTAAAGCACAAGCCGAGTGGGCTAAGGAAATAGCGTCCGATAAGAGAAGTTCAGATTCTGTGTTTGCTACTGCCAAAGATACGACCAGAAGTTGGGACTATGAGATTACTCAAGATTACCTGAAGCCTCAGCAGAGACGTAATGATAACCCTATTCGTGAAGCTTTATACCAAGCTGATCTAATTATGCAACCAGCAAGAGATGCTATTAATAATGCTATGTTGCTACGTATGCGTGACTTAGTTAATAAAGACATGCCTAAAGATCAGCATATCAGTGTAAAAAGTCTTCAGTTTATGGAAGACATTGGATATAGCACACAGTACTTCCTTGATATTTCTCAAGTAGATAATCAACTAGCTCAGTACCTATTCGAACTGTTAGCTACTAATGCTAGAGCAGCCGGTACAGAATTACTTCAATTTGATCAAAAGCTCAATGAGCAACTTGATAAGATGGAAGATGAGGACTGGGAAGTATTTAAACAGAAAGATGAAGAAGGTAACTGGACAGGTGACTTTATTGATGAGTATAGCTCTAAGTACTATGCTAGAGAGAAAGGTATCATTAGCTCTTATAAAGCTAAGCTTAGAAAAGCAGAAACTCTAGATCCTCAAAGTGCTACCAGACTGAAAAACGCTGCTTCTATCCTGTATCACAAGGAGATTAATGAGCTACGTGAGACTGTAGATACTCGTATGTTACTAGTAAAAGGATATCAAAGCCCTATTTGGGGCTCTAAGAAAGAGTATATCAGCTATCTTGAAGAGCAATATGGTAAACAGAAGGCTCAGAGTATGGTTCAACAGGCAGAAATGCAGTATCAGGAGTATAAGCGTGCCAGACGAGTTAAAAAAGATGACCTGGCTGTAGATTATGTATCTGCAAGCACCGAGCTATCAGAAGAAGCATGGATAGAACAAGAGCTTAAAAATTGGGAGTTGAAAAATGATCCTATGAGGGCTCTTGATGAGAAGTTTGGAGTAGTTGGAGAAAAGATAACTAACTACTATGCAGAAACTGCAGCTGACTATCTTGTAGCAGTGCCTAGAGCTAAGGATAAGAGAGGTAAAAGTACCGGATTCTATGACTCTGCTTTTGAGAAGCTGACAGATAACCAAAGAGACTTTTACAACTTCTATATTAACAGTATCTCTAAACTGCAGAAGTTTTTACCCAGGTACGATACCAGAGATCTAACTAGAAACTTCTTCCCTAGAGTACAGAAAGACCTGATTGAAGAGTATAATACAGGAGGTCTTAAGGGATCTCTTCGGTATGCTAATGAAGCTCTTGTGAATTCTATAAGCGCCGGCCGTACTGCAGAGCTTAGAGTAGAGCAACTTAGCGACTACCAAGAAATTGACCCGGCCACTGGCAAACCTAAAAACACTATTGATGTTCTATTCACAAATAGAAAAATTGAAACAGATAAGCTTAGCTTTAACGTCCCGGCCACCCTTCGTATGTTTGCAGGAATGGCTATAAACTATAAATGGAAATCATCTATAGAAGACAGGGCTAACCTAGTTATGCAAGTAGCCAGAGATGCTAAGCGTATAGAGACTAGAGGTGGTAAGCAACTGTTTGACCGTCATGGAGATCCGGTATCTCTTCGTGAGGGGGCTATCAAACTGACGGAAGTTATGGGATATTCAGTTGAGGCTATTGTATATAACGAGAAACGACAAGAGTATAAAGAGTCTAACATACCTCTGTTCGATACATGGAACCCGTTTACTAACCACGAAAAACGAGTTCGTATGAGAGAACTAGAGAATAAACGAGACGAGCTGGAAGAACAGCTTGAGAATAGGGAAGTTAGTCAAGAAGACTACACTGACGCTATGGAGAAAATGGAGCAAGAATACAGAGATCTAGGCGGTAAAAACCTTGTATGGGGTAAGCTTGGAGATCGACTACTTGAATATACTCAGCTAAAAGGTATGGGATATAACCTTACAGCAGGTATTGCTAACGTAGGGTTTGGTGTTCTATCTAATGCTACCTGGGCAGCTTCTGGAAGAGATTTCACAGGAAAAGAACTTACTAAGGCATATGGTCTTATCACACGTTCTCTTCTACCGGGTGGAAGTATGAAAATAGCTAACCTTGTAAAGCTATGGAATATTCTCTTTGAAGTTACTGAGACAGAGTACGGTAAGTCTTCTGATAAAGAGGCTCGTACTAAGAGTAAGAGATTTAACTTTATCTCTAATGTCCTTACACCGTATGCTATCCAACGTCGTACAGAATATATTGTACAAGCTGCTTCTATGGTAGCACAGATGCTTAATAAGAAGATTACAGTAACGGATAATAAAACAGGTGAAGAGGTAGAAATTGATCTCTTTGAAGCATATGATGAAAAAGCAAACTGGAAAGAACGCTACTCACAACCAGATGAGTGGAAGACTATGGATACTCCTGGCCAGTCTCTTACAGAGTTTGCACGTATGCAGAATAAAATGATTCAAGTTAATAAGTACTTACACGGTAACTATGACCCCAACTCATCTATACTTCTTAAAAAGTACTTAGTCGGGCGTCTTCTTGGACAGTTCAGGAGTTGGATACCTTATGGATTCAAACAACGAATTGGAAAAGGGCAATATGATAGAATGCTTGGCCGTACCTTTAAGGGTCGTTACCGGACGTTGTATGACATTGGATTTACTAAAAGTATAAGAGGGTTGATAGGCTCTGCTATCCATGCAGATGAGTTTGCCTACGGCAAAAAGGGCACAAAAGATCGCCTTTCTGACGTCGATATTGACAACCTTAAAATGGCTCTTCGAGAGATGCAAGTACTGATTAGCTTAATGGCTACAGCAGCACTTCTTAAAGCTGCATTTGAAGATCTTGATGATGATGACTTCTTGAAAGGTGCAGGTTATGTAGCTATTAACCAGCTGTATCGTGTAGAACAAGATATATATTTCTATCTAAGTCCTAATACATTTGAAGAGATTCTTAGAAATCCTATCCCTGTTATGCAGGTATATAGCGACTTTGAGAGAGCTATGACATCAAGTGCCAACTATATAATGGATAGTGATTTTGAAGGATCTAGAGTAGCCAAAGACTGGGGACGTGCCCTACCTCTGGCTAATCAGTTCATTAAAACAGACTACTTAAGTAAGAACTTACACTAGTTTCCTATGAAGTCCTATGTAAGCCAGTCTCTTTGATCGGAGGCTGGCTTCTTTTATTCTCCGGAATCAGGAAGTAACAACATCTCATCTGGTTCATTTTCGAATCTAGGTAACTTTAGATCAGAGAAATCTAAAGTAACTCCCCTTGCTCTTCCAAACTCTATATCTGACTCGATACTTTCTGCCCAAGAAGGTCGGCAAGGTGCTAGCTGAGGACTAGGCCCTACAGGTGTTGTAGCATCAGGTTGTTCTGATATACATGAAACACCATGAAAGATAGCATTTTTAATAATATCTTGTCTAAGACCCTTAAGGTCACCATTTATCATATGTTTAATTGATGGATCAGACATGTTAGATAGATGTAATTTACCTATAACTTTAGTTAATTGTATAATAACTTTTTTTCTTACTCTTAGCTGAGGCCTTAGATATAAGCATGAATCTGCACTATATATTTGCTCCTCATAAGTAGCATCAAATTTAGATAATACACTTTCTATTAGTGTTCTTATTGTATCCTCTATACGATCAAAAAATATGATCCTAGGAGAAGATACCAAATACTTTTTCATCTCATTTTCTACTGTACGCAGCATAGCGTTACTCATCATCATTCTCCTTGTCTAATTTTAATTTTAATGACCAGTACTTACTCTTAAAGTGATCTTTGCACACGTAAGGAGGCAAACTCACGAGTTCTCCGGAAGGGTCTGATACGCCTACTATTCCTCTGGTAAATCTAATCTCTTCCGCCCAGGTAGCCTTTGGCATAAGCTTTTTAGCTTCTATGTTTAAAGCTCTTCTGTCTGCTTCTGTAACTATTCCGGGAAGGTTGGCTATATTTACATCTATCTTGTCACTAATAGCTTGAACAAGCAGCTCTTCCATCTTCCGGTAAAAAGGTAATAGATCCTTGAGAGGTGTTGGGCAGTCTCCCATAAAAGCTTCAGGAGCGTCGTGTAGAAGGGCTATCATACGTTCTTCAGTAGTACCGCCTGCTTCTGCTACGATAGCTTCTACCAGTAGTGAATGCTGGCTCACAGTGAAGAATGTCTTCGTATGTCCGGCAAACCTACAAGTGTGTGCTAGTCCATGAGAGATATCATCAATTGTTATATCACTTTTATCGGGTTCTGAAAAATTTAGTGTAGTGCCTGTAGATAGTTCTATGTAATGTTCGTCCCTTTCTGGTGGGTTTTGTTCTAGATATTGTAAAGCGTTAGTCGTAGTTAAGTATTCTTTAAAATTCATTGGTTGGTTTTAAGATTAAGCATTGACCGTAAATCATGATGACCTTGCAGTAAACTAGAAGGCCGTCCTTGTTAATGTACCTTATACAGTCTCCTACAGCAAAATATTTAGGTTCTGGAATTACCATCTCTGCATATCCGCACAGTAAAACATAGTACAAGTATTTAAGATATACAAAAATACTGTTGAAATTGTCCAAAAATCTTTTATATAAAGATTTTATTCTCAGTTTTGTACCAGAAAATAAAATAGTCATATCAATAGTACTTTATTAGGTAGGTTCATTGTATATGTATTTATTGAATATTTTAGTTACTGCATTAACAACTTCTTTATCTGCTAAAAGTACATCACCATCCCACAGCTTTAGAGAATTTATAATGGAAGAATGATTTACTTCAGACGAAGCGCCTGCATTGTATTCTAGCTTTGCTATTTCTTTATAGGTAATGTTGCTTTTAAACTGCTTCTTAAGAAGACTTCTAACAATATGTCTGATAGTCATACATTCATATTCTCTACTATTTAGCCCTTTAGAAGGACTAATTCCTTTAGAGTAATAGCACTCTTTATACATCATCGTAAGTCTGTCGTAGTTAGGGACTATTCTATCTTTATAAGCTGTATATCCTATTTGTGCATTATACCACTCTTTAAAAGTAAAGTCTTCTTTAATAGACAGTCTGCCGGCTTCAAAAATTGCTTTTGTTTGCTCTTTTGTCATATTTATACATTTTATGATAGTGTTTCCTTAATATTGTAGGAAAGTAGTCGTAATCGACGTTAGCTAACCACCCTTCAGGGTCTCTGAATTGACTCAATAAATGATCTAAAAACTGCTCTCTTTCATAATGAGCTACAACCCCCAGAGTATTCTGTATCTCTAATATAGCCTGATCTCTATTCACTGACATCAGGTATATTACCGTCTAGAATATCCTCAAAAGAAATAATCTTATAGTGATCTTTATCCTTTACCGGAGCCCAGTCTTCTGAACCATCACTAAACTTTATATGATAGCACAAACGCTTCTCGTTGTATTCTGGCGTTATAAATTTCATCCCTACAATTTTAGCAGGTATTCCTGCTTGAAAAGAGTTTCTGTGTATACCAACATAGTATGCATCATCCATGATAATTAATTTAGTTAATGTTAATAGAAGAAGAGGATATCCTCCTCTCCTTCCTAAAGTTATGGGATTATGAATGGTTCTCAAGGATGATCAGACGCTTATTGAGATAAGCTTCTTCTTCCTCGTCAATTTCTGCACCTTCTGCTTTCTTAGTGTAGAGTTCCTCAAGGGCTTTCTTGACCTCTTCAGCCTCGTGAGCCATAAAGTCTTCTTCGAAATACCCTTCTTCGATTTCTTCCCAGTAACCCAGCTCGTCTCGTTCTATCTCTGCATACGGGAAGTACCGGCATACCCTAATCTTAGAGTGGTCATACTGTGGTAAAGCTACCACATCTGCAGGGTTGATTAACACTGCTAAAATAGCACCCATACCCCGGCCAAAGGTAGATACATATCGGTGAGATCCCACATGCAAGCCGTATGAGCAGTCAACATTTATATCTGGATCACACTGTTCTCTAGGCATAGTAATTGGCTGACCCATACGGATCTCCATACCATAATCTCCGACGTGCCAAGGCTCATATATAGTCACACGTTCGTCTGATTCTACCATCTCTTTACCTTCTTCGATAATCTGCTTGTAAAGATCAGATAAAAGGCCATGATCTTCTTCTATTACGTCCTCTTCACCTATATTAGGCTCTTTAGACTCGTGCATACTTATCTCATACCGGTATTCCAAAGTCTCGTTAGAGAACACAGAGTACACGTGGTAATTTTTAGGAGACTTCTTCATCTTTTTAATACGCAAATAGTGGTTACTTACGTACTGAGACAGGCTAACGTCCATTGTTGGATCTGTGCCATCTTTAGCATTCACAGTATTTACTGCTTTATAAAGAATAGCATACCCGTTATCTGTTATCACTACACCAAAGTCTTTGATGTAGTTATAGAAACCGTCACGAGCAGTTTCATTGGGGTTAGCCAGGCAGAGTTCCCAAAAGTTTACAAGAGAATCAACAGACACATCATTGTCTATATAGGTAACTACAAGGTCTTTGAGGCCTTCTGGCATAGATTCTTGCGTACCTTTAAGATAAATGTCTCCGTTATCATCTATATCAAGCCGGTAAGTAAACCCACGCTTAGCAATAGGGTTAAGAAGACCTTTAAGATAGTCTTTATTGTCTTCTGTAGGATCTTTCTGAACGTCTGCACAGGCTTTGAAGATTTTCTGAATATAAGCAGGGTCTCCTTCTATATTCCTACTAACGCCTTCAAAACGCACTAGTATTTGTGAATTAGTATACTTAATAAATTGAACTGATTTACCCATTATAGTCCTCGTGGATTGTTGTTTTTAATGATTGTAATAATTTACCTTTCTTATACTCTTCTAACCGTCTTATAAGAGAAGGGTGTACCTTAGACTTACCCATTAGGTAAAATTTGAGCTCCTCTACTACTTCTTCATCTAACTCTTCAGAGGAAGCTAACTTGTAAAGGAGAGGATACTTATTGACGTAATCTGCTGCTATCTGGTAGTCTTTTAGCATAGACGTATCAAGGTAAGCTGGATCTTCAAACACTCTAAGAATCCGTACTGGAATATTGCTACTTTGGTGTACATAGCCTCCTGTAATAGGAAACTGTTTGTTGTGAATACTCTCAACCATCTTCTTAGCAGGTAAGACTGTTCTATAATACTCGTCCATACCTAAGCCTTCCATCAACTTCTTTAACGTCCCAAAGTTTAAATCACCTAACGGACGTTGACTGTTTGATTCTATCTCTGAATAGATATAATAGAGGGTTAATTCTCTAACAAGGATCTGGCTATTTCTGGTTAAAAATTCTTCTACCGGTATTGCGTTCTCTGATAACTCCAATAGTATGTCCTCCTTGTTTTTAGCTATTTTAAGTATAGAAAGCTTTTCATGCTGACTTTTGCTCCGTTGCCACAAATCAGGCATAGCTCGGTGCATAAATAAAGCTACATCTTCTAGCGTGTCTGAATGTTCCTGAAACCCATATATACGAAGAGCATTTTTTGAGTCCAGTAATTTTTGTACAGTAGGCTCATATACAGAAAATGAACTCTCCGGAGAGGAATGTTGTACTGAAGAATTACAAGCTTCTTTGAGATGAAGTTTAAGGTTCTTATCATACGTATCTGATGTCGGATCCAGCATATTGGCTTTACCAGAACCTTTCTTAGCTTGCTTAAACTCTTCTGAGACTGTGATATCTTTATCATAATCGTCTACACCCTCTAAGTAAGCTTTTATACACTCTGTTGTATATTCTTTAATTAGCTTTACTTCATCAGGGTCTATGTCGTCAAAAGAATATGCATCTGGGTATCCAAATATAGTGAGTATCTTACTCTGCTCAACTTTATCGTTACCTTCTCGCTTTTTAATGAGTTTAAAATAGTTCTGGCCTTTAATCTCCTTCACATACTTATTTTTCAGCGTACTGTAGCTGTTCCTTAAAAAGTATAACGAAGTGTGATTCTTAAAAGAAGTTATTTCCCCATCAGCATCTTTACTTAATGAAATGTCTGGAAGTGAACTATTGTATCTTGGTGTTTTAGCCACACCTTTTTCTACTGACTTATGATACTTATAGACTAATCCGGCAGTCTGCTCTATAGATGGGAAGTGTGGTAACCTTTCATATTTGGAGAAATTTAAGTCTATTTCTACTATATGTGAAATATAAGGTATACCTACACCCTGACCTACTTCTAAAGTATCGGCTTGTGTTTGTCCATTAAGATAAAAGTACTCTTTTACAGTCTCTACTTCATCTTGCTGGCTAAGGTACATGGCTTTTAGCTCTTCCTGAGCAGCTTCGTACTTATCTTTTATAAGCTGAATAGCTTTATCTGTGTACTCTATATTTTCTCTAGACCACATGATCGGAATGTCTCCAATCTCAAACTTGAGTCCGATAGGAGTTTTAACACCTGTCTTATAAGTTCCTCTATAAGTAGACTTTTGCTCTGTTTCAAACTTTATAATACTAGAATCTATAGGGTAAAATACTTTACCTAAACAGATATGAACTCCGTCAAGGTTTAGATCCTGAGCATGTTCCCGGAAGATAAAATGCTTACCCTGAAAGATACGGTAGTCATTACTGACACTTGTACCTTCATGATTTACATTATCAAAATAAGCAAGCTGTCTTTTTACTTCATCCTTAAACTTGCCCATGTTTCCGGGCTTGATATTAATGTTAACAGTCGTACCATTAGGCTCCTCTGTAGGTGATTCATCTAAAAGTTCAATGGTTGGACTATTACTACCTTTATGTAACGCATAGAAATACTCTGTGCCATCGTACCTAGTGGTCACGAAGAACATATCTGTATAACTAAACGGTGATTTACTACCAAGGCCATATGCACCATGCTCGTCATTTGAATCTCTTTTAGTGGACGCTAGAAATTGAGAATACACATTCTCTACTCTGTCCGGACTAAGGCCTACTCCATAATCCTCTACTTCAAATGCAGCATTGCTGTTTGTTAAGGTGTTCCCATCTGTAATTCTTACTGAGATACGCTTATCTTGTTTAGCCTCTATGTGAGAGTCTATAGCATTAGTTGCTAACTCCCGGATAAGAGAGCCTATAGGATTAGAATACTGACTCAGTACCTGGTACAACATACCTAGTTGAGATGTGTCGATACCATACGCTTTACTTTTAAGGGAATTACTGGTTACTTCCCTATCGTGTTGTAATACATCTAGTTTCATCCTTCATTGTTTTTGTCCCCTAAAACCTGTAAGAAGGTCATCGGAAGTTTAATATTCCCTACGTCTAAAGTTGATTCAAACAAAGGAGCTATGTCTTCTGCTTGATACCCAGCTAATCCACACCCTATTTCTGTAACTAAAAACTCTAAATCAGGATGTGTAATAGCATACTGTACAAATCTATTTACATAGGGTGCTATAGAAAGCACTTCCATAGTATTAATTTGCCAGTCTTTACTAGGTATTGCAAAAGTAAGACCTGAAGGGCCAAATCCTTGCCCCCAAATAGCTCCCCATTTGTCGTGAGCAAGTGCCGCTGCACCTGCTCCATGTATACCTGACTCATTGGATCCAAACACAAATATCTGATTTCTTCGTAGTTTGGATATCCAGGGAGGGCAGGCCTTTGCGAAATCTTTATCTAGTAATATCATGATTTTACTTTTAATTTGTTTCTGGTTATACCAAAATCACGAGGCTCTGTAACATTTCTTTCTTCTTTACAGATACCGCACGTGCCTGTGTGCATGGTAACTAAATGCCCTTCCGGACATCTAGCACCTCTATCAAGTGCACACTCCATACATACCCATACTGGCTCTATTTCTTCGTCTAACTGTTGTTTTAAAGATTTACCCATATTCTATTAACTCCTTTTTGAAATCCCACCTAATTGCAAATTTTCCTTTATACCTTAATAAGTAATGACAGCTAAATTCTCTTAAAGAATTGCTTGTCCATTTGACAAAAGATAGTTTACCCATGTTCCATTGTATAATAGATTTAGTATACTTAAATAAAAAATATACAATAAGAGAAGAATAACCAGATATAGTTATTCGTCTACGTTGATAAGTTAATTCAGTCATACTACCCTGTCATCTTTTTTGTTTTCATTATTGAACATTTTACGATATTGAATAAAGCCTTGAAAGTTACCAGACCATCCTAATATAGAATTATCAGGGACATACATCTCTTCCCAATTGTCCTCTTCTCCATCATATGCTACTGTTCCTCTTATATGAAGTTTAAATTCTTCTTCGGTCATAGCTCTAGCACAGTGTTCCATTGGTGACCAATGACCCATTTCTGCTAATCTATTATGAAGTTTGATGTCTTTCTCATAGTCATCTCCACCTTCAAAGTTCTCATAGCTTACTCTGGCGCATCTAGCTGTAGCTATTTTTACTTTAAGGTCTACAAAAGGATCTATTCCTATCTCTTTTTTCATAGCATTATCAAACATAAGAAAGCCGCCTTTACCTGTAAACAGGCCTCCTACTTTATATCCACCCTCTGGTAAATCTGAAAGATGTCTTTGAAGAGCCACTAATTCATCTTCATCAAAACTATCTCCAAATGGAATGTGCCACTCACCTGCCTTTAATTCTCTAGGTTCAGAGTTGTTATATTCTTCCAACATCTTAAATGCTAGATCCTGTATATGGATTTCAGCAGCTTCATGTGCTCTAAGGGCAAAGAAGTTTTCCCATTCTGTAGCAGTTACTATAGCTGTATGCCATTTGAAAGGCTCAAGAAGTCTATTCACAAACTGTTTGGTGAGACCCATATTTGAAAGTCTAATAGCCATAGTTAAAGCTTTATTTTTAGCTAATAGCCATTGTTGTCTAAGAGCTTTACTTTCGCTATTAAAAATATCAAAAGGACTACCCTCATATTTTAAAGCTGGGTCTACTGAATCATTGCTAAAATACTCATTACCCTGCATTCCTTTATGATCTTTCATCCACTTGATAGGAATAAAAGGATGCTCTTCTATTTGCTTTAACATCTTCTTAAATGGAATAGCTCTACTAGAAGCACTATTTCTGGATAACATCCTGTGAGTGTTAAACTCTGCAAGAACTATTCTGGGAAACGTACACACAAAAGAGGTAATACGTTGTCCATGTTCATTCTTACTATCTGCTATAATAGTAGCATCAATACCGTGATAATTGTGTTCTTTTAATGTTTTACTCATTAGTCCAGGTTTTCATATGATTAATTTAAAAGTTTAATATATTCCCTTAAGTTGCCAGATTACCTTTCCATTTCCATCAATTATTTTCTCATATCTAACTTCATAAAAACTACTTTCTTTAGGTAGGTAATCATTATCTACAATTAGTTTTACTGGTTTAAATATTGGGATTGTAATAAATGGAATTTCCCATTTATCAACGTTAGGTAATTTGGCTTTTGCTTGTACTAAAATTTTGTCTCTATCCATCATTAATATAAATGCTATTAGCAAGTGTATTGCTGTTTCTGTTTAGGTTTCATTCTTCATCCTCAATGTTCTTAATTATTATGTCTAAGTTTTTCTTTCCGGATGTTTTCAAACTTCTCCGTGGTTGCTAAAATGATATACGGATCTGGTGTTGTTACCGAATGGTCGGCCTGATCATCAATATCTATGATCTCAATGTTTGGTACATTGCCGGTCTGCAATTCATCTTCAACGAAAATAGTGTCTATAATACCATTTTCAATGACTATCATTATACGCTGATCGGCTGGGATAAACGCTTCATCAATTTCATTGATTTTAGTCATTTTATCAATAGCAGTTAAAATTTTAATCAGCTTTTTTAATTTTTGAAGATGCTGTGCATATAGATTAGACACACCTTCTTGACCTCTTTCTTTGGCAGCATTATACAAGCCTTTATAAGTATCTATTTTAATTTCTAGAAGTTCTTTTATTTCATCCATAAATTAAATCCTCATTAATTGTTAAAATTATAGTCATAGCTTACTTTGTTAGCAGTAAAACCAAAGTTAATTTAATATTTGCCCACAATTTAAACAGGTTTGTTCTGGGTGAAATTTTAAATAGTTTTTTATTGCTCTTTGTTTTATTAAAATTCTAGAAAGAGGGTAGTAAACATTATGACGGTGTCTTAATTTCCAAAGTGATCTAAAATCATTGTTTAAATTGTC
>Ga0307935_1000562_pt1 | contig 16126 bp, 16 predicted proteins | sample OrgLakmetageno92_FD_201827 | JGI IMG/M metagenome (GOLD analysis project Ga0307935, IMG submission 201827) | Saline water microbial communities from Organic Lake, Antarctica - #92 | ecosystem: Environmental > Aquatic > Non-marine Saline and Alkaline > Saline | place: Antarctica: Organic Lake...
TGAGTAGAAGCAACACTTTCGTTCCTAAGGAAGTAAAAAATAAATACATAGCGGGGTAGAGGAGAGGTACCTCGGGAGGCTCATAACCTCCAGACCCCGGTTCGATTCCGGGCCCCGCAACAACCAACAAAACCGACCAGTCTATGGTCGGTTTTGTTATACTACGAGTGTGTCTTATCCTAAAACTCCATCAGATGTACAAGCTATTCAACAATCAGTTGCTGCTGCAGAAGCGGCGATGACAGCGGTCGTAAAATACCTTGCGTCAAATATGACCCCAACCTCAGAACAAGCCAAAACCGTCCTGGACGAAGTTCTCACAAGTCATAATTGTCATTCTCCTGAAAGTCGCATTGTCGCTAGTGGTATCAAAACGCACGAGCCACACTATATGGGAGAAGGAGCTATTTCAAAAGGTGAGCCGATTGTGATTGATATCTATCCTCAGTCAAAAGAAACTGGATTTTTTGCTGACATGACTCGCACCGTTTGTTTAGGAGAGCCAGCATCAGAATTGCAGGCTATATATAATGCTGTTACACAAGTTCATAAACAGTGTGTGGCCCAACTACAACCAGGTGTTAGCTGTGACGCGATTCATCAGTCAGCGGTTGATCAATTCAATAGTTTAGGATATCAATCAACTGGTGTGGGATCAGAATTTAAGTTCAGTGAAGGTTTTGTTCACAGTATTGGCCATGGGTTAGGGCGGGACGTGCATTAAGAACCATTTTTTGGAAGTGATCGTGGTAACACCTTGCAGGTCGGTGATGTGGTCACTATCGAGCCTGGGTTATATTACAAACATATCGGTGGTGTACGTCTGGAGGATTTATTTGTGATTACAGAACATGGCTATCAACAGCTTACTACCTTACCCCTAAAACTAAGAGTGCAGGACTGGTGAGTCAAGGTCAGATAAAAAGGTGATCAAATTATCGACGTGTTCGTCGATCGTGATCCCGAAATCTTCAACCCCGTTCATGATATGTGATCGGTCAATACCCGGAGCAAAGCGTGCTTCTTTGAGACGTTTTTTGATTGACTTGGCTTTCATATCACTAAAGGGTATAGGGTTCAGCTTTTGGTACGCGTAAAAAATGCCACAAATTTCATCGCAGGCAATCAAAGCTTTATCAAGCTGGCTGGCAGCTGGGGTTGTGTATCCATTAAAGCCGTTGGCGTGCGCTAGGACGGCTTGTATCAGCTCTGGTGGGTAGTTCCAATCCTTGAACCATTCCAGTGACGGTCCGGGATGTTCGGTTGGATATTGATCGTAGTCGATATCGTGTAGGTAGCCGGTCAGGAACCACAACTCTGGGTCTTTGTCTAATTTCTTGGCGTAGCCTTCCATGGCTGTAGCGACCATCAGAGCGTGAAAGCGCTGGTAGTCGTCCTGGACGTATTGTTCTAGCAAGTGTTTAGCTTCAGTTCGGTTTGGTAGTGACATATAGTTTAATTAAATTCCCATACAATTTCTTCGAAGTCTTGAATCTTTCCTTTTACGTCAACGATGATGTCTTCGGCGGCGTACATTGCTCTTCTGGCATCATCACGTCCAGCTGGCAGCCAGACCTTGCCACCAGCATACACAATCCGGTGATACGGGATACTAGATTGATTGGGAGCTTTGCTAAGAATACCTGTGACACTGCGCGCAGCCATCGCCCCGCCGCCAGCCGCTTTAGCTAGTCCACCATAAGTAGTGACGTAGCCGGGTGGAATACTGAGCGCTAGATCATACACACGTTGACTAAAAGATGTCTGCATACACAGTAGTTATAACCTTTTTGCACTGAGAATGGTATAAAGGTGTATATATGCAATGTGTTATCTTAGCGGCTGGGAAAGGAACCCGCCTCCGTCCCCTTACCGAACATACCCCAAAACCATTAGTCCAAGTTGCTGGCAAAGCACTACTTGACCACATAGCCCAAGCGCTTCCAAGCTCGGTTACTGAGCTCGTTATTGTCACTGGCTATCTAGGTGATCAGATTCGTAGCCATTGTGGAGAAGAATTTTACGGTCGAAAAGTAACATATGTTCACCAAGAGGAAGCAAATGGCACTGCTAAGGCATTATGGTTGTGTAAAGATTTGATCAAAGGGCGATTTTTATTTATGTTCGCCGATGATATTCATGGTAAGAATGATCTAGCTAGAGCAGTGTCATTTAGTCGGTCGATGTTGGTGGCTCAGGTTGAAAATCCCGAAAAATTTGGAATTGTCGTTCGTCACCCAGACGGCACCATTTCACAGATGATTGAAAAACCAGATAACGCACCTTCAAATTGCGCCAGTACTGGCGCCATGGTTCTCGACCGAAATATTTTTGATTATGAACCTCAGGAAAGTAAAACGATCAAGGGTGAATATTACCTGACAGAGGTGATTGAGCGGTATGCAAAAGATTTTCCAATTGCGGTTGTCGAGCAAGGGGTTTGGATTCCTATCGCTAGTGTGGCAGATGTTGAAGGGGCAAACGAGCTGTTGTCTTCAAAGGTGTCAATTGTGTAATTATGCAGTGTGTAATTCTTGCAGCAGGTAAGGGTAGTCGGATGATGCCTTTGACAGCCCATACACCAAAACCACTCATAGTAGTGTGTGGCAAGCCAATACTTGATCATATTCTAGAAGCTCTACCAAAGGTTATTACTGAAATAATTTTGGTCACAAATTATTTAGAAGAACAAATTAAGGAACGGTATGGAACGATGTGGAATGGAAAAGACATAAAATACGTTACGCAAATTAACCCCGCCGGTGGAACTGGCGACGCACTTTTATGTGCAAAAGAATTAATCACCGACAGATTTCTGGTGCTTAATGGTGACGATATTCACGGTGCAGCCGTCCTTGAACAGTCTGTCGTTGAGGGAAATTCGTTACTTGTTGTTAATTTAGATACCCCTGAACTATTTGGTGTAGTCGAAACAAATCAAGCCGGATATGTAAAAAAGATCGTAGAAAAACCCGCATCTCCAATTTCTAATCTTGTTAACACTGGAGGTTTTGTGGCTGATAAGAATTTATTTAACTATGTAGTTGAGATTTCAGATATGGGTGAACTGTACGCGACAGACATGCTTACAGCGTTTGCCCAAGACCATGCGGTCAAGGTGATTGAGCAAACCTTGTGGGTTCCAATCGGAAGTCCTCAGCAACTGCAAGAGGCTGAGGTGACATTGTGTGGAGGAGGCGTTGATTCTGCGGGCTGAATATAGTAGTCTATTGCCACTATCGGTAGGGTAGTAGAGCCTTGTCGGATGAAAGAAACTATTCCAAAAAACTTTTTGAAATAGTTTCTTGCGCCGACTTCGCTCGTGACCAAAATAGAAAAGTTAACTTTTCTATGTGTCATTCACTTGTCGGCGTAGCTCAGTTGGTTAGAGCGCAACACTCATAAAGTTGAGGTCGCAGGTTCAATTCCTGCCGTCGACACAAATGCTGGATCTGGTCACTATTGTTGGGGTTTTGGGAGCAGCCTTTGTGCTGTTAGGTTTTGTTGGTAATCGCGTCCGTTGGTGGTCTGCTAGCGACCAGATCTATGTTCGGATCAATGCGGTGGGCAGTCTAATACTAATCGGGTATTCATATTGGATCAGTAGTTATCCTTTTGTGGTCCTCAATGTTGTGTGGCTACTGTTTTCTTTAAAGGATTTGTTCCGCTCTAAATAGTATCTCTAGCAATGAGTAAACCAAAGAACGACTGATTATCTGATCAGTCGTTCTGTCGTACTGCCTGGCCGAAGGGACTCGGTCAGGAGTCGTTAGTTTTATAGTCGCTTTACTCTTTAAAACTATTCGCTCACGACCCTGACTCAGCCTATTTTGCCTCCCAGGCAAAGGCTTCCGTCTTTCGAGTCCCTTCGACCGCAAAAATACCCCTTACGGGGTATTTTCTTTGCGCGGTCGAAGGGACTCGAATCTTACAGATTCAGTACACCTTTTGGCCAGTTTTGCCCTCAGGGCAAAACTACCGCAAAAGCTTTTCGAGTCCCACAGAAAGTGTGCCCCACACACTTTCTGCATCGACCGCAAAAAAGCCCCCTAAGGGGCTTTTTTCTGCGCGGTCGAAGGGACTCGAACCCTCGACCTCCCGCGTGACAGGCGGGCGCTCTAACCAGCTGAGCTACGACCGCAAGTGAGGAGGTCAAAGAAATGCTGGCATTTCTTTTATTCCTCCGAACGCAGCGGTCGAAAGAAAAAGATTTTTTCTTTTCAGTCCGCAAGTGCTCGAAGGCTTCTCATGGTTTACTTTTCTATTTTGGCGCCGAATGAAGCGGTCGAAAGAAAAAGACTTTTTTCTTTTCAGTCCGCAAGCATTCAGACTACTTACAAAGTAAGTGCTCGAGAGTATAGCGGTTTTACCACAATTTGGCAATCCTTGGTGCTATACTTTTATGTATGCAACTCACCACAATGCACCAGCTGTTTTTAGCTAGTAATCTCTTGATTGTGGTCGGGTTTAGTTGGTACTACTTACAAGACCTCAATTATGAGTTTTTAGCATATGCCGGAACGATTGCACTAGTGACATTGGTTCTATTTGGAACTTTGCGTTGGACTAGATTCTCGACGGGGATTATCCTGGGGGTAACTATTTGGGGACTGTTGCATATGTTAGGGGGCAGTATTCTGACTCCAGATGGGGTCCTGTACGCGTACCGCATCTTTCCTTTTTTTGATGGTGGAGCAGATTTTTATATTCTGAAATACGATCAAGTCATTCACGCCTTATTATACGGTGTGGTGGGACTGATGTGTCTACATTTGCTGCGTACGATCATTGGGATCAAGACGCATGTAGCGCTCGTGGCCGGGATTGCTATTTTTGCTGCCGCTGGGTTTGGGATTATAAATGAGATTATTGAATTTCTAGCTGAAGTAAATTTACAGAACACTGGTGTTGGTGGATACCATAATACGGTACTAGACCTTATTTTTAACCTCGGGGGTGCAGCCGTTGCGGTTATAGGTAAATTGCTTTTGTTTAGAGGTAAGTAGCGGTTTTCTTGACAATTTATTTCTCAAACACCAAACTTCGTGATATTATCGTTGACGCAATTACCGAATTGCAAAGTGGGAAAATGCCAACATAGCTCAGTCGGTAGAGCGCATCCATGGTGGGTCGCAAACCCCTGCCTGCTACCGCAGAAATGTAGTATACGAACCCTGAATAACGGTCAATAACCAGCTAGTGGTCAAGACCGTGGCACTTGCACCAAGTAAGGGCCCGAACGACTGACAAGGGGGCACGTCACCTATAGTGGGCCGTGCAAGATACAGTCTAGCCCCGTAATATCTAGTTTTCTAAATACGGGTGTAAGCGAAGGATGAGGTCCTCGGTTCGATTCCGTGTGTTGGCTCAACTAACTAAGTGCAGAATCTAAAGTAGACACCAGCGGAGTGCTCCGCTGGTGTCTACTTTTTTGGTATACTCAACCCATGTCAGACAACTCAGAAATACAGACACGCATTGCTGAAATTGAAGCCGCTCAACTGCGGCCAGATTTTTGGAATGATCCAGCGGCGGCGCAAGCTATGTATAAAGAACTAGAAGAACTCAAAGACGCAGCTGAAGGTAAAGGAAAGTACGATCGAAATGATGCCGTGATTACGATTGTCGCCGGAGCCGGCGGTGACGATGCGGAAGACTTTGCTCGCATGCTGGTAGAGATGTACCAAAAATATGGCGAAAATATGGGTTGGTCGGCCGTCGTGCTCGACAGCAACACTAATGATCAAAACGGTTATCGCAACATCACGTTTGAACTGCAAGGTAAAAACGCCTACGGTACGCTACAAAACGAATCAGGGGTTCATCGGCTCGTGCGTATCTCACCATTTAATAGTAATGGTAAACGACAAACCTCGTTTGTCTTGGTTGAGGTTTCGCCACGGGTTGCAGATGTGACTGACTTTGCACTTGATGAAGATGACCTGGAAATCAGCTTTGCCCGTTCTGGTGGGGCTGGCGGGCAAAACGTTAACAAGCGAGAGACTGCAGTGCGGATTGTGCACCTGCCAACTAAAATTTCTGTAAACATCTCTTCTGGGCGATCACAACTACAAAACCGTGAAGAAGGAATGGCACTTTTAGCCGGTAAGATTTTTGCCTTTGAAGAGCTGCAGCGCAAGCGCGAGATGGAAGGATTATCAGTTGAAAAAAGCCTCAAGATCGAGTGGGGAAGCCAAATTCGTTCGTACGTTCTTCATCCGTACCAGATGGTAAAAGATCACCGCACGAACACTGATACGAGTCAGGTCGATAAAGTTTTGAACGGAGATATTCAGATGTTTATTGACGCTTCGGTATCTGCTAAATAGCGTGATATACTGTCCGGTATGATTTACTTTGATAACGTTTCAAAGCACTACAGCGATGGACGTGCGTCTGGTCTTGAGGAAATTACTTTTCAAGTTGACCCAAAAGAATTTGTCTCTATTGTTGGCCATTCAGGAGCTGGCAAAACTACGCTACTTAAAATGATCATCGCCGAAGACAAACCTTCGTCCGGCAGCGTATTCTACGAATCACTTGATATTCACCGCATCCCTAGGTCAAAACTCCCAAGCTTCCGTCGCAAGATTGGAACTGTCTTCCAAGACTTCAAACTCCTCCCACACAAAACTGCCTACGAGAATGTCGCGTTTGCTATGGAAGCTAATGGACGCACTGACGCTGAAATTGCCGAAAACGTCCCCCAAGCACTAGCCTTGGTTGATCTCGAAGACAAAGCCTTCAACTTCCCACACGAGTTATCAGGCGGGGAAAAGCAGCGGGTAGCGATTGCTCGGGCCATTGTTAATCAACCAGATATTATCATCGCCGATGAGCCGACTGGAAACCTTGACCCCATCGCAACCTACGAAGTTGTGCAGATTTTGCGCAAGATTAATGACCTAGGAACTACCGTGATCATGACTACCCACAACAAAGGCGTCATCGACGAGATTGAACGTCGGGTGATCACCATGGACGAAGGTCGGATTATTCGGGATGATGCTAGTGGTAAATACGTCTTATAATTTTTATGTTAACTGGATTACGTCGAATAGTACGAGCGGGGTTTGTTGGGTTTTGGCGCAATGCGTACGTGTCGCTGGCGTCGGTATTTGTGATGACGGTGGCTTTGTTTGTGATTGGTATGACGATGTTTGTCGATCAGCTGTTGACTACGTCACTCAATACCATCCAATCAAAAGTCGATATCAACGTGTACTTTGTGCCCGATGCATCAGTTGATGAAATCGATCGAATTCGAGACTCGGTAGCAGCCCTGCCAGACGTAGCGGCGGTAACATACACCTCACGCGAAGACGCGCTTGAAGAATATCGTGCCCGAAATCAAGACAACGAGATTGCCCTACAGGCACTCGAAGAACTAAATGAAAACCCGCTTGGAGCCACCATCGCTATCCAAGCCAAAGAAACGTCGCAATATGAGCGAGTAGCGCAGTACTTGGATGAGCAAAAAGCCCAAGAAGAAGTCGGAGCTCCGGTCATTGATGTAATTAACTTCAATCGAAACAAAGATTCAATCGACACGCTGACAGCTATTATTAATGCTGTTGAACGGTCAAGCTTCGTTGTATTGATTGTTTTACTGATTGCCGCCACTCTTATTACTTTTAATACCATTCGTTTAGCGATTTATACTTCACGAGAAGAAATCGCAATCATGCGTTTGGTTGGTGCCAGCAATATGTTTATTCGTGGACCGTTTATGTTGCAGGGTATTATGTACGGGTTCTTGGCAGGACTGCTGACCTTGGCACTATTCTACCCAATCCTGATCTGGATCGGTCCAGAAACGGCTGCCTTCTTTGAAGTAAACCTGTTTGATTACTACCTAGAAAACTTCCGTATGATCTTTGGTGTCATTGTCGGGATCGGCGTAGCTTTGGGACTGATCTCAAGTACGCTCGCTATCGCTCGCTACTTACGAACCTAACCTTCACTTATTATGGCTACACGCAAGACATCAACGACCAAAACTGCAACCAAAAAGACAGCCACTAAAAAGTCCCCCAAGAATACTAAATATATATTCATTGTCGGGGGTGTAATGAGTGGGGTTGGAAAAGGAGTCGCTTCTTCATCAATCGCAACTTGCCTACAGGCCCGTGGTCTGAGTGTGACCGCCATGAAGATTGATCCGTACATCAACGTTGATGCCGGAACCATGAATCCGACCGAACACGGCGAGGTCTTCGTCCTCAAAGATGGTCTAGAGACTGACCAAGACATGGGGAACTACGAACGGTTTCTTAATATCGATATTCCTGGGATCAACTACATGACCACCGGTAGTGTGTACCAGTCTGTCATCCAAAAAGAGCGTAATTTAGAGTACGGAGGCCGCAATGTACAGGTTGTTCCAGACATCCCTTTAGAGGCAATCAGGCGCATCAAAGAGGCTGCCAAGCAAGCTAAGGCTGACGTAGTACAGGTAGAAGTTGGCGGCACTATTGGTGAGTATGAGAATATTTTGTTTATCGAGGCTATCCGGATGCTAAAGCAAGAGTGTCCTGACGATGTAGCAGTAGTAATGGTGAGCTACCTACCAGTACCTGGCTCGGTGGGAGAAATGAAAACCAAGCCAACGCAGCATGCCGTACGGGAACTAGGCTCAAACGGAGTCGTACCTGACATTATCATTGCTCGGTCACCTGAGGCGGTGGATCAAAAGCGAAAAGAAAAAATCGCTAACTTTTGTAATGTAAAGGTAGAGAATGTTATATCTGCACCAGATGTAGGTAGTATTTACGATATTCCACTTAATTTTGAACGAGATGATTTATCAAGTAAATTATGTACTCAACTAGGCCTCAAGTGTAAGAAAAAAGCTGATCTGTCTGGCTGGAAGAAGTTCGTCAAGCGCTCGAAGGGCGGGGTTGATACGGTCAAAATCGCTGTTGTAGGCAAGTACTTTAGCTCAGGAGACTTCATTTTGTCCGATGTGTACCTATCGGTCCTAGAGGCAATCAAGTACTCGGCGTACAATCTGAATCTCACCCCCGATATCACTTACCTCAGCGCCGCTGAATTTGAAGACAAAAAACATCTCAAACAACTCAAGAAATTCGATGGCGTACTCGTACCGGGCGGCTTTGGAAAAACCGGTATCCAAGGCAAGCTCAACGTGATTGAATACGTGCGCAAGCAAGGTATTCCATATTTTGGAATTTGCTACGGCATGCAGCTGATGGTGCTTGAATACGCTCAAAATGTACTCAAATTAAAAAATGCCAGTACCGAAGAAATTAATCCCAAAGCCGATCATCTTGTGATTGCCGTACAAGCCTCACAAAAAGATTTAATCAAAGAAAAAAAGATGGGTGGCACCATGCGCCTGGGGCAGTACGAAGCCAAGTTAGCCAAAGGTTCACTAGCACAAAAGGCCTACAAGTCAGATAGCGTACTCGAGCGCCATCGTCACCGCTACGAGGTAAACACTGATTACATCGAACAGTTGGTAGCCGCTGGACTTGATTTTAGCGGCGTATCACCTGATGGCGAGCTGATGGAGATTGCCGAACTGTCAAAAGAAGATCACCCATTCTTTATGGGTGTGCAGTTCCATCCAGAATTACAGGCACGACCACTAGCTCCGCATCCTTTGTTTACCGCATTTGTAAAAGCCTCATACGAAACCGAATAAAATAGGAACAAAAAAACCCTTCTAAGATAGATTGTTTTGTGGTAATCTAATGCCCACTACGGTCTCCAAAAGGAATACCTCACGGCTACCGTAGCAGCTACCTTACCCGATCGTCTAATGGTAGGACTACTGTTTTTGGTGCAGTCAATCGGGGTTCGAATCCCTGTCGGGTAGCAGACATGCGAGACCTATCGAGGTCTCCAAACGAGCTATATTTAGAAACGTATATTATGGACGAGTTATGGGCTCGAACTTTTTATAGCGTGCCCCAGAGACTTATTTTTCGGAACAAATAAAACACTTTGTGCGTGTTTTTATGTTTTGGATATATAATGGATATTATGCCTGAATATATTCTAGATATAGTAGGACTTCTGTTAGGTGCTTTCATTGCTTATCACATATATTTTCTCTCTAAGAGAATATCCAATCAGTCAAAGTTGGAACATAAGGACATGATAAAAAGAAAAGCAAATAATTTGTTGGTAGAAATACAAAAAGAAGGTCTCAGAAGAAAAGCTTATCTTGTTAATATAAATAGGTACTTTAAAGATTATCCTTCCAACCAAGAAAAGTTAGGTAGTGGATATTCACATATTAAGGCTGAAATAAAAGCAACCAGATACAATGGACTAGAATTTTTTTGTGAAATGCCAAAACAGATCAATGCCGAAGAACATCTGGTCTATCCAGTTGGATTAGTGCCGTATGAATGGATTGAGTATATTGACGAAGAAGGAGATGAGTATGAGGGTGTCCCAATATTCTATTGTAATTTTAAGGGTAAGGTATATTGGAAAAAATGGTGGAGAAGATGGATACCATTTGGATATCCATATAGAAATCTTCTATATTATAAAAAAAGTGATAATTACCGTGAAGGGAGTGATCCTTCTGATATGGAATGGATGCTAGTTCGTGTAAAGGAGTAATTTGTAATACTATTTCGTATACGAGACATGATATGCAAATCTTACAAAAGGCATATCAGACTCTCGTTTGTCGGCTGGTACTTCAATTACAGTTCGTTCGTCACCTGTAAATGATTGAGCGTGTATGTTGCACAAATGTGCCATTAGTAGCTCAAAACAAAGTAGTGAGTTCTCTATACTGCCAGACATGAAATCCGATACTTTTTGCGTTGATAAAGGTACTTTTTTATGATTAAAAGTAATAGTTGGTGGATGTACACGACCAGTCTCCTTTAGTTCATAATTAGTAATAGTAAGTGCATCGCTAATTAGTGAGTGTTCTACCTCATTTCTCAATTCTCTCATTAGCCAAATCCAATGCTCAATTGATTTTAGAAATAATACACACGGATGCTCTTCATTAAATTCTTTAACTATTTTTTCTTTAAGTTTTATATTCCATTGTTCTTTAGGTATGTCTGTATAAAAAAGTTGAGCCATACCCATTATGTATTTATGAGATTGGTTTACGCAGCCAACAAATTTTTTTAGTCGCTGCTCAACGTCATTTATTGTAGGTATGTGCAAAGAACTGTCCTCCTTTAGTTTGCCAGTGAAGGACTCGCTCAATTCCCGTTCAATTTTTTTGTATTCTTTTTCCTGCTCGGTCAGCGAAACTATTTCCTTTAGAAATAACATTGCTAAACTGATAGCTTTTTCTGTATCGACATGATCAGCTAGAGAGTGTTGTTTAAATAATACATTGGCTTGTTGTAAAGTTCTGCCAACTATTGAATCTTCTGAACCGTAAGATACAATTTTCTGCTGACTGACGGGTATGTTTGGATTTTTACGATTTGGATCTATAGAGTCTGGTAACTTGTGCTTGTATATGTTCTTATCTGTAAGAATAAGCATGTCACCATCTACTTCAATAAAACCTCTGGTGCCCGAATCCTCATCGGTACCGATTGTAAACATGCCACCTTGAGTACGGTGTGCAAAGGGGTCTTTATTGTTCATGGTAATTAAGTATAGCAATTCTTATTCCTTGATGCAGATAGTCTTTTCTGTAAAAATCAACTTACTCCTTAAGTTACCCAGTAGTTCGCGTTTCTCGTGCAATGGTCGTGTTCTAAGAATATGTTTTGCATAGTTTCTTATATCTACATCTTTTACTGATGTATCCTGCATTTTCTCTTGCCCAAGAACGGACTGTTGAAATTCATTATGTGCTTTTATTTCAGTCTTGATCCTGTCTCTCATTCCGATTTTGTCGAGTGATATCGTATCTATGACGTTTGCAAGCTGCTCAACAAGATCTTCCTCACGTATATATTCACATTTGCAGTGCTTGTCATTAAACTTGGTGCAGCCGTAGTACACATACCGATGTTCATTGCCGTTTTTCTGCCTCTTAAACTTCTCATCAGCAGTTATTCCTGAGCCGCATAATCCGCAGGTAATCATTTTGGTAAAGGCAAATTCTTTACTTTGAGCACGAACAGTGTAGTCATTACTAAGTTTATTCTGGACTTGATTAAATAGGTCTTTAGTAATGATTGGTTTGTGTTTGCCTACGTACCACTTACCGCCGCCTTTAGGATATTCAAATTCTCCGTAGTAGAAGGTATTCTTCAATATTATGTATACGTTACTCAAAGTAAGTGGCTTGCCGCTCTTTGTAGTGAACTTTATATCATCACGTAGCCAGTGATATATTTTCCTGCCTGACCACCCGTCTTTAGCAACTTTTTCAAATATTTGCTTTATGACTTCGTATCGGAACTCGTCTATGATCACTTGGCACTTCTTGTTTCTATCAGGGTTAGTTAGGTAACCAGTAGGGGCTACTGACGGCCATAATCCCATCTCACACCTTGCTCTCAGACCCCTCTTCACATTCACCATCTTGTTATCGTTCTCCAATTTAGCTTGTGATCCAAGAATCATCAGAAGGAATTTCTCGTTGGGATTATTGGTAAAATTCTGACTGAATGTTCTTATTTCAATCAATAACTTTTTGTCCATGAGGTCGACTACCGCTCCGAGATCTCCAGCATTCCTTGATAAGCGATCTGGTGCCCAGGTGAGTATCCCATTAAATTTTTGCTGCTTAATATCCTCAATCAGTTCGTTGTATATTGGCCTTTGTCCAACTTCCTTAGAAGAATGAGATTCTTGTTTTATTTCTACTATTTCTAAGTTCTCTCGTCGAGCAAGTTCTAGCATCTCCTTTATCTGAGAATCTATGGATAAGGCTTGTTTATCCTCCTGTTCTGTTGATTTACGAGCATAGAGGCAGTATTTAATACTTTGTGCGTCTGTATGTGTTCCTTTTGTTTTCAGTGTGTTGTTTACGTATGTCTCCATTACTTACATTAATGACGCAGCACCCATGAATAGTCTAGTTGATAACTATGTTTTAGATACTTATACATAATTGTAAAAATTTGAGATAATAACAGTATGAGCAAGAAAGGAATCTCACTATTACAAACAGCAAAAAAATACGAAGAAGAATCACAGTTCTGGGAAGCATCAGAAGAGTATAAAAATGCTCTTTTAGAATTTGATAAAGAGTCTGGTTTTAAAACTGAGAAGACGCTGTGTAAAAAGAAGATACGAGAGATGAATAAAGAGAAGTCTGGTGATTTTGTTGAGACTTCTGCTTCGCACACGTTCACTTCTGAAGAATCAAAGATACTAGATAATCTAATTAATTCTTTTGTTGATTGTGAGAAGCTGGAAGAATGCTTATATAAGATAGGTAAAGAATTTCATTTCCAGCCAAACTATAAAAAAATTAAAGAAGATTCAGAACATAATATGCCCGTTTCTTTTATGATAGCCAGTCTGTCTTCCCAAGATGATCAGGGTAATTTGTCTCAAGATGGTCATGATCCAGCAGCGATGTCGTTTTCCATGAACTATGCACAAGAACAAGGTGGAATAGTTCAGATGTACTTAAAACATATTTTTGCCAGACTTATGGATAATGGAATGAAGCATGAAAACCTAGCTGATTATTTTGAATCTAAGAATATTTTTTCTAAAGATACTTCGAGTATTTTGCGTGTAGGAATAGAGAGATTTTTTGCAGAGGATTATGTTTCAGCTCTACATATTCTCGTCCCAAGATTTGAGGGTGTTTTTTTAGATCTGACTGAGGCAGTTGGTGAGGTTGATGTAGTAGCTTCCAGAAAACAATATGGATCATCTGATCAAGTGTGGACACAGGATAGGACTTTAGGAGAGAATTTTCTTAAAAAAGAAGAGGTGAGAGCCGTTTGGGGTGAAGATTTTTGTGAGCAGATAATTTTTACTTTCTTTTCACCCTTAGGAAGTAAGTTGAGACACAAAATAGCCCATGGGTATTCTCAATCAAAAGAGTTAAATTTTGCGAACTGCGTTCTGGTTCTGTACTTTTTCTTAGTACTCGCTTCAATGGTAAAGAGAGTTCCTATTAATAAAGATTAGAGTAGGTCAGGCCGGCCAGTACCAAAGGTGCAACCTCTGGGATTGACTTCAATCGTTTTAAGTACCATCATGGCAAACGCATCAGCCAAATCGTCATGTTTTTCTTTCCCAAAACCTAGTAACTGTTCGATCAGTTCTTCACAGCCAGTTTCTGGAAAGAACACTTTTCCTTCCTTCATAAGGGGAGTTGCAAAGCGTAATCGAGTCGCTTTGTCATTTCGACCAGTTGAGACACCTACAACATCATATCTCTGGCTTTCAAACAGTTGAACTAGAGCCTTTTGATAAGCTACTTCCTCAATATAAAGTTTGACCCTTGTATGATTACGCTTCTCGACAGCAACAAGAGATTTGATTAACTCCACCTGCACTGGAAAAGACACTCTTTGATTGACAGGATTGGGTTGAATATATATCTCCATATTCTTCCCGTAGCCGTATGCGTGACCAACTACCATCGCTGTATAGTCAGCAGTCTCTTTTTCGCTTACAGCCAAGTCGATGCCGATAGCAACTCTCCGTAAGCCTGTGTTTGGTGGATGGTCATAGTAGTTAATCCATTCAGGACGAACTACTTGTTCATCAGTCGAGATGATCTTGAGAAGATACTCTCTATGCCAAGCAACCTCGTCCATAGTTCGTTCACGTTCTGCCTCAACGTGTTCTGGGGTAGGGTACTTTGCTTTCCATAAAGCATTACCTTGATCATCAACTATCGGAAATTCACAGTATACGGGCTTCATGCTCTTCATTTGATCTGCCTCAATCTTCTTTTGTAGTCGTTTTAAGACTGAATCTTCATGAAGGAGGTTTCCAACCGCAATGATTCGAGTGCGTCCACTTTCTCCAGCGGGAATCAGTTCACCAGTCAGCCAGTCAAACGTTTTATTACGCCCCTCACGAGTCTTAACTGATTCTAAATCCTCAATATCATCAAGAATAATCAGGTCAGGTCTATGTTCACCGTGACGCATACCTCGAATACTCTGACCAGTCGAGGTAACCATAATTTTTACGTTAAGTTTCTTGATGATAATAGCTGTAGCATTTCCGAGATGATCATTTACTTCGGTGAACGGTCCAAGGTCTTTTTTTAGTAATTCATTCTGTTCAAGCTCCATTTTGATGTTAGATAGATACTGACGAGCTTTCTGTTCAGTCTTGCCTGCAATCACAATAAATTTACGTTCCTGTTCGCCTAAAATTGCCCACAGTACGTATGCGGTAGTGATAATGGTAGATTTGGCTGATCCACGAAAAGCTACTATGACAGCCAGCTTTATAGCTTCGTTTTCAAGTATTCGAAATAGCTCCTTATGGAAGGGAGCTGTCTTGTACTTTATGTATGAATGGAAGTAAATCGGAAAGAAAAACTCAAAACTCCTACGTACCATACTTTGGCGTAGCTTCTTATCACTAAGGATTTTCTCAATGATTTGATCAGGCTTTGTTTTTCTTTTTCTGGATTTTGCCATACGTACTAATAGAAGATAGTTTCAGTGCTTCACGAATCAGCTTCTTTTGCTCTTTAGTTAGCGGCGTGTCCGATGTTACTGAACCTGATACTTCAAGTTTGCTGGAATATCGTGAATTGTGCGTAGAGAGATACAATCGAATAGCTTCGTATTTCTTTTCCCCAATGAGTGAGAAAAGTTGATTTTCAGCAATGTCAGACATAAACGTTCTGCCTTCGTGAAGTGCTGATTCGATCTGGTCTCTAAATTTGTTACTTTGATCACGCCAACGGTACACAGTCGCTCGACCAACGCCGACTTTCTGGCAAGCTGTCTCAATAGTGGGTGTACGTTTTAATTGCTCAAGGAACGCCTCCTTGAGTTTTTTCTGTCTTAATTCGATAGTTTTATCCTTGCTCATATCGCTGGGCTTTAATTCCTGATAGTTTTTCAAAGCGAGCGATAATTGTCTGACAGTATTCAGGATCTAGCTCCACACCAATGCATATCCGTTTAGTTTGTTCACAAGCTAGTAGGGTAGTGCCTGAGCCAAGGAAGCCGTCAAAGACCACGTCTCCAATACGAGTACTGTTGAGAATGAGTCTACGAATCAA
>Ga0307935_1000563_pt1 | contig 16122 bp, 31 predicted proteins | sample OrgLakmetageno92_FD_201827 | JGI IMG/M metagenome (GOLD analysis project Ga0307935, IMG submission 201827) | Saline water microbial communities from Organic Lake, Antarctica - #92 | ecosystem: Environmental > Aquatic > Non-marine Saline and Alkaline > Saline | place: Antarctica: Organic Lake...
GTCATTTCAATGGAACCCTTGTTGCCGTTAGTACCAAGCACTCTAGCTAGGTCGTAACTGCCAACGTCGCCGTAGGAAGAAACCTTACCGAATCCTGTTGCGGCTCCAACCATGTACGAGCGACCCAAGCCACCAAGCAAAGCTGCAAATACCACAACCACCGCCTATCTTCTAAGTCAATTCTACCCTAAGAGAAAACCCCCTCCGGAGAGGGGGCTTCTTCAGTTCTTAGGAGTGTTTTTTGCAACCATCCAACGGTACATAGTCCACAGCATTCTGTCGTCTAGCTGCATAAGCTCTCTTGGCGAGATACCTGTCTCAACTGCTATACCTGCGATATACCAATGAGCAGAGCTTTCGCCAAGACCCTTTATTTTGGGTCTGCTTCACTCTCACCGACGCCATCTACAGTGTCTAGCCATTCTTCATAGTTAAGCTTTGTAGACTTTGTTCGCTGCTCTGAGTGCCACGCTAGGAACAGCAAGTGTCCTAGGCGCTGCTCAGATGCAAGCTTTCCGACTGAAATGTTGAACTTGTCCTCGAAGGCAACCAAGTCAGACGTGCTGGCTGTAATTGACTTCTCGGTTCCATCCGCGAATTTGATAAGTAGGTTGAATCGCATTTTAGTTTCCTTTTCTTATGATGTAGCGTAAGTGATGGCACCTGTGGTCGGAAACGATACTGAAAAGGTTCCAAGGTCGCCTACTGCACCTGACACGGGTGTGAAACTTGTAATCAAGCAAGAAACCGTGTAAAGAGGCGTGTCCGTGCCGGCTGCTGTTCCGTTACCTGCTACTAGTGTAAAGACCACTACAGTTCCTACTGTGTCTAGAAACAGCGTAGATACAGCGTCTACGCCGAAGTCCTGATGGAAGTCGAGCGAAAGAGTCCCAGACTTAAGTCCACCGATTACCTCAGTGAAGCCACCAGAACCAAAGTCCGTTGTCTCAACTTCGGCTGCGTTAATAACCAACTCTGCGCGGGCGCAAGCAGTTGAGATATCTTCACCACCCATTGTCACGTTTGTCGCGGTTACTACGAATTTTGCCATTTTATTTCTCCTTTTATGCCAAGACGGTGACTGTGAATTCAGCCGCCAAATAGTTCTGGTCGTTTACGGTGATAGAACCCATTCCGCTTGAGCGTTCAACCCGAAGGTCATACACCTCGCCAGAAAGCGTCTTATCTGATTCTATCGCAAGTTTCACGGACTGACTTCCGGTGGGCTGGCAATAGGCATCTAGCTTTCTCTGCATCTCACGCTCGGCTGCACGCCCAACGATTACTGTTACAGAGAAGTTGTATGTAGTAAGACCGCCCTGCATCGCTCCGTCGTAATCTACGCTCTCTAGGACGATGATGCCGATAGGCGGCGTAGGGTTGTCAGGAATCTCAGCAGCCGACCTTAGCCCGCTAATTGTTCCTAAGTTTGTTGCCATACGCGTGCGTATAACTGTTAGGTCTGCCATTAGGCCATCCGCATCTTGCGGTAAGGTCCTAGAAGCGCCTCTATGTCCGGGTCAACGCGACTGACTCTTACAATTCCAATGTCACCGAACCCGGCAACTCCTAGAGGACTGTCGTAGCGCTTGAACTGTCGTATTGACAAAAGGTTGCAGGCTTGCTTTACGTCTACAGGGATTGACGTGCCGTAACCAAATACTCCTGTTACCTGAACTGTGGCTTCTTCCATCACCGACGGGAAAACATAATCACCAATTGCGCGAATGCGTGTGAACGGGCTGTAGTAGCTACCAGTTAGTCCGTTTAGAGGTTCTAACTGAAGGTCTGTTGCTTCCCAAGTGATGTTAAAGGTTCCATTGGCAGCGGAAGAAGTTTTTAGAGTTGTGAGTGTAGACAGGTCATCTATTGTGCATAGATAAGAGCTTTCGGGAGTAAATACCCTAGTAGCAGTCGTGCTTAGGAACACGCGCTCAGTATGTGTATCTATTTGACGCGAAGCGGACTCTACGCAAGTTTCTAAGAGTGCATCGTCTACATCATCAGTAATGCGAAGAATCGCCTTTACTTCTGCCAGAGTTGTGTAGCCATCAGTAATTGCCATGTGTCTAGTTTACCTTTATCAGCCGTGCAAGACAAAGCCCTCATGGAACCTACAACCATGAGGGCCTCGACTTATTTCGTGAGATTAGCTTGCGCCACCAACGAAGTGCTTGATTTCGGTGTTACTGGTCAAGTCGCCGTCAACACGAAGAAGGAATCTCCAAGTGGTTAGGTCGTTCTGGAAAGCGAACTCGGTTGAAGAAGCAACGTCTAGCCCACCTGCAAGGCGAACCTTGTAGCTGTCAATAGAACCTGCGATAACGGACTTTGCGTCAATAGCGGAGTCTGCCATGTGTGGGTTCTCTAGTACGTTGAAGCCAGCAAACGTGTCCTGACCTCCGGGTCCTACCTGAGAGATGTTGTATAGGTAGTTTCCAGCGGTGTCCTTTAGCTTGCGAGCAGCACCGATTGAGCTGGTGTTCATCATCAGCGCGAAGCTTGGCTTGCGCCTCGTAGCTGCATCAACCGAGTACAGAAGGTCAATTAGGTCGTCAGCACTAAACGCACCAGCTACACCAGTTGCTCCGGTAACTCCTGCACCAGAAGCGGTTACGATACCTCTTGGCTTTGAGGAACCGTCGCCTACGGTTAGTGCTTCGTTGACTGCGTAACCCATTCCGTTACCAGCTTGCTGAGCCAAGTGTGCGCCCAAGTCGAAGCCTGAGTCGGATACTAGTTCGTTTGCGGCTTGGATTATGCCACCATATTTAAACGATTGTAGTGTGATGCTTGAGTAGGTAGGCTCAACATCGTCAAGCTCTGCCCCGGCACCCTTTAGGGTCATTGCGGAATAAGAACTCAAAGTTGGGATTGTCAAATCTTCGCCAGAGGTTGTCTGGATGATTTGTGGAACCTCAAGCATTGGTCCTACTGCGCGAGCAACGTCAAACACTTCGTCGTAGAACGACTTTGGTACTGTGTTTGCAGAAGGCACGAGAACTGCACGTCTTTCAAAAGTGTGTCCACGCTGTTCACCCATCGCAAGTGCGCGAAAGATGTCAGACGAAGAACGTTCCTCAGATACCGAAGGGATAAATCCTTTGGCAGCTACGGATGCTTCTAGGGCGCGTGACTCGCTGCGTGTTGCAGCAGTGATAGTCTCGTCAGCTTTTGAGATGTCAACTTCGATTGCGTTGATTTTTGATAGTTCAGCAGCGTCAAGTCCGCGAGCCTCTGATTCTGCGAAGTCAATGACTTCACGAACCTGTGTAATGAGGTTGTTGCGGAGTTCCTGCTGAGATTTGATAAACTCAGACATTGTGTCTCCTTAGTAATAATTGACAGATGACAGTCGCGTTGACGCTGACCGAATACGGCAGAGCTAACTCACGTCCGATAGTTCAATTTTAGTAGAAGTTTCCACAGGGTAAAGGAAACCCCCAGAGAGAAGGGTAAATCTCTGGGGGGAACCCGCCTGAATGCGGAGTGAGACTACCGCGTCTCGTCAGCCTTTGTTATGCGGGTTACTTTTGCTGGCCTGTCGAATTTGGCTGTCTGAACGACTTCGCCTTCACTTTTTACAGCGTCTAGGTCAACTTTTACGGTATCAAGTGCAACTATTGCATCGGCCCACTTGCCTGCAAGGTTAAACACACTACCAGACTCAGGGTTTCCAGCAACCTCTAGGATTGCCTTTTTTATTTCATCTTTGGTTGCCATGTTAGTTCCTGTCCATTAGCTGTAGCTTCTTTTTCTTTAGCTCAAGCATTGCCAAGTCGTGAGCGACTTTTTGCTCTGCTTCTAAGTCTACTTCAGGTTCGACTACTGCTTCAGTCTTGGCTTCGGGTGCAAGGGTTGTTATAACTCTGTTTAGCATCTCTTGCTCGTCGCCAGTGATGTTCAAGCCATCTTCAAGCTTGCCTAGGGCGTCTGCTAAAGCCTCGACGTTTACATCGGCGCGCTCAGCAGCTTTCTGAAACTTACGGACTGACACCGTACCGCCTGTTGCGGTATAGGCAGGCCAAGCTACTACTGAAACTTCGTGAAGCCTGACTGAACGCAAGGTACGCTCTGAGCCATCGTTAGACCATGTATCCCCACCTTGAGGGACACTAAAGCCAAAGCTCATCGCATCTACATCCCCACGCTTTAGCAGCTCTGCTACATCACGTCCGCGAGAAGTATGTGGGAGCATACCTTCTACCTTTAGTCCGCGGTCATCTTCGCTCAGTGTCATTGTGCGTGCGCGAGTAGAACCTAGTATCTCGCCTGAGTCGTGGTTCCACAAGAACTTTATGTCGTTGCGAGCGCTTAGTGAGCGCTTGAAGGCGCCTTTAGCAATTCGCTCAGTAAACGGTAGCGGCTCAGAAGGGCTGTCAAACAAGGCGGCATACCCAGTGAAGTGCATACCGTCGCTTTCTTCGCGTACTTCAAAGCCAGCGGTATTGACGCGCTGTTCCATCTTAGGAGTCATGTTGCCTTTCAGCTTTTGTACTTCTTTTTTAAGTCTACTTGTACGGGCGTCACAGACTTGACAGTCTCCTGAACAGTCTTGACAGGGGCCACTGGTAGAGGCTTGGTCACTTCCGGCTTCTTTACTTCTGGCTGCTTGTTCGTTGACGGCAACTTGGAGCCGTTTGGTATTAGTGCCATTGGTTTCTCTTTCCTTTATTGTCATTAGAACTACCTTATAAATCTTCCATTTGTAGCTGGACTGAATCCTTGCCAGTGTGTGAGATTGCTGGCAGTCCAAGCTTTGCCATAACATCGGCAGGGTCAAAGCCAATCTGAATAAGCTGCTGCGCCATCTCGACCTTTGAGTTCATGGCGCTTAGGTCTGCTGCGGCTATGTTTACGCTAGCAAGCGGTACACGAACGGTATCGGCTGATTCGTCAGCTATGGGCGTCAGGTCCTCAAAAGACCTAACATCGTTTATCGAGTAGACACCAGCTTGCAATAGCGTGCTGTAAGCCTGCGTCCGAGCGGTCACATCTGCTCTGAGAAGTCCGCCTAGGCTTATCTTTACAAAGGATGCTTCTAGACCTGTCTCCTGAGAAAGCAGTCCAGTAAGTGCGCCCTCTATCTTCTGAGCAATCGGTCTAAGAGTGTGTGTGACAAAGGCTATGTTGTTTTGCTCGACTGAAGCATAGGTGTTGGTTCCCGGTAGACCTAGAAGGTGAGGCGGGATGTTGAAGGCTCTTGCAACGTCCTCTACTGCCATTCTGCGGCTGTCTAGGAACTGAGCTTGGTCGTTAGGCACGTTAGTTGCTTTGTACTGAGCGCCGCCTGTAACGATTGCAGTCTTGTGAGCTTTTGACCATCCTCTGTGGCGAGAGTCAAAAGCATTTTGCATATCCTTTGCCTGCTCAGCAGTTAGACTGCCCGGCACTTCTAAGATACCTGAAGTCTGTGTACCTGAACCAAAGAACTTGGCTGCATAGTTCTCAAGAGCCTTAGCAAGTCCTAGGTTTTCTTTGAGGGCGTCTACGCGAGAGATACCTCTCATGCTGCCCGGTCTTACTACATCAGGAATAAAGAGTAAATCTTCCGAGCTAAGCATCTGGCTTTCGCCTTTTACTTCAAACATGACTCGGCCTAAGCCGTTGCGTCTAATCTCTACATCTATCGGATTTAGTATTACTAGGTTTACTACTTGCCCACTGTCGTTGCGATAAATGCGAATAAAGGTGTTGCCGTCTAAGAGCAGCGAAACAATAGCAGAGCCGTAGAAGGCTTCGCGGGTTGTGTCCACGTCTGGCTTGTTGACCCACGTTGGCTTTGGTCTAAGAGGGTACCTAGCGCCATCCCGACGTATGTATGCGTCCACTGGCAAAGTTGCCAAGGTGTCAGAGATGAGAGAAACAGCGGAAAAGACTGCGTTGACAGTCATTGCGGTTTCAGAGTTTATTGCGGTTCCAGATAGGGACTGTCCAGTTTCGTAGTCACCTGAACCCCAGATAGTTTGAAAGTTTACTTCTCGCTTTTCAAAGAAGTTTCCTAGCATTACTTACGCTCCATAGCGATTCCGAAAAGGAGTGCGGCAGCACCAGCGAGCATCAAGCCAGCGGGTAGCCAAACGATTGCGGCACCGACTGAAATCAAAGCCGCGCCTAAAACCTGCAAAATTATTACTAACATAACCGCCTATACAAATACTTGAGGCACTATTTCTTCCATTCTACCTGCGGTAGCCCTATCGTAAGCAATCACGGCAGCTACGGCAGCGTCAATGCGCCTGTTGGACTTTCTATTTTCTTTTACTATTCGGGGACCTATGCTGTCTATCTTCAAGACAGCGTTATCTAGGTGTCTAGCGACCAAGGGGTCACCAGAGTGTGTCAGCTTGTTATCCATAACCGCATCGAAGAAAGTTGCGGAAGCTTTTACCATTCGGGCGGCAGAAGTAGATGGGAACTCTACAATCGGTAGTCCCATTTCCTCAAGGATTGCCATAGAGCGCTGCCAGCGATAAGGGTCACACGCAACCTCTCGGACTTTAGGGTGCGAGGCGCAGAAAGCGATGATTGTATCTTCTACCTCTGTGATGTTGACTCGCCAGTTGTTGTCGTCGGTAGGCTGCTTCTCCCACGCCTTGATTAGAAACAGGTGAGGTGGGTTATCGCCCTTTTCTACAGTGCAACCGACAAGCACAGTTGTGTCACCACTGAACGAGCCGTCAAAGCCGATAATAAGTTCGTCGTCAGGTGTTATTTCTCGCTCGCCTTCTAGGGCGTCCCATGAGCCAGCCGGAAGCCAAGTCAAGTTGCTTGACACCCACTGGTTGCAGCGCTTGGTACGGAACTCCGCCTCTGGCGTTCTCAAGACTGTGCTTTTGAAGTCCTCAATGCTGTTGATATCTCCGTAGCCGGGGTTGGCATCTTCCCATGTCTTAGGGTCTTTATAGTCCGCGTCTGCTTCTGCTTCCCACCACGCCATGAAGAAACGCGGGTCCTCTATCTCACCTCGCGAAACCTTCTGTCCATACTGATAGAGGCTGTAGGCAATTGAGTCCTGCCCTAATTTGTCTGACTTCTGACCAGCGGTTGTGATACAGAACATCGTTGCCATGTTGCCGCGTGCGCCCTGAGCAAGTTGCATTACGTCAAACAGCTCGCGAGTCGGCTGAGCGTGAAGCTCGTCAAAGATGACCATTGTGGGAGACAGCCCCTCTTTAGTAAAGGCTTCGGCAGATAGAACTCGGTAGACCGAACCAGTAGAAGGTATCTCTATCGCGTCTCTGTAAATCTTTGACATCTCAGCAAGCTCAGGTTCGTGTTCTAGCATTTTCTTGGCTTCACCGAATACGATGCGGGCTTGGTCCTTGTCAGCAGCGCAAGAGTAAACCTCACCCCCCCGGGGTCCAGTAAGCAATGACCAGAGTGCTAGTCCGGACGCGAGCGCAGACTTGCCATTCTTTCTAGGCTGACCGACAAGTGAGACTGAGTGCCTAAAGCCATCGCCCTCAGAAGCAAAGGCATTGTCTAGCAAGTTCATCTGCCAAGGTCTAAGGCGCATTGGCGAACCTGCCTTACCTCCGACTGAATCTTTTGTAACTACAGCAAAGGTGTTTATAAAGTCAGACGCCTTCATGCCGTGCGAGCTTGCAAGAGCTTCGTCGGGTACAGGCGTTATCCATCTAGGTGGCCAGTTGGTCATTGGCACTCCACTTATGTTGCAGTTCCTCTAGCTTAGAACGAGCCTTTACCTCGGCGTATCCAAGCTTGGTGCGGTCTGCTGGCGTGAGTCCGAGCTTGCCCATGTTGTTGCTAATCATTACCTCTAAGTCGTGTAGCTGCCTAAACACTCGCCAGTTCTCAGGGTCAGCGTTGGCAACCTGCATAAGCATCTGCCTGCGGTCATGCTGCTCGCAAACCATCTGCAAGAAGTGAGTGTCTGTGCGGCTGCTAATCCACAGCTCGCCCTTCTCAAAGATGGAATCCCATAGCGTTAGCCCTGCTTCGCCTAGGTCACGTAGTGGTGGCACGTACCCTCCCGGTACAGAGATGGTTGCTAGGGCATCAGGAAGCTTGCGCTGTCCGGGGTTTCCTAGCAGTCTCTTTTGCTCGATTGGTTTCGGTGGTCTACCCATGCAAATCAGGCTACCATAAAACTTTAGTTTCGCAGGAATATACGCGACAGCAGCGCCGGGGTGCCTGAAGCTCCGGCAGGTCAAGGCTGGACCCACTCCGGGTGAGTGCCGTGGGGGGTGCTAGGTTGCCTACTGTGGGCAGTTTGCCCCGGTCCTAGGTATGATGACACCGCAGCGCGCTGCTATCGCCTTAGAATGCCGCTCAGAGCCTTAGGGCGTGCCTGGCTAAGCCGTAACAGATAACGGGGCCGGGCTGCCGGGTTGCCCGGGTCGCTCGCCGGGTTGCTTCAGTCGGTGCCGGGGGCAGTGGGCGGCGCGGCAGACTGCCAGGGTTAGTTCACCGGGCATAGAAAAGCCCCCTAAGCCGTTAGGCCTAGGGGGTTGGGGTGTTTCTATCGGTTGGCTAGTTAGCTCGCGCCTGTTGGGCTTGTAGGACCTCCCGGAGCGCTTTCAAGGCTGCCGCCCGGCTGTCGTACATTCCAAAGTCGCCTATCTCGTCCACTCCGGTGGCCATTGTCCAAACTCTCACCGTGTAGGTCCGTGGTTGACTGGTGTAGGTGTCTTGTTCGCTACTCACGAAAAGATAATCTTTACCTATTGGCGCGAGCGTATCCCAAAGTATCCGCGAAGAAAACCACCGCATCGCGTCAACCGTGAAAAAATAACCGCTTTCAGTAATTATTTTCTGCCATTGCACTTGGTCCCGGTGGCCCGGGGGGGGGCTTATGAATGTTACGCCCGCTAGGTTGCCCGCTGCTCTCATTAGTCGCTCTCGCTTTCGTCTTGGTCCATACGTTCAACGATTATAGAGTCCACGCCAAAATACGTTAGGGCGCTGCCGTCGTTATCTCCGTACGAGGTCCACGCCAGATCTTCCGCCTGTTCTTTGCTATCGGCTTCTAGTTCGCCGTTGTATTCCACGTTAATAGTCACTTGATAAATTGCCATTTTCTTTCTCTCTCTCTGTCGGTTAGTGCGTTCTTAGTCTGGCGTGATGCCCGGTTGCCGCTGCAAACTCTGCCGGGTTATCGTATCTAACGCGTATCCCGGGGCCTTGTAGCCCGTCCCGGGTAATCGCTTGGTGGTGGCTTGTTGTCTTGCTATAAAGCGCGTCATTGTAGAAGATAGCGCCGTCCGGCAGAACAACGGCTAGGGCGTTGGTGTAGCTCGTAACAACGTAATCTAGGCCGCGATAAGTGGCGGCTAAGGCGCCGTTAGTTGTAAAAGCTAGGCGCTGCCTTATCCAATTAGGCGCTTCATCGGTGGTTACTCTTGGCATTAGTTGCCCCCTTTATTAGGCGTTTTTGTTTGTCGGTATTGTCTGGCGTATTTTGCAAAAGCGCGGCGTGCTTCAGCTAGATAAGTAAACGTTAGCCAAAAGTGTTCGCCTTGGGTGTCGTATCCCCTTACGTGATAGCAGCCTTCTTTTGAGAGAATTCCATAGCTGCCGCGCTCATTGCTCCAGTCGCCAAAACGTTCGTCATAGCCGCAAGAGAACCCTTGGGCCGTAACGTGCCAATAGTTGAGCTTTTTACGGGTTAGTTCGTTTTTCATTAGTTACTCCTTGTCATTGTCATCAGATACAACACCGCGGCAGATAGCGCGGCGATTAGTCCTAGCCCGGGATTTATAAACGCTAGGCCATAGCCAACAAGGGCTAAGGCGATAGCTGCCCGGCGCGTGCCTTTGGCGGTCATCGGTAAGTGTCCATAATAGTTAGAACTATCCCGGGATTCTCTTGCAGAATGCGCGTAAGTAGATAAGCCAAGTATGCAACCCCTAGAAAGCAAGCGGCTGCAACCGTACCGCTTCCACTAACGCTTTTTGTCTTTACTGTCTTTGTCATTGTGCCCCCTTGTCGTTGCCCGGGTGTCTCCCGGTGCTAAAAACAAAGTTAGGGCTTTTTGCGTCCTTAAGGCGCAAGTGTTGCAGTTCGTTATCAAATCGTTATAAACCCGCAAGTGGCTGCCGGGCGTGCCTTAACGCCGCAAGCCCCCGCCTTTTTGGGACGGGGGTTCACAATAGAACAAGTGTTCGGGTCGCGCGCTCGCGTGTGTGCGTGCAGGCCCGTATGCCGCGCGCCTAATAAGTTTCTGACCGAATTTGTACTTTTTTCCGGTGAGAATTTATTTTGCGTATTGCTTTACGTTTTCGTCATCTTTCTTCCAATGACGCCCGTCAGCGTCATAGCCGCAATCTATTCCACACATCCATTCCTTGTAGAAAGATAGCCGTACCGCGTCTACATCTTTGTAATCTTGAAACGCCTGCAACCAAGCGTCTACTAGGTTATCCGCGTTGTAAAACGTTGTAACGCCGCTCTTTGTTGTTACCGTGTATGTCTCTTGCTCAATCATCATTATTTGGCCTCCCGAATAGCTTTATGTCATTTATTAGTTTCTGGTAAGCGTCTATAAGCCCGCTAGGTGTGCCTGCAAAAGCGTGTACACCTTGGTCAAACAAATCGTAGCGCCCGTCAGTGTACTCACAGAACACCATTTCTGGTCCGACGTGACAATAAATACCGTCTTTGGTGCAGCCAAACATAGGGTCAGTGCCGAACTTTTCGTAGGCGTTTGCGTAGTGCCAGAACTCTTCCTCGCTGCCGCCCGGTCCAAAATCCTTTGCAGATAGTTGAGAGTAAGTAATGGCTATGTTTATCCACTTACGCCAATCGGTGCCAAGCGAGATAAACCAATCGTTAGAAACGTGCGACACCGCGATTACCTTGCCGCCCCCCCCTTTCTTTGTTTCCCAAACTCTTACGCTTAGGTCATCTTCACCCTCGAGCCAAGCTAGTTTGCCGTCTGCCTCCACCTGCCAATCAACAAGTGTCGCGTCTATTAGTTGTGCTTTATTCATTAGTCTTTCTTCCCTCCAAGTGAGCCAAGTGTTATTGCGCCGATAAACCAAGTAAATACCCCGGCTGCAAACACCGCGCCTACAACTGGTTTGTGCCACGGTTGTTCCATAAGTTCCGCGTAGAGTTCCGGCGGGTCATCGTAAGTCAAGCGTCGGACCTTGGCGTAGGTTGCGTAGGTGTCGTACCTGTAAACGCGTTCACGCTCTCCCCAATAGTGTTTCCGCATAGTCTGTTGTTCTTGCTTGGAGTAAGGGCGTAGTTGCTCGCTTACATACGCGGCGTAGGTTAGTTTTGCCATTATGCGTTCACCATTCCTAAAATCTCCATAGCATTTTCTTTGCTAAGCGGGTAACCGTCGGTAAACAACACTTGCCCTACAGACTCTTCTCTGTCCCATTCTTCTATCGTTCTGCCGTCTAACGCGGTATAAACAACCTTGGTTTGCAGGCTTACAATTGCCGTCCCTGCGCGATACCAAGAATACAATTCGTCCAAAGTGCCACTTGCATCGCCTATAAGTTCCTTTTCCCAATAGGCAACTACATAATGCCATTCGCCTTGGCTATACCCTTGTAGGGTCAGGAATTTATAGTCGTACCCGGCCCGTTCTATGGCCTTGCCTAATGCCTTGTTGGTTGTTTCGTGGTTCCAACTATGTTCGTGCCATTCCATTACGGCCATTAGTCGTTCGTTTATGCCGAAATTGTCTAACTCTAGGTTGCCTAAATTCGTTGCAGAACTAATCGTAAAAACGCTAAAGTCGTGGTCCCATTCCGTTAGGTAATCAAAATAATCATCGTCTTGATAAACAACTATTCTTTGGTCATCGCTTAGTTGGTAAGTTTCTAGTGCTTCACTCATTATGCTTTCTCCATTTCTTTGGCGGCGGCTATTGCCTCGCTTAGGGTTTCGTAGCTATTCCGGCAAAACTCGTACGACTCTACCCCCATTTCTTCTATTTCAAAATACGGGCGTGAGTCTTCAAAGTTTGTCTGGTTTCCATAGGCCACGGCTAATTGTTGGTCGGTTTTTATTCCTGCCTCCAACAAATCGGGCGTGTATTCAATAAGCTGCCCTTGGCCAAAAGAACCAGGTACTACTAATTCAATCTGCCCAAATCGGACCACGCTAAACCTAGGGCCGTGCCAGACATACTCGCCGCCGTCGCAATTTACGTAGAATTCCGGGCTTTCTAGTTGCTTTCTCATTAGCTTTCCTTTTCGTTGTAGGTCTGGTTGCCCTCGCATACTTGGCAAAATGGCGTACAATCGTAGCTGCCATTGTGGTTTGGGCAATCCTTAGTCATTGTAATTTTCTATCTTTTCTGCAATTACGTGTGACCAGAGTCCGTCTATTTGTATGTTTTCGTCTATCTCAGTAATTAGCATTTCTTTGACTATCTCCAACTGTTCATCGTCACTTAGTGCCGCGTTCTGACTGTAGAAGTCATCGTTGTCTAGAGTGTAAAATTCAATTTCTAGGTTTAGTGTCACTTTTTTATTCATTAGTTAGCCCCTTGTCGTTTGGTTGTATTTTGCAAACATTCTTAGTTGTTCTTCCGTGTGTTGCTCATCTTCGTTGTTTATCCAACCACATTGTTCGCACTCTATTTGTGTGCCATTTAGAACTGGTGCAGAGAATTCAAACGGCTCATCTTCGTGGTAGCAATCCGCGCAACGGTATTGCAACGGTGAGCAAGCAGTGCAGTTATAAGCGCCGCAACCATAACTTGACGCTTTGGTTTCTATTTCTGCTATCTGTTCTAGTGTCAACATCTTTTCCCTTTCTGTCGGTGTTAGAGCCAAGCATTACACCGGGTACGGGTATGTCAAGACACCGTTACCAAATCGTTATAAACGGGTCTTTTACTTTTTTTGGGGGGTATTTTGCCCCTACAGATTATTTCTGACTGAATTCCAGCTTTTTCTATCTGACTGAATTCTAGGTAAGGGGTTTGTCTCCACGCGAGGCGTTGCAAGACCTGTGAGCTGCTGCAAGTGCTGAAGCCGGATTACCGGGGTCTAAGTGGTCTGCTTGCCAAGGGTCAGTTAGGCGAGCGCCGTCACCACAGATGTGGCACTGAATTGCAGTAGCGCGAACGATAGCCGCCTGCTTGCGGTACTCAGAGTTGTAAAGAGCTTTCTTTTTGCCTGCTCGCTTTATGTCGCGTAGCTGCTGTAAGCGGCGCTCATGGTCCTGACAGCGGCTCCCGTAGGATAACTGACCGCAATCTAAGCAAGGTTTCTTAAATGCCATTATGACTGAATCCTAACAGGGTATGAGAAAAGGGGCCTAGAGGGACTGATGAAAGTACGCTAGACCCCTACTCAGGGAGACGGAACCGACAAAGGACAACCAAGAAAGAAACACATACGACACACGAACCAAAAGGCTTTTCCGTCTGCCTATATTATGGTCTGTGACTGAATGTTTGTCAAGTTAGAACTGTAAGTTTATTTATTTGTTTCTGACTGCGGTTTGTCGTTGACATAGAACCCTGAGCCGTTGAACTTTAGCAAGCTGCTCTGAGGTCTACGGACCATGCCCCCCCTACAGTTGTCACAGGTTATCTTGGGGTCGTCGTGTATTGAGTGGGTGACGTCGTAAGACTGACCGCAACCGCACTCGTAGAGGTAGCTTGGCACTATGCGTCGCCTAACTCTTGCAGTTTCATAAAAGCCTGCCTTGCCGCGTAGTCGCGTGAGCCGCCTGCCCATCTGCCAGCATTGAAGTACATCTTTTTTTGTTCTTCGCTTGGCTGATAGACCATCTCATAGATAGTGTCAGGGGCTTCGCTTAGTAAAGCTTTTTCTCTCATGCCCTTTGCAAGCATCTCCCAGTCGGTCATTGCTTTGTCACCGTGCCGCTAAAGGGTGTGTGCTTGTCAAGCTCCATTGTAAGTATGCCAGTGCTGCTGTCTTGACCTGACTTGCGCCGATACCAGTCGCTACCGTTGTCGCTTGTAGGACACTGCACCCAGAACTTTGAGCCATTGCCGTCGTGACGCTGACCAAGTTCTTCGATAGCAAGGTGGTGAAAGTGCGCTGAGATTAGAACGTCACAGGCTGATGCCCACTGATTACCGAATGATGCGTCGCTCCACCACTTTTTTACACCTGCCGGACGTGCTGCCTGATGCCCGTGGACCGCGCCGATAGTGTTTACGCCGTACTGAAACGCAAAGCCTTCTTCATCTGGTTGTGGTATCAGATAGTCAACATTCATACCAATTTCGGTTGTCAGGCGTCTGAGCTGCTGCAAGATGACTATGCCCCAGTCATCTAGTCCCGGCTTGCCGACTGCTTGACCAATAAAGCGGTTCTGACAGTGGTTCGAGGCTATGGAGCCGTAGGTAACTGGTGCGTACTTGGCTGCCAGCTTGATTAGCTCAAACATTAGCGACGCTGCTAAATCTGTCTGCTGCATAGGACTAAGGGTGTTTGACTGAACTTGCTCGAACTTAGCCTTTGAATCAAAGCTCTCAATAATGTCGCCCATGTCGAGAATGTAGATGCGCTCGTAGCCTTGTTTCATCTGAGTTTCAATCTTGCCAAAGCTTTCAAAGACTCTTGCAATTAGTTCTTCGTGACCACCTCGGCTTGCACCCTTGCCGACCTGAAAGTCAGCAGGGCAGATAATGAGAGCCTTTTCGCTTACCTTTGCTTTTCTGCGAGTTACTGCCGATTTGGTCCTTTTTGCGACTGAAAACAGGGCAGGTAGGTCTAAATCTGCAACTTTCTTCCGAAAAGTGAAGCGGTAGGAAGTTAGGTATTCGCCGCCTTCGCGCTGTTGCCACTGCGAAGTCCTAGGGGTGCCGATAATCTCGTATTCCTCGGGAGGATAGCCACGCTCTAACAGGAAGTCGTCAAAATTAGGCTGCTCCGCCAGACCTTCTGTTGTTGCAGTGCCTTCGTTGCCCTCGTACTGAACGCCGGGTCGAAAGTCTTTTGGCACCTTCATTGTCGGTGCAGGTTCTAAGTTCTCTAGCATTATTACAGCCTATCCCCTGTAGCAAGCGCAAGCTCGCCTTCGATGTTTGGTTATAGTAACGTCGGCAAGGCTAAGCCCTTTTAGGCGAAGCTGTGTTGAGAGTGTGCTAGCAGGCCAGTTCTGAGTGTCGGCTAATGCAACAGCTAGGATGTCTTTGTCTCCGGGTTCCAGTTCAGATAGTGTCATTTCTATCTTGCAATACACCGCCTTACTTTGCGGTCTTTCTAGTCCTTCAAGCATCTTTGCCTTTCAGTCGTTTGATTTCATCGTTTAGATAAAACTGAGCTTTCTCTAGGTCTTGCACGTTGTTCTCTTTTAGGTCTGCCCGCCAAACGTACTTGATGACATTCCCTAGGTTGTAGGACATCCACCTAGTAATCTCTATGGCTTCTACGCCGCTCGGGTGGCTTGTGTAGTGGCTTGGGTTGTTAACTAGGTCGTTCATTAGATTGTGAAGTCGTTCTCTGTTGACAACAGCGCGTCTACTAGCTTTATAAGAGTTACATCGTTTGCAGCGCCTAGTTGCGCCTTAGAAGCGATAAACGCTGCCAAAGGTACCCTGATGGATTCAAAGTCCTCTGACCAAACTAAGTCGTGCGTTAGCAAACCGGCAGCCTGCTCGAAGTCCAACTGAATCTTGTGGTTTAGGTTTTTAATCATTGTCCGTTTGCCTGCTTTCTTAGTGACTGAAGCACTATCTCGGCTGCTATTTCTTCACTGAAGCCTTGTGCTACCAGGGAGTTCTTTAGTCCAGCCAGAGCTTCTGCAAAGATGCTTATCTGGTCAATCATCTCTGAGGTAGTAAGCACCTGTTTTTTCTTCATTTTTCGCTTTCATCGTTGATGTATTGAATTAGGTCAGATAGGTACACTATTTCGCGTGACTCGCCTTTGCCTGACTCTTGCGTCTCTGCTAAGAATGTGGCTAACCGAATTGCCCTGCTGCGCTCAGACATTTTTCCTGAGTTGTATGCGTAATGACTACTTGTAGCGATTAGTTCGTTGATGCTCATTTAGTTCCTTTCGTGTAGGTGTAAAAGGTAGCTTGGCGAGGGTGAAAAAGGTAGTGCTTACAATCGTTTAGCCCTCTAAACAATCGCAAGGGGTTTGATAACACTTGTAACCAATCGGTTACTATGGCCTTTGTGTCGTAAAAGTTACATTCCACTATTGTGGA
>Ga0307935_1000565_pt1 | contig 16105 bp, 14 predicted proteins | sample OrgLakmetageno92_FD_201827 | JGI IMG/M metagenome (GOLD analysis project Ga0307935, IMG submission 201827) | Saline water microbial communities from Organic Lake, Antarctica - #92 | ecosystem: Environmental > Aquatic > Non-marine Saline and Alkaline > Saline | place: Antarctica: Organic Lake...
CTGTTTCGAGCTGCGCACTGTTAGGAGTCAGCAAAGATGTATTTGGGTCACTGACACCACCAGCGCTAATGGCAATATCAGCGGTATCGTCACCCTGCACTAGCTGCGACGTAGTAGCCATATCAAATGCTACTCCGGTATCGACCCGCTGCCATGAGCCGACATTTTCACACGAGGTTACCTTGGAGCCATACTCAAGACGTACGCCAGTGGTCACAGCAGACGCATTACCGTCATTAGAGACAGCCAAGCGTAGGCGTTTTTGTGTCCCCTGAAACACACTGCTAATCGGCGTATTTTCAGACTCATTACTAGCAGAGGTCGCACCTGCAACATCTCCATCGTCATTTCGCCAATGGTAGCCAGCCTGGGTTAAGGCACCAGCTTGTACGAGCGTGCTGCCAGATAATTCAATTGCTGTACCAGGTCCAACAGTCGCTACTCCAGCAACCACGTCAATATTTGGCAGACTAATTTCAAAATCAATTGTGTCTCCATCTATAGCGTCACTATCGACGTCAACCAGCACATAGGCACAAATCGCTTGAGTGGGGCTAACGGTAGCTGAGCCCGTAATTGTCGTAGTGCCATTTGGGTCTGTAAATGCGCCCCCAGTCAACGTTGGTTCTCCTCCACCGTATGATTCACTCGCGCAGTTGTACGGCGCGCTGGTGTCAAAATCTACTGCAATCCGCGGATTAGACAGGAATTGCCCAGCATCAATCGAGCCAGTTTCAGTCACAGTAATACTAGTTACAGTCTGTGCACCACTATTGCTTGTGATAACAAAAGCTCCACCGATTAACACATCAGTACTATCATTTGTGACGGTGGCTATTTGAGAACCAATGGAAGACACAGTAATATCAGCACTTAAAGTTGCCTCTGGATACACCGCGTATCCGACCGTACCAAGTACACTCGCTGGGGTCTCTAGCGGACCAACTGTATAAAACGACGTAGGTGTATCTTGATTAGTATACTCAGCAGCAATCCAGTCTTCTGATCGAATAACGTCAGAAACTCTAAATTCATCAAGCCGCCCATCAAACTCTCCGTTAGCTAAGTCAAAATTACTGACAGTGGCAGTGGGCTGCTCTGAACTTGTTTTTGAAATAGCTAAACTACTATCGAGGTAAATACCCATAAACGAGTTTGAACTACCGCTTGAAACCAACGCAATGTGCGTCCATTGATCGAGACTTCCGGCATAACTGGTATTAAGCCGACCGCCACTACAACACGTTCCGTAATCCCAATACAGCGTATTATCAATCCATGGTGAGTGACCAGACAATCGCTCGTTACCCGAGGCGTCAAAACCAAAGGTGAAATTTTGCTTTACCTCCGCAGTAGCAACATTATTCCAATACGAAACGGTCACCTGATCACCACCCCAGCTCCACGCAGCGTTGCGCAGTGCATCACCCACACCATCAAAATCAATCGCATTACCAACTTGACCAGACACCAAATCACCCGTCGTCATAGCACCCTCTGATGTGAGGTCGCGGCCATTTCCTGTACTGTCGATCATCTGTGGACCTGAGCCAGACGGATCTTCTGCCAAGTGGTACACCGCCTCAAACCCATTACTCCATACTGCGTTGCGTCCCAATGGATCAGCTGCAGCGTAAGCGGTTGCGCTGCCATTTCCAAAGTAAATGAAAAATTGATTGTCGCTAGAATCACTCAAACTAGACGCTCGAAAATGTAACTCACCTGTTTCTGCTCCGGTATCAATTGTCACCACTTCAATTGGTAGCTCGGTCAAGGCATCACCAGTAGTTACTCGAATATCTTCGCCATCATTTGCTACCCCCGCCCAGAAATCTGCCCCGAGGGTAGATAAATCAACGTAGACAGGAAAATCAGTTAGGGTTGCATCAATACCACTTGCCGGAACTGTAAACGGCACCCGTGAATCGTACCCAGAGAGAAACGGTGCCGCATTGGCTGCGTTTACTACTCTAAAGCAGTACGCTACTCCTTCAGCTGCGGCCAACGTTGCCTGGACCGAGTACTCAACTTCTACAAAATCACCACCAGGAATAGTGATGGTTCCGGTCTGCGATGATGCGTCCCGAACTCCACCGTTTGGCGTCACAAATGTACCCGCACCGTCAGACACTCCACCATCAAGTATCGGTATGTTGGTAGTGTTGTCACCTTCAAAAATATTTACAGAATCAGCCATGTCCCACGCACCACCAGCTTCGTCAACATCAACCCAGCTCGATACGTCACCACAGGTAGTAACTTTTTCTCCGTACTCTAGTTTAAAGGCCGTTGTTTGTGAGCCGCTCCCCTCAGCGTTTATCCCCAGTCGTAACCGTTGTATAGTTTCGGCGGCAAAGGCGAGAGCTGGCTCATTTTCAATTCCACCAGTCACTGATGTTGCACCGGTTTCACTCCCATCATCGTTGCGCCAGTGATAATTTGCTTGGGTGATTTCTGCACTCACAAAGGTAGAAAATGATAAACCGATACCTGAAAGCGGGCTTAATTCCCCACCACCAGTCACAATAATGTCTAAGGACGGACTTTCAATAAACACATTTACAGTGTCCCCATCTGACGCGCTAGCGGTAGTATCAAAAACTACGTACGCACACATCGCTTGGGTTGGTGATATGGTCTCACTATCGGCAAACGTAATTGAACCATCAGCACCACTAAAGGTTGAAGTAGACCCATACTGAGCCTCGTCTCCAGTATAACTCTCGCTCACACAATCGTACGGCAAACTGGTATCAAAATCATAATACAGACGCACGTTGGACAGATCTGTATTAGCATTGGCGGTACCATCCTCAGAAATCTTGATATTTGTTACATTGCGCGCTGCATTATTTTCAATAATAACTATTTGCTCACCCAGCTCAACATTTGCCGTACTTGGCGCTAGAGTAGCTGCTTGTGACCCAATGATCGAAATATCTGTTGACGCATCAGCAATCAACTCAGATAATTCAAGTACCTGCACAGCCACCCGACCAGATAGAAAGTCTGCGTTTGCGCCACTATTGGTTTCATCTTGTTGAATCAATTCCAAAACCTGCCCACTGGTTAGATTAGGAAAAATTGCGCCACTAGAACCACCACTAGTGAAGGTGTCTTCGTTCCCCTCATCTCCACGGTTGTAATGGCCGTGCCCACCATACGACTGAGTCAGGCCATCAAGTCGCCACTCTACTCGAGGAACATCACGGTCAACTCCACTGATACGAGATGTATAGGTGGTTGAAAAAACTACATAATCACCATCTGTATCAATCGTAATATCGTCGGTAGCAGACACAACTGAATGTGATAAGAAACTCGGTGCGGTTGAAATCTGGGTACCAAACGTAAACACGGTTGGGGTACTAGCAAGAACCTGGTCGGCGTTAGTGGTCAGCGATAACACTTCAGCCGCTGGGGGTAGCGCAACCATAGCCAAAGCTGTCTCATCACCAATGATCGCTGTAGTGTCAGAAACCAATCCCTCTGAACGCACCTCTACCTGCAACGTCTGATCACTGCCACTGGTTTTTTGAATTACTCCGGTGTACTGGATGGTTGAATTAATGTCTCCATTGTCAAAACGCATATACGCAGTCGAACGGGTCCCTGGTACCTCAACGCCATCAAGAGTCAGCCGAAGTTCATAATTTTGCCGTCTACCACCGCCGACTGTATTTTGTAGTTTGACATTGGTAGTGACGAGAAACTTTTGATCACTATTACCACTAACAGTAACCCCAGTATCAGGTGCAGAAAATCCAAAAGATCCAGTATCGACTTCGTCAGCCGTATCCCATAAAACACTGGTAAAGGCGGTATTCCCACTAATGTCACCCTGCCCGGCACTCGAGTGAATTCGCAGATAATCAAGACCTTCATCTAGCTTAAGAATGCTAACACCGTTTGTGCCAGGCTTAATCGCTGTACCAGCACCAGGATTAGAATCATCCCGGTCAAGCACCACAGCCAAATCATCGCCTGCAGCTGCGTCGATGATGGCGGCTCCTGAATTGTAAGTACTGAAATCATTGTCTGTGTCTCGAATATATCCCCCTCCCCAGCCATACTCGAGTGAACTACCGTTAAGAGTAAGATACGAAGCAACCGAGCGACGATTGTTACCACCTGTGGACCCTTGCTCTGTCCAGGTGTTGTAGAGCACTAGATACTTGCCGCCATCGGCCAAATCGATATCACTAGTGTTTCCCTGCAAAGCGATATTTCCACTGGCGCTCACTTGATTATCCCACGTAACATTATTGCCGGCTCCGGCGATTACTTCGGTACCGGTCGTTTCAGCAAAGACTGAAAAATCTCCGGCGGCTGCTAGCGCTTGGTCTGCCCTAATAAATCCTTGTTCAAGAAAAACAAATACGTCCGCCAACAAAAGCGTCAGCATGAGCGTGAATGAGCAGAGTCTATACAGCCAAGGTTTGGCGTTGTTTCCCATCAAGGATGCCATTGGTCTATACATTATAAGTAAAAAACCATTATTTAGCTAAAATAGACTTATTTTAAGCCATATACCTGTGTATAACTCGCTTGACGCTGAACCAGCTTTACAGAGATTAGCCTAACACTAACACTGACCGTATGAGTGGTTTCTAACCCCTTATCCCCTATCTAGTACCCAAGTTATACGTATGCAACCCACATAGTTGTTATAGACTTATCCACGGATTTTTCCACAGCTGTGAGCTTAGTGAGATCAGCTTTTTTGACTCTATCTCTACATCATTAGCTTTGCTACAATGCCAACATGCCAGAATTGCCAGAAGTTGAGACTGTCCGCCTGCAACTTATGCGCAAGGTGCAAGGAAAAGCCATCGATTCGGTTGAAGTGTTTCATAGCAAGATCGTCAATCACGACGAAACCATCGACGACCGTCTGCGCGGAAAAACCATCAAACACATCGACCGGATCGGCAAACTGATGATCTTTAGTTTTGATAACGAGGACGATTTGTTTATGCTCGCCCACCTGAAAATGACCGGGCAATTTTTCCACATAGATAGCACAGGCGCTATAACCGGAGGTGGTCACACTATGACTGAATTGTCGGGTGACGATTGGCCCCACAAACATTCCCGCGTGGCGTTTCATTTCACCGACCACACGACGCTGTATTTCAACGACATGCGGTTGTTCGGCTACACCAAACTAGCGACCGCCGCGCAGGTCGCTATCGCACGCAGCGGTTATGGTCCCGAACCCATCGATCCCGATTTTGACTGCCAGTGGTTTTACGAGAAAATCCACAAACGCCGCACTCCGATCAAAGCCGCGCTACTAGACCAAAAATTCATCGCTGGCCTCGGGAACATTTACGTAGACGAGGCGCTCTGGCGCGCCAAAGTCCGCCCCATGCGGATAGCGAACAAAGTCACCAAAGCCGAGGCGGCAGTACTATGTAAAGCCGCCGGAGACGTCATGAATGAGTCGATCGCGGTCGGCGGAACCACGTTCCAACACTTCGTCGACACCGGCGGCGACAACGGAAACTTCACCGACTACCTACAAGTATTCGGCCAGCAAGGCAAACTCTGTAGCCGCTGCGGCGACATAATAAAAAAGACCCGCTGCGCCGGTCGCGGGACACATTATTGCCCAGGGTGTCAGAAGTGAAATTATAGTCATAATAATGTATTATACCTGTATGATATCATTCAAACGAAAAAAAATCATCGTTATTACGTTGCCAGTTTTAGCAAGTATAATTTTCTATACAATAGGTTATCATTTTACAGTTAGTAACTTGGCAATCAGTAGCCAAACTGAGACTGAGGAAATATTTAATTTGTTCGCTGAGTTAAGTATCGCTTTCGATACTAATTTCCAGTATTTAGTTTTAGTTCTAATAAGTCTATTTCTTTTGTATCACATCTACGCTTATTACAATTCAGTAGACTCTAAAACGGATGTAGAGGAATATAAAAAAATCGGTTCCAAACAACTAGAAATTGGCAAAGAAAGACGCACATGGAAAGGTATCGGAAATATTTTTACTGTTTCAAAGTTCTTGTATCTATATTTACTTTTCATGATCTTAGTAGGTTTAGCTTACTTATATGTAACATAACCTGTCAGCACAACTATCTACTCCTTCCCAAAATGCACGTTTCGTCCCAATGCAACCCTTCCCCACACTCGCTCGTGGACATAGTAGAAAAATAGTTTAATCACCACATCAGCCGTGCCTATTGCGGCCACCAATTCCAGGTCGCGCGTCGCAACATAGGCAATCCCCATAGTGGTACAAGTGGCAATAAAACGCCAGGTAAAGGCTTTGGCAATACTTCGATATCTAGCTTCTCGCATATATCCTAGTGTACCGCTATAATACAACTAATGATTCCTGATTTGCCAACAGCGTGGAAAACTTATTTAGACCCGGAAATGCAGAAACCGTACTGGGAACCGCTTTCGCTCGAGGTTAACGCGTCGTACCTGATAGACGAACCACCGGTGTACCCGCCGGCGCCACTGGTGTTTCGGGCTCTCGCACTGTGTCCGCCAAAACAGGTCCGCGTTGTCATCCTCGGACAAGACCCGTACCACGGTGCCGGCCAAGCCATGGGACTGGCTTTTTCGGTATTAGGCGGCACCAAAATCCCCCCGTCACTGATGAATATTTTTAAAGAGCTTAAAAGTGATGTCGGTATACCAATCCCCGAGAGCGGCAACCTCTCACACTGGGCCTATCAAGGAGTGCTGCTGCTTAATGCCACCATGACGGTCGAAGCTGAAAACGCTGGATCACACCAAGGTAAGGGCTGGGAGCAATTCACTGACCACATTATTAAAATGATTTCAGATAAGCAACAGCACGTTGTATTTATACTTTGGGGCAACTACGCCCAGGACAAAGCCAGCCTGATTGATGAATCAAAACACCTGATCTTGACCGCACCACACCCGTCGCCACTGTCGGCGCACCGCGGTTTCTTTGGCAGTAAACATTTCTCACAAGCTAATGAGTATTTAAAAAAACAAAAGCTCACAGAGATCGAGTGGTAACTTAGATGGCTAGTAGTGTTTGTAACTTAGCTTTCACGAGTGTAGTTGTGACTGGTTCTAGTGCCCCAAGTTTGGCCAACACCAATCGTTTTTCGATGGTGGCAATTTTATTAGTGCGAATATATGAAACTTGTTTGAGTCCATTTTCGACACTCGGTTCGATTTTAAGATCAAACTTCGAATGAGTTTTGGTTGAAATTGCACACAGCACCACGTCTTTGTCGGTTGCCGTCGACAACTGCAGCGCGGGGCGAATTTTGTGAGTCGCCAGGCTAGTCAGTGGAAACGGTACTAAGATAATATCGTACGCTTTAGACATAGACCTCCTTGGCATCATCTAGTGTGTACAGATCTGGTTCATCTTCGAGGAAATCAAAACTACCAGATACGGCGTTCAGGTTTGTAATTTCGTTGAGATCAGGGTTATAGAGATCTGGAAACTTAATCACCAGTACCTCAGGACGATTTCTCCTCCCAATAGCAACCACCTCTCCAGTCGCTTTAATTGTGTCTATTAACTGTGCGATATTTTTGCGTGCATTAGTGGTAGTAATTGTTTTCATTACTCATATTGTACATTTTGTACAAAACTACGCAAGCCTCACTCCCCCACTCCTAATCATTGTCGAATCTTCGAAGACTCTGGGGATACAAACATTTTTTACAGTGTAATAAGTATTTAAAAAACCACAAGATCACGGAGATCGAGTAGTGATCACGCTGATTTATATATAAATTTGGGGTAACTTTTTTCTAGAAACAAAGAAAGGTTACCCGATGTTAGGCCTCAGCACATTTTCTGACCAGTTCCCAGACCCAAGCAAAGACGAAGTCTTACGAATGCTAGAAGAAGTCAAATTAGAATTGATCAGTGAGTTTTCTTTAGAAACCAAGCCTAACGTATCTGACTTGATTCCAGCAACAACGCAGAGTAGTTTTGAGACACTCAGTGTTTACATGCAAGAGTTTGAGTTCGTCCACACAATGGGTATTGCAACAATCCAGACCCTGATGCCGCCCCAGTTCTCAGACTTGATTAGATTTGAATTGGAGAAATGGATCCCTAGCCCAACAATCGCAAATCCTCCGTAAGGTGGATTTTTTAATTACCCCTAAGCCAACCCGGGGAAGAAATCGGTTTTGATTTGCTGGCGGGGGACGCCTGATTCACGTAAAAGTTTTTTGTACGCATTGACCATTCCTGGTGGGCCAGAGATATACCAAGTACGCTCACGGTAATCTGGGGTGCGCCTGCCGAGCATCTCAGCTGTTATAAACCCACGCTCATTTGGTGGCGCTACGTCCTCTTTGGCTATTACTGGAATAGTGATAATCGGTATAGTTTCACCTAGTTTTGTGAATTCATCGAGGTACGCCAACTCGCCTAGCGTGTTGCAACAGTAATAGAGGCGAGTGTTGTACTGCTTGCCGCTATCACGCATAAATGACAAGTGGCTGGAAAACGGTGTCACGCCAATTCCACCAGCGATAAAGCCTAATTTTGTTTCAGTGTCTTTTGGCAGAGTGAAGTCCCCGGCCAGCTGACTGACGATGATCTCCTGCCCTTCATCGAGCTGCAACAAAGCTTGTTTGTACGAGCTGCCGCGCATATCACTACCAGCCGGGACTACTTTGAGTGCCAGACGTACGACCGACTCGGTCGGGCTTGATGCGATAGTAAAGTAGCGCCTTGGACCACGACTATCTACCTGCTTGTGTGGCAGCATCCATTCGACATACTGCCCCGCCTCAAACGAGAAGCCGTCTGGTTTAGAAAAGGTAAACTCCCAGGTGACGCTTGCGACCAGTCGCTTGGACTGTAACTGTAAAAACAACTTACGACGGATCCTAAAGGTATACGCAAAGGCGTTACCAATCACGAGTGCCAACTCGGGCGTCATCGAAATAACCGGGGCAAAAATAATGGTACTTGATAGTGCGCCCACTAACGCGCCGTACCACATTTGATGATGGGACTTCGGTGGCGTGGTAAACGGCTCGGTCAACATAAAGAATGCCAAGAACAGCGTCGGGAACGAGAAAAAGTACGTATAGACAGATCCGGGCAGTGGAATCCCTAGCCGATATGACTCGATCAAGAACACCAGCAACCCAACCCCGATAAACGAACCGATCATCGCCCAACGTCTGATCTTGGACACGATTAGAATCCCAGCGAGCAACACTGGCCAAAATAACACTGGATTACTCACCCACCAGGAAAAAATATCCGTATTGTACGTCGTACCAGCGATGAGATTGTATCCGCCGACCAGCGCAACTACCGCTACCGCTCCAAATGCTGCGGCATTGAAAATATGTTGGCGTCGATACGTAATCAGATACTTTGAAATAATCGCGAGCGTAGTAGCAGCCAGCAGCGCCCAGTTGGCTAGCAGTCCGGTATACGGAATCATCATAAAATACAGAATCAACCCGGTGATAACAGCTGATTCATGATTAGCATGGATATTGAGCACTTTAGCGATCAGTACATTGAGTACCAGCGCAGTGGTCAGGGCCAACGTCACAGACACCAATTGAGCTGCAATACTATAAGCAATCAATCCAAAGGCACTAGCTACTAGCGAACAGACAAAAATCGCTAGCAACGATACCGTGACCAAACGATACATGCCTATCTTGTCAGTCAAACGGTTTGGGACTGCTCGTAGGTAGGAAACTAGGCTGGATATCTGATTGATCATACTTTATACTAGTATAAACCATTTTATTTTAAATTCATTTCTTTTATGCCGTACGTTTTTGCCTTAGTTATTATGATTGTTGCTGCCGGAGCCCTACTCTTGTTCCGACAACCAGCTGAAGAAGCAGTCGTTACAAATACGGACCCAGCCGTAGAAGAAGCTGCCGACATGCGAGCAGAATCTGCCAACAATGTTCCTGAAGGCTTTACCCCTCCGACCACTCCCCCTCCATCAGCAGCTGAAGATACTGAAGTGACTGCCGATGAATCAGCAGTCGCTAGCGAAGCTGAAGCATCAACCGAGACATACAGTGCAATGGCGTCTTACTTCACCCCCAACCGAACCGAGCACGAAATGCTCGTCACGCTCGAACTAGACGGAGAAACAATCGTAGATGCTAACGTTGACTATGATGGTGCCGACGCGCAAACTCCAATGCACACAGCATTTGATAATGCGTACCAAAATGTAGTAATCGGTCAAAACATCAACACAGTTGAATTGTCCCGAGTTGGTGGCGCTTCATTATCTTCAGAAGCGTTTAATGACGCAGTTGCTGAGGTACGAGCACAACTATAACTCGTAATGAAGTTTTCGTTCCAAGCACTCGGTACTACCTGGTGGATTGAAATCTTTACTGACCTAAACGATACCCAACAAGCAGAAGTCAAAGACTTCTGCTTGTTGTTTGTAGCTACCTACGAAAACAACTACTCTCGCTTTAAGTCAGACTCACAGCTATCTACCCTTAACCGGGATCGAGTGTTACCAAACCCTGCACCAGAATTCATCAAGTTACTCGAATACGGCAAGCAGCTATATCTTCGCTCTGACACGCATTTTAACATCCTGACCGGACATATTTTAGAGTCTAAGGGGTATGATGCTACGTATTCATTCCATGATACCCAATCGGGGGAAACCCCCGGAAATCCGATTACAGACCTGACTATTACCGCCGACATAATAGAACTACACCACGGCAACGTTGACCTGGGTGGCTTTGGCAAAGGCTACTTGATTGACCTACTGACTGATAATCTTCGACGGAGGTTCGACCTCCGTCAATTTCTAATCAACGGGGGTGGTGATATGTATGCCACCCACCAAGAGGGCAAAGCAGTTGAAATTTACCTCGAACATCCCATCAACCACGGCACAGTTATCGCTCGAACCAAACTGCATAATCAGGGGTTCGCCGCTTCGAGCCCACACCGCCGCGTGTGGCAGAATTCAACCGGGACCCATCATCACATCATTGGCGACACCATCACAGCTGATGGCACATATATCAAAGCTGCCAGTGCTGCTGACGCTGACGCATTTGCCACCACTATTCTACAAATGGATACACACAAAATCGAATCTCTGGCGCAAGCTGAAAATCTAGCTGTTGCCAAGTTCGACACCACCACATCACTTTTGACCAAGAGTCGCAACTTTGACTAATATTCGTGTAAGAGTGCGATTGCTTCCACGTCATATAGGGTAGTAACAGTCACTCCAATCAACAGCTACCTACTAATTACAATTAATAGGTATATAGTAGAAACAGAGCTTATTTACATTATCCAATAATAATTAACATATGAATAAAATTATCGCAGCTGTAGTAGTGGTTCTAGTTGTACTTGTAGCCGGATGGTATCTATTTACCACCCCCAAGCGTTACTGATTACACCAACACCGTAGACACCGAAATATCAGAACTAGAAACCGAATTAGCGGCTCTTGATGCACAAGTAACCGCCGGTACCCTATCAGAATCAGACGCAACCGCCGCTAAAGTCCAAATCGTTACCAGACTAAACGCCATTAATACAGCCGCCAGTGCGTCAGAAAGGGCAACCTTGACCCCTGCCCAGCGAATACAGTTAGTGGAAGGACTGGAACGACTAAAAGTAATCTTGGTTACGTACCGAGATACACTAACCTCAATCGAAGTCAGTGCTGATGAAACCGCTGTCACCGCCGAACTTAATCGACGCGGTGGATCATACAACCGGAGTAAGTCACTCAACCTAGTGGTGGCCGACGCAATTGCTGACGTAGAAGAAACAGTGCAAGATTCCGTCCAAGACTACGAAGCAAACGCTGAGTTGGACGCCCAGATCGACGACGTAGTAGCTGAAGCCGAGGCAGACGTAGCTATGGAAGAAGAAGGGATGAGTGACGAAGAACCGGTGGACGAAACTAAAGTAGAAGCTGAAGACAATATGTCTGAAGAACCTATGGATGATACGGACATGGGTGAAGAACCAATGCTGGACGCAGAAGTATCTGCAGAAGCAGAACTAGGAACAACAACCAACTAGTCTCTCTTAAAGAGTACTACCAAAAACGCTGCCAATTGGCAGCGTTTTTACATTTTAAAACAGCCCAATTGAAGTTAGAGCAATATCACAGTTGCGCTACAAGCTGCAAAACGTTCTGTCTCTAACTTCAATTGGGCTGTTTTACTTTACCCCGCTAAACCAAGGTCGCGAGTTGTGTCGCTGTAGGGAGAACTCCACAGCGCGACCAGGTTTTTACAGAGCGGTAGCGACATAAAAACGGAAGTACTCTTGTGGTGATATTCTTTAGTGAGGATCAGGGCGAGTCCAAGCGTACCAGCTCGCGACCGACTCTACGCAGCCACTTCTTCTTCTTTGGCGACAATCATCGCCTTAACCCGCATAGTCGAAACAACCGCATCGCGGTTACGCTCATCGAGCTGCATGGTGATGAATTTGATGGTGTCTTGTAGGTTTGGAATGCGGACGTTTTCAAGGGCTGATACTCGCCTACGAGTTTTCTCGATTTCTTCGGCCAGGTTTTCAGCGGTTTTTTCTAATTCTGCCAGTTTAAGAATATCGACAAATACCTCATCAAACTTGACCATCGCATTATCGAGGTCACCAGTAGTTTCGAGCATACCGTACGAGAACGCTGAACCTGACTTAGTGATCTGGAACCCTGGGATCTTGACCGACATCACGCTTTTGATTTTTACGTCTAGATCAATCTTGGCGTTCGGCGCCAAGAATGCCGTATCGAGCGACGCAGCGTTAGTCATTGCGCTCGCACGTGTGTATGAGTCGAAGGCAGATCCAAGCCGCGCCTCGACACTTTCTCGGACTGCTTTGGCTTCATAAATAACCGCCATGAATTTCTTCACGAGTCCGTCTCGCTTGTCTTTGAGTAGTTTGTGACCCTTTTGCGCCGTCTTGAGCTCTTTTTTGAGCGTAAGCAGTGCAATTCGGGTTGGGCTAACTTTTAAGATTGCCATATTAATTTTTGTTAATTATTCCGATACAAACGTCTTTGTAATAATCATGAACACCAGGTGTTACATCAAAAGTAAAGCCACGACAATCGCATTGTTGCAATTCAATACCCCAACTATTTTCATTACATGTAGAGAAAAATATACTTGCAATCTTTACATGTATTTGAGCAAAAAATCCAAGAAGGCAAATTAGTACAATTACAGTAGAAATAATCAGGGTTCTTTTTGACATTACTCTGATTTTACCTCAGCCCCGATATACTTGTCGATCTCGGCTGCCTTAACTCGTTTTAGAGATGTTCGAGGAAGCATTTTGAGCAGTTCCCAACCTTTATCAAGTGACTCTTCTACACTACGGTTTTCGTATTCACCCTGTCCAACGAACTGTCGCTCAAAGGCATCAGCGAACTTCAGGTGTGCAAGATCTGACTCATCAAGTGACGCTTCACCAAGTACTACTGCTAGTTCTTTTACTTCTCGACCGGTGGCGTACGATGCAAATAGTTGGTCTTTGAGGTTTTTGTGATCGGCTCTAGTTTTTCCTTCCCCTACTCCAGCTGACCAGAGTCGTGATAGTGATCCTTGTACATCTACCGGTGGGAAGATTCCTTTGCTAAAGAGTTCTCGTGATACCACGAACTGTCCCTCGGTAATGTAACCGGTAAGGTCTGGTACCGGGTGAGTTTTGTCGTCGTCCGGCATTGAGAGAATAGGAATCTGGGTGATTGTCCCTTTCTTGCCTTTGAGTGCTCCTGCTCGTTCGTAGAGAGTAGAAAGGTCGGTGTATAGATACCCTGGGTATCCACGTCGTCCTGGTACTTCTTTTCGAGCAGCTGACACTTCTCGCAAGGCTTCACAGTAGTTAGTCATGTCCGTTAGGATCACGAGTACGTGCATGCCTTTTTCAAACGCTAGGTATTCGGCTGTTGTTAGCGCCATACGCGGGGTCGAGATTCGCTCCACCACTGGGTCGGCAGCGGTGTTGATGAATAGTACTGATCGCTCTAGCGCACCAGCTTCTTCAAATTCTCGACGGAAGTATTCCGCCTCTTCAAAAGATACACCAAGGGTTCCAAACACGATTGCAAATTCTGCACCGTCTTTTACGGCTGCCTGACGAGCGATCTGGGCTGCTAAGCGTGCATGCGGAAGTCCTGCTCCTGAGAAAATTGGTAGTTTTTGTCCACGTACGAGTGTGTTCATCACGTCGATAGAACCGATTCCAGTTTGGATAAAGTCATCCGGGAATTCTCGTGAGTAGGGGTTGATTGGGTCTCCGGCAATATCCCGTCGCTCTTCGGGGATAATGGCTGGTCCACCGTCTGCTACCTCACCTACTCCGTTGAACACTCGTCCAAGCATGTCTGTACTTACTCCTAGCTTCAAAGTTTCACCTTTGAACCGGACTGAAGTATTTTCGGTTGTCATTCCGGCTGTCGGAGCAAACATCTGCACCACGGCCTTTCCTTTACTGGTGTCGAGTACCTTTCCAAATCGAGGTGTCTTTTCACCTGGTACGTTTACCTCTACCAATTCTTCGTATGACGCTCCTTCTACGCCATCCACAATCATAAGTGGTCCGGCGATATCAGAAACTGTTTTGTATTCTTTACTCATAGTATAGATGTTTAGTTTAGGCTGCCGTAGCAGTCAGGCTAGTAATTTCTGCTCGGACAGTGTCCTGGAATTTCGCAAAATCGTCTTTTGTCCAGTCTAGTTTGTCTTTCAGCGTCGGCACGACTGCGTATGAGGCAATCTTTCCGAATTTAGCAAAGTCAAAATCTTCGGCAGTTACTACCGGTAGACCCGCTTCGTAAAATACCATCATTGATTTCAGCATTCCGTACTGTCGATCTAGTGGAGTATACGCATCGTCTGGTGAGAATGCATCTTGGAAGAGGAAGTCTTCTCGTAGCATGCGCGATACTTCGATCACTAGTCGCTCTTCGTTTGATAGTGACTCCATACCTACGAGACGAACGATTTCGAGCAGTTTTGCTTCTCGACCTAGTAGCTCGATGGCTTTGGTTCGGTATTCACTGTAGTCAGGTGCTACTTCTTCAGCCCAGAATTTTTCAAAGTTTGGGGCGTAGAGTGAGTATGACGTGAGCCAGTTAATACTTGGAAAGTGCTTTTTGTATGCTAGTCCAGCGTCGAGTGACCAAAATGTTTTAGTTACTCGGAGCGTCGACTGCGATACCGGCTCAGACAAGTCACCTCCTGGAGGCGACACCGCACCAATTACGGTAAGTGAACCTTCTCGTCCTTCTGATCCAAGGGCTCGTACCATTCCTGCTCGTTCGTAGAATTCTGCAGTTCGTGATGATAGGTACGCTGGGTACCCTTCTTCACCTGGCATTTCTTCTAGACGACCAGAGATTTCACGCATCGCTTCTGCCCAACGTGAAGTCGAGTCAGCCATCAGTGCGACGTTGTACCCCATATCTCGGTAGTACTCGGCGATGGTGATCCCGGTGTATACAGACGCTTCACGCGCTGCTACCGGCATGTTTGAAGTATTGGCGATCAGGATAGTTCGTTTCATCAAAGGCTCACCTGTGTTTGGGTCAACTAGGTGCGGGAATTCGGTAAGCACTTCTGTCATTTCGTTTCCTCGTTCACCGCAACCGATGTATACGATGATTTCCGCGTCGCAGTATTTAGAGATTGACTGCTGGGTCACTGTTTTACCAGCTCCAAATGGTCCTGGAATACAACCAGCTCCACCTTTAGCAATTGGGAAGAATGTGTCGATTGAACGACCACCGGTTCGAAGTGGTGTACTTGGGAAGATTTTTTTGGCTTTAGGGCGCGCAACTCGAATCGGCCAGTACTGAAGCATGGCTACAGATACTGAACCTTCATCAGTTTTTACGACCGCGATAGTTTCAGTTACGTTTTTACTGCCTGACTCGACAGACTCGATAGTTCCAGACATACCTGGAGGCACCATTACTTTGTGCATAATCACCGAAGTCTCTTGTACTTCTCCGAGCACATCACCAGCGGAAACAACATCACCTACTTTTGCAGTTGCGTTAAACTTCCACTTTTTCTGCATGTCGATTGGGTCGGCTTCAATACCTCGTTTGATGTATTGGTTGC
>Ga0307935_1000566_pt1 | contig 16093 bp, 17 predicted proteins | sample OrgLakmetageno92_FD_201827 | JGI IMG/M metagenome (GOLD analysis project Ga0307935, IMG submission 201827) | Saline water microbial communities from Organic Lake, Antarctica - #92 | ecosystem: Environmental > Aquatic > Non-marine Saline and Alkaline > Saline | place: Antarctica: Organic Lake...
TATAGAGCTTGTCTGAGGGTTACTTATGTAAGTGTTGTCTACCTTCAACTGGTTGTTCGTCTTATCCCAAGTAAAGTCTGCATCCCCTGTTGGGTTGTCATCTCCATCGAAGTAGAGAACTTGTGTATCTGTTCCAGAAACTCCTCCTGCTGGGTCTTCCCAAGTTACTACTCCTGACCCGCTTGTCTGGGGTACTTGCCCTGCGTCACCATCTGTAGCAGGAAGAGTAAAGGCATCGTTGAAGGTAGTAGTACCGTCATCGTTAAGTTTCAGGTGAATATCTGGGTCAGCCTCACTTGTTGTGACACGTTTAGTATAAAGATTAAGCGAACCTTTTGAGTTACCTCCTGTCCGTTCATGGATGATTGCTGCACCAACTTGTCCTGTGTCGTCTCCAGATACTGTAAACGCAAGTCCTGTCCCTTGACCTGTTGACCCAACGCTACTTCTTACTCTCGCTGCATACAGGTTTTCTCCTCCTGGAGCAGTCAAAGGGTTAAAGGCATTTGATACATCCAAAGTAGACCGAGGAGTTGTGTTCCCTATACCTACATCTTTTGTAGTTTCTGTAAGGTAAACATCAGTAGCTGTTTCAGTCCATGGAGAATTTGAACCTGCGACCCCGTACTCTAGCCCTGTTTCATCAGTGTTAACGAGAACAGCTTTTCCTGCTTGTCCTGCGTAAGTACTAGGTGTGTCATTCAATTGGTAGAAGTTCCTTGCGCCTGCCCCACCAGATGGACGATTCTTCAGGATATCAATATCATTGAAAAAATCCTCAAGACCTTTAATAGCACTTGAATCAAGTCTCTCATTTCCCTTCAGAAGCTCTAAACTGTCCCTTACAGGCTCTCCGAGTGCAGGGAGTTCACTTACTACCTTTTCAGTAACAATCTCTGCTACGACGCTCTCATCGGCATCAATTCCAGAATCTCCTTTGTCTCCCTTTTCCCCTTTTTCTCCGTCTTTACCATTTAATCCATCAGCACCAGAGATTCCGTCAGCCCCTTGCTCTCCAGTATCTCCTACGATACTGTCTCCCTTTTCCCCTTTTTCCCCTTTTTCTCCCTTATCACCCTTATCTCCTTTGATTTTAACCTTTTCTACATTTTTAAGTAAATCCTTATTATCGATGGCATCAACCTTCTCTTCGATCTCTTGCATGTACTCTAAAACACCGAGTTGACCTTTGTCAGCGATGTCAGCGAGCTTTAGTAGTTTTTTCTTCTTAGATTCATCCATACTATTGTATTATACCATGATGTTGATAAAGTTGATTGACTTGCTTGTAGATTTGATATACCTTTGTAGATGTGAATAACATATTTGTACTTATATTGCTGTTGTGGCTTGGAATTATATTCCCGCCTTTGTTCTTGGTTTATTTTATTATTCTATTTAGCCAAGACTAGTTACCTAGAATCTCATCAAGGTAATCCTTGAGAGCTTTTTGCGTTACTCCTTCTGTGATACTTCCGAACTCATTTAGTTTGGCAAGTCCTTTTCCTACTAATCCTGTTGGGGTTAAGTTTCCTGCGGCACTAACAATTCCTGAGTCTACTCGCCCTGAAAGTGTTCCTCCCTTTTCTAATTGTAGATATTTATCAAGTACTAGATAAACTTCTTGCATTTTTTCTGCACTTACCCCCTTTGTTCCTGTTACTGTATCAAGGTTTCTTAGAAGTTGTTTCATGTCGATCCCAGAAGATGCTGCACTCTGCATACGTCTTGCAAAGTTTCCTGCTTTCATATTTAGTAGGTCTTCGTCAAAGATTCCTTCTTTGTCTAATAATTTGAATTTCTTGTCAAAGTCACTAATTGCGTTAGCCGCTTTTGCATACCTAAGGTTAATTGCTCGGTATTCTGGGGAAAGAGTGTTTGCCATTCCTCTTCTCATTGCTTCGATTGCTTTGTCTTCTGTTTCTGTTAAAGGCGCACGCGAACCTTTCTTGCTACCCAATACTTCTCTAAGTTCTTCCCTAAAGAGGTTAATCCTTTTCCCTGAAGTGTTCCCGATAGCTTCGTTAAAGTATTCTTGCAAATCTTTCTGAACATTCTTTGAAATATTTGAGCCAATGTTTGTGTTGGTAAAATCTAGTTTTCCATTTATAAACGCTACTCCTTCAAGCCCTGGAGTTTCCTGTAGTGATCTAAGGACATTAAACTTGAGAGTCTCAGCCTTAACTCTTCCCTGACTTGATGCAATTTTTGCTTGTTCTTTTCCAATTGTTTTTCTTACTGCCTCCGCCTCGTTTAGCTTCTTCATAATTGGAGCACCTATCAGTTCTGCTGGGTCTGTTGCTGTTTTATCCTTAGCTGCAAACTTGTATGACTCGTCAACTAATTCTTTATAAGCTGACTTGTTTTCTTTTGGTATGTTTTCAAAAGTAGTAATGTCGTCAAAGGCTACTCCATCTCTTACAGCAGTTCGAGCTTTCTGAGAAGGAAGACCCTCAACAAGAGCTTTTTCGTCTGCTTTTATGTCTCTTCGCACACTTCCTCTTCTCATTACGTCTGAGATAGGCTCTGTTATCTTGTTTGCTCCTGAGATAGCGACGTCTGCACCCTGATCTGCTAACTGGCTTACCCTTGCTCCCGTTCTTACTGACGCGTCTATTCCTGCGTCTATTCCTTGCTCAGCCACTTGTACTAATGGCTTTACCGCTTTAGTTCCTAGTCCTCCTGTAAGTAGATCTACTACAGCCATTCCAATATTTCCTGCTGTTCGTAAGTTTTGTTTTGTGTCTTCGTCTAGCCCAGCGTATGTTTGGATAGCTTCTTGTGCCATGTTAGTTCCAGCAATAGACGTTGCTATGTTTTCAGCTTTTTCTGCTACTACCTTTTCATCGTCTGGATTTACTACAGTTTTAATTGCTCCCATTGTTACGTCCCCAATTGCGTCTCCAATTCCTCCTGCAACGTCTCCAAACATGTCGAATCCTGCAAGTACAGGGTTTCGCTCTCCTCGCACGCTCTTCATAAGAGACTCACTTGCATTAGTTACTCCTCTTTTAAGTGAAGATATAAAATTTCCTCCAGTTTCTTTGATGTCACTTGGTACGTCTTTCAAGGTATCTACAAACCTTGAAGTACCTTTAGAAAAAAAACCTCCTTCGTCTTGTTCTACAGTGTTGTTGTTTTGAGGGTTAGCGGTGCTAATCATTGAGTCTGCTGTCTCGGCTTTAGGAAGCGACTCAGATATAGTTGATGTTTTTCCCATTCTTTCTCCAGCAATAAAACCAGAAACTTGCCGAGTGTTAAATCCTTGTGCTTTTAACTCTGTTGCTCTTGTTACTTCTTCTGGTGATAATGCCATATTATAGTTGGTTAATTTGGATAATCTCTGAGTCGTCCAGACCAAGCCTTGCGTTGTTCAAGTCGATTGCATCTAAGATCTCATTTTCAAACCCTGCAATAGCAGACCTGAGTGCGTTTTCTGAACCTGTGAGCCCCTTTTGTTCTCCTGTAACAGCGTCTACCTCGATGAGTGCGTTGAGTTCAGAGGCACTCGCACTAAGAATCTTGAGTTCTGCAATACCCAAAGCACCGAACGTAGCACCCTCATTTTTCTTCTCGATAAGATTGTCGAGAGTGTACGCGCCTGTGAGCCTCTTAATGGTATTGAAGAAGTCCTCTTTTTCTATCTTCAGCACCTCCGACCCAACCCCAGTCTCGAATAACGAAGTGAATAGTCCACCTCTAGCAACTCCCGTAGAACCTTCAATAGCTCTGTTATCTGCTGCTAGTCTTCTCACATCTTCAAGATCTTCGTTGAGTTCTTTGTTAGTTCTCTCTTGGTTGAGAATATCGGATCCAGAGAGAGCCATGTTGTTTGGGTCGTACCCAAGTTCAGCAATGGATTGTGGATCTCCAGCTTGAGCAAGTTTGATTAACTGCGCTCTCCTTGTAAGAGAATCCCCACCTGCTTGTGGCTTTAGACTCTGAGTAAACTGTGCCAAGTCCTTTGAGTTCTGGAAAGAAGTCTCTGCTTGTTTCTCTGCGAAGGCTTGCTGTGCCTGTAGCTTCTCTGAATCAGTCATATCGTTCTGTTCTAGACTCATTAAGAGTTGGAATGTCTTAATCTCGTTAGCTTCATCTGCCTTTAGATCACTGATGAAAGTATCTACTGTATTTTGTGCAGCAGTAAAATCCTCGTTAAGCTTGTGATACCTAAGTGTGGCACGTGCAGAACTACGGTTGTAGTCTGTTGTGAGTTTGTTCTTTCGCCCATTACTTGCACTTCGAGATAGACCTTCTCGGTTTCTCTCTATATCCTCCATCTGTTCCTCAAAATCTAATCTCATCCCTGAGAGTTCGTTCTTCACTTGGTTTCTTGCTTTTCCTAGTTCAACGAGGTTTTGCTCTTCTTCCTTCTCAGCTCTTAGAGTTGCTCGGCTTTGATCGGTAGACCCATCTAGTTCACCATTTAGTCTAGCTTGTAGTTGTTCTTTAACAGAAGGCTCCTCAACTGGAGCTACAGGAGTATCAATAACCTCATCTGGTTGCTGTGAGATAGCGTTACCTTCTCTTGAAGCCTCTGAAGAACGTCCTGAGAACTCATCTAACATTGTTTGTGCTTTTTCGAGGTCAGCTTTCATCTGTCCGAACTTGTCCACCGCTACAGGTGCAGGTGCTACTTTAACAGGAGACACCACTTCTGGTGCTTTTTGATTGAGTGCAACTACTCCTTGAGGTACTTTAGTAAAGTCTTGGGTTGACTGCCCCCCTTTGAAGTTCAATGCTCTATCTAAAGCGCTCCCACTTTCTGTTGCTTGAGTAGAGTTTGGAGCTTTTAGCGTGATGTCGTTTGTTATTGCCATATATGTGTATTATACCACAGGAAGGTGTGGAGTATTGTTAACGATTAATTCCTCCACCGTTATCCCCTGACCTCTCAGCTCGAACTTGAACTGAATCCATTTTGCATTGACTCCGATGTTGAACTTCCCAAATCCATAGTCGTTATCGTCACTGTTTACATCAATCACTCCGAGTTTAGTCCAATTAGCGAATATCGCTATAGCTCTATCGTCTGCGCTTACTCCTGCAACTGTTTCATCTATGGTAACTGTGTAAGTTCCTGATGATTCCGTTATCTCTGTGATATGAGCTAAATAACCTGCTCCAACTCCTGCGATTAGCTCTACCTCATCTCCTACAGCTACCAGAGAAAGGTCTGATGTTGAAGTGAAGCTTGTTGAGTCTACCCATGTTATGTTTTCTGAGTTATTTACCTGAACGAGCACCGCATTTGATAGCGTGTTATCTCTAGTCCGATACTTCACAATGATTTTGTCCTCTTCTGTCTCTAGTTGTTTGAACTTCTTTACCAATGAGGTGAATTTATCGAGAATGTTAGATGACTCCATCTTAGGAGTTTCCCAGTATCCTCTGTTTTCTAGACCTGTCTGAGACGCTGAAATACACGTAGTAGACTGGGTTGTAGATGTACCTGTTTGAATTGCTCCACCTACTAGAATCTCATTAGTTACTGTTGAAGGCATTGACCTGAGAATGTTGTCCTCCTTTGGAAGGTAGATTCCTCCGTAATACCACAAAGTACACCCAAAATCACTGTTTGGGTTGAAAGTTAGATATTGAGACGCAAACCCTGTACCTGTAAGGTCTATTGCTGTACCTGACATAGCGTCAGAGTGCGTGAGAGCCAGTTTAAGCGTAGTTGAACTCACATTTATGACAAAGTACCTTGTGGCATCTTTTAGTCCTGTAATGAACGTAGAAGAAGAGTAGTAAAAACAAGGAGTTCCTGTTTCTGGAACGGTTGCACCTGCAACGGTGATAATATCTGTAGTAGTGTTTACGCTTGAGGTCGCAATAGCATCTGTTGCTGTCTGAGCTGATTCTCCGAGTGTGTATTTTAGATGAAGTTTATTAGTTGGGTCAAAGCACCATACACCTGCTGGGAATCTTGATGACCATTGAGGCGGTGGATTGTTTGTTCCTGAGAACTTCCGAGGATTTATAGCTATATAGATATTATCTCCATCTACTCTAAGCCCTCTTGGGAAAACTCCATTGCCATCAAACGCAGACGATGTCAGCTGTCTTTTATCGTTAGGGTGTCGAGGAAACATGTCTAGCTTCTGAAGTCCTCCTGAACAATACCAAAGGTTAGCTTCCGAATCTACAAAAGCAATCCCATTGAGGTAGGCATCCATTGAAAGAACTCCCATTGCTGGGACAATGTACGACGTGTTGTAAGAACCTACCTGTCCATCCCACTCAAATATCCTTGATGTCCCCCCATCCGTGGCACGAGTTCCTATATAGAGCTTCTGGTTGTTGTAAGCCATACAGGTGACTCTATAGTCTTCTGGGAGAGTAAGCTCCACAGTAACATCAAAACTCCAGTCGGGGATGCTCACAAGCCTCACAACATTATCATCAGACAAAGCTAGGGAGTTTTCGCTCTCAAACACGCACATCAATTCACACACTTCACTCACGTTGTGGACTGTCCAAGGGTCTTCAAAAGACTCTTCAAATACATCGTCAGTGCCATTAGTCACTAACAACTGACCGTTTACCTTTAGCATGTCACTCTGGTCAAATTGACTCATCACTGGGGAGTTTGTCTCGGTATTTTGTGACCAGTCAGTTATCGCATCCTGAGCCGAGCTAAAAATCGTACTAGTGTTGTACACATTCTTATTTGCAACAGCAAACAGCCTTGAGTTTGCATCCTCGATCACTCTCACAGGGCAGATTCCGTTGACTAGATTCGTCATGGTAGAACTATCCCCAATAATTGTAGTCCTGTCAGATAGTTTCAGGTAGCCCTTATCATCGAAGTTAATATTTTTGGTAAGCCCAACATTCCCCTTCCTATCAGATGAGTTGTCTTGTACAAATTCTTTTGATGCTTGAGGTATTTTGAACATAATTAAGTAATTAGCATATAATTATTCCCTGAGCCTACTGTTGTGATGTTTACTGCTGCTCCTCCAGAAGATAGTGCTACTTTGAATGTGTCAGTGGTTGCATCTCTTACAAAAAAGACTTGTTGAGGATTAAGCGGTGCTGGGTGTTGCCCTGTCGTCAATGCGTAAACCTGCTGAGTATTAGACAGACCATGGTTGACTGAGGTAAGTGTGTCATTTGTCCTTGCTGTGTACAAGACAAGCCTATCTGACGGAGTGTAGGAAATGAGCCCTCTCTTCTCCTTGAAGTCAGCCATAAATGAAGGGAATGTCCCTGCTGAAGCGTTCTCGAAGGTGATTATATCAAAGTCGGCACGAACAAAGCCTTTTGAAACTAAAGCCTTGAGGAATTGTTCAGGAATCAGAGCAGGGTTAGTAAAATCCTCTACTTTCCTTGAGAGGTCAGCAACCTTCTGCTCAAGCTCTACTATTTGATTCTGTGGAGTATCCTCTACCATATTATCGGTTGTTAGCTTCTACTGGCACGAAAGCACGTCTTGTATCACGTTCTCGCCTACCATATCGGTCTTTTATCTTTTGTTCCATCATCGATACGTCTTTTTCTAGCCTCGCAACGTTTGGAAGTGAATGATTCCTTGCATACTTGTAAGAAGGTACTAGAGACAGATACTCTTGGCACAATCCGTCAATTCCAGGCTTTTTAGTAGTGTCTGATACTGTAAAGTATGTGCTCTCTCGGTTAATGTACACCTGAATACCTCCTGTCTGGCTGTAAGTAGGAGTTAGGTTGAAGGTGATGTATTTCCCAGTCTTATCATATGAAGTGATCACTCCTGTCTCGTCCTGTCCGTCTACGAAAGAATCCACGTTCTCGTTAGAGTTCGTGCTTTGAAGGTCTACAGGTTTAACTTCTTGATACACTCCTGCTTCATCCATGACCATAACTTTGTAGATCCCTAAAAGAAGATTACTGTTGTCATCCTCAGTGAAAGAGTACCTTCGAGTCCCTGATGTGAGGTTTGCTGTTACTACAGGAAAGTCTGCGTGGCTAGAGTCATCATACTGCCATGTTCCGCCTGCTTTAAAGATAATAGCTAGAGCATCGTCCATTGTCTGGTTGATGTCTGATGTGAACTGAGCCATTCTGAGAGTGTTACCTGAAATATCTCCATCATTAAACCCACAGTTTCTCTCAATCTGTTGAATAAGACCTGATTTGTTTGTGGTGTCTGAGAAAGCTATTGACATAGTATTTGGTTAATTACTAAGGAGAAGGTGATTCCCTCTCCCCAGAAATCAATCTGGTTGGTATTAGTCTGGTACGACTGCTGTCGCAACTGCTCCGATAGCTGTGTATCCTGCTCCCATCCACCCGATTGTATTATCAATCTTAGTGAAAGTGTGAATCTCTGTAGCTGTAAGAAGGTACTCGTTTGTTCCGTCTGAGTTTTCTGAGTTGATCTCTTCATCTGATCCTGCTGGAGTTCTAACTTCACAGTTAGCTGCACCTGCGGTGATCTGAATAGTGTGACCGTTTGGAACGTCTGCAAGAGCTGGCAGAACAACAAAGTCTGTTACTCCTGCTACGTTAGCTCCAAGCTTTACCACTCGAACTGAGGGAACGATGCTGTTTAGCACTCCTGTTCCTGCAAGGTTAGTTGGCGTTAGGTCTTGCGGACTAAGTGTAAGTCCTTGAAAGTTGGGGTTTAATCCATTTGGGGTTGCCATAATGTAGTATGAATTATTTTAATAATCCTTTACGGGGGAGTTACCAGTTAAAGAAATCGGTGGAAAAACTTTAACCAGTAAGCCCCCAATAAAGGGTGCTTAGTTTTAAGCTAAAGTGATGTCTACTACAAGTGCAGTCTTTGGAGCCCATAGCTTGAATCCGATGTAACCGAATGTAACAAGCTCTTTTCCTGTTTTACCAGATACTCCCTTCTCTTCGATTTGGATTCCTCGTGGAGCTGCGTATGTTGCAACATCCTTAACCCCGAATACTCGGTGACCGTCGTTATTCCAAGTCTTTGTTCCTACAGTAGCATCTACGAATGTTCCAGTTCGAACAACATAAATGTCTACTCCCATGTATGAGTCCATGAATCCGTTCTTAAGTGCTGCATCTGCGAATGAGAATCCGTTAGTTGCTTGCGCTTGTACGAATCCTGAAACATCAGTGTTCTCAATAACAAGGAATAGTCCTTTGAAAGCGTCAGCGTAACCTGCTACGAGTCCTGAAAGGTCTCCCATAATCTTGTTAATGTTTGCTGCTGTAGTGAATCCTCCTGCTGCTGTTGTGTACGCTCCTGTTCCATCTTTTGTAAGAGAGTTCAATACGAATGAGTCGATTGAAGTTTTAACAGAGTTGTTCATTTCGTCCATTCGAGATGCGAAGAGGTCGAACTGTGAAAGAACATTCTGGAAGTTCATAATGTGTTCTGCAACAATGAATTCGTCTGTAACTGTCAGTGTGTCGTCAGTTGTAGTGAAGTCAGCAGGTGTGTATGTTCCTGCAAGTTCTTGAACAACAGTAGTTGGTTGTGATCCGTAAGGTGAATCGATAGTCTTCGCGTCTGATCGATCTACTTCACAGATTGCTTCTGTAACGAGTGATTTTCGTAGAAGTTGTGCTAGTGAAGACATTCGGTATTTGTCACGGAATGTTCGTGACGAGATTGTATTTGCCATTTTGGATTAAAGTTAAAATAATCCACCGATTTTATTTGCGTCTTCGGTTCATCCGAGCCTCAATCATCTTGTCTATGTCACCTTCTGCAATAGAGTTTCCTTTCCTGATATTAGCAAGAACGTCATCCCCTGTTACTTCTGTGACACTTCTTCGTCCGCTACCTGTGTTTGTGGCACTGGCAACTTTACGCTCATTAGATTTCTCTTTAAGCATTGATTGAACCATATCTGATTCCAGAGCAGATGAGAGACTGATCCCCTCCATTTTTGCATATTTAGCAACAAGTGGAATATCCAACTTGGGTATTTTTGCTTCCATGAGAGTGAATAGGTCGTCAGTGCTGAGGTCGCCTGATATTGGCGCTTTCAGTTCCGTTTCTGCGAGTTTACCCTTTTGTTTTGCCTTCTGAATCTTTAGAGTCTTGTTTTCCTTTCGGAGTCGCTCTAGTTCATCGTCTTGCCCTGATTCCTCTACAACTTCATCCTCTTGGGATTCTTCTGTAAATTCCTCAACTTGTTCCTCCACCTCTTCAATCTGTTCCTCCTCGTTTGAAATGTTTTCGTTCATTGATTCATTTTCCATAGTTTTGTCTATTATTCATGTATTTAAGGTGGTTTAGTCCACCAACCTAATAAGTATTATACCACGCGTTCTTTTACTTTGCACTGTTCTGCTGAAGCCGAGCTAGAGTTTCTTCTACAGTTTCCTCTTTTCTTCCTGCTAGGAATGAGAGTTCTTGAAGTCGTTGCTCTGAGTGAGTGATTAGAGAGTTTCGAGAAACGTACTGAATGTACTGTTCAACTTCATCTAAGTCTGGGTTTGGTCGAAAGTCTGCAATCCCTGACAATCCTGTAGCTTTTGGAGTTGCCAATCGCTCTAGTCCTGCTTCTAGGTAAGATTCTAGTGATGCTCGGACCTCTAGTGCAAGCCTAACCTGTACTGGAGTAAGTTCTTTTACATCAATCGTCATCCATAGGTCGATAATCTGGCTGAATGGTGCTTCCATGTCCAATGAAGGCGCATATGCTTTCCGAAGTAGATCCAACGCTTGAGGACTCTTTGAAATAGGCTCTAGACTCTCGATTTCTTCTTCTGTAAGTTCTGCTTGAAGGAATACTTTCCTGAGAGTAAACAGTAGTTGTTCATTATCTGCGAAAGTTGCTTTGATAAGCGATAGTTCCTTCTCATCGTATCTCATCTTTGGTTTTTGATCCATATTGTTTCCGATTATTTAATAAGCCCACCGAACTACCTAAATTGTAGTTTCTGGGGTCTGTGCTTGAACTGCTGTAGGGACTTCTGGTGCAGGCGGAAGTGGTGTTGGCTGTGTTGCATCAATCTGACTCACTTCTGCTGGTGAGAGCGCTCCTGAGAGGTTCAGAGCTGTACTGAGTAGCATCTTGAAGGTTGGGTCATTCATCGCTCCAGGGTTTGCCGCTGTTATCTGTAGAACTGTGTTGATCGTAGTAAGTGCCTCCTGTACGTCTCTTCCTTCTCCTGTAACGTCAATCTCCAAGTCCCATTCTAAGTCTTTGAAGTATTCCTCCCACTGAATCCCTGATACCTCTGACGGGATAAAGGAACGAACATTTCCTTGTTTTGCTAGTTCATTCTTGATACCTTCCTCTGTTCCTTCGATGTTGAGGTCTACTGGTAGTTCTCCACGAAGTAGCGACTCTTTAACATCCTTCTTGATCTGGCGTTCTGCATCTACTGCAATATATTCTGCGTCGATAGTCCTGATGTCGTGTGCATCTAGTACAGCAATAATCTCATCCTTGTTGTTCAGCTTTGTCCTCTTAATGTAAGGAATCACGTAATCTGTGAGCATATCTGTAATATGAAGACCTTTGTTCTCTGTCATTAGCTCAAATAGGTCGTGAGACTCTTGAAGGGTTGCTTCTGTCTGTCTCCACGCTGTCCCTGACTTCGGAGTTGAACCAAGCATAGCTTCTGATACTCCTGCACCTTCAAATCCTGACGCTTTCCATATCTGAGAGAATGATACTAGTGATGCAGCATCTTGTGGGGAATTGTTGATCTTAGTTAAAGGCTGGTTGATTGCATGAGTTAGGATGTCTCCAGTATCGACTGCGTTAGTCACGTTCTGTCCTACGAAGTTAGGGTCTGAGGTCTGGAACATAGATTTACCCATGTCTAGCTCATCCTTGAGGTTCTTCATAGCGTGATTATTCATCCACTGTGCCTCGAATAGTCGCTCTACTGCTCCGATTGACTGACTTCTTCCTTCCTCTTCGATAAGGTGAGTGATCATGTACGGACTTTTCTTTTCTTTTCCTGCTACAAGAGTGAAATCATCGAACTCTCCGTCTTTTCCTTCCACTGCTGATACAACGTGCATCTGTTGTTCGTATTCATATCGGTCTTCCTCATCTCCTGTTAGGAGTTCTTTAGACATATTCCCATGAATCTCGTAGATCTTAACATAGTCTGCTTTCTCATCTTTATCTTGCCCGTCAGAAGTCTCTCGTGATTCCAAAGACATAACTAGATCATCAACAACATCTTGGTCATACCCTTCTCGCATCCGTAGTTGCGCAGGTGTTAGGTAAAGAATCTCAATTACAGGGTTAGAGTCAAAGTCCACAGCATCGACAATAAGAGTCTGCCATGGAACTACAATAGGGAAGAAATCACCATCCTTCTCCACGAACTTAACTACAGTTGAACCATTCTTTGCGAGGCTCCTCCCCCACTTGTTAAGAAATGCACCAAACTTAGCTTTTCTCATCCACGCCTGAAGCATGTGAGTAGCTACTAATGCTCTAATGGTGTCCTCTAGCTTAGTTGCTTTTACCTTTATCTGGCTTCGGTCAATGTCTGTTGCTCTGTACCATGTATTGATAGCAGAAGTTACAATATTGAAAAAGGGTTTGTCTCTCCCCTTTGCATCTACAGCTCCAGAAGTATGCTTTGAGTTTGCATAAGCATCAATACGTGCAAGGTTCTCTTGCATATCGAACTGTACATACTCTGAGATAGTTGTATCCCCTGCTTGGTAATCCGATTCTTGTTTTCGGATTAAAGCTCCGATACTGTTTGAGTTCGACATTAAGAATTTATAATTAGATGATAAATATACTTTGCATTATACCACGAGTGTGTGGCGTTATCTATTACAACCGCTAGAGAAGCTGGACTTGTTCATGGTGAATTGATTCTGGAGAGTGTTCAATGTTCGGATACTTTGCTCTGTCTGTTGTGGAAGGATTCTTTCTTTAGCCTCAAAGTACATTCTCATTATCCATGTATCTGAATCATCAGGCGATCTCCCAATAGATGCCTTCACATCATCTTTCCCAGTAGCTTGTCTCTTTCCGTCCCCTTTACTCGCATCCTGATAAGTAGATAGTTCCTCGATTATCTTTTCTTTATGCTCTCCTCCTACTTTAGAAGCAATCTTGTGGTTATTCACTAAGTCCGAGAGGGTAAAGAGACACTGCGAACGTAGATTCCTGTAATTAGAGGTCAACATAGGAGAATTAGGTGTATACCCAACATTTGGAAGCCTCACGATGTCTTGGTCTGTCTTGATTGCACTATAAGAAGACTTGTAACCTATAATCCCATCAAGCATTGAGCTACTAGCCACTCCTGCACCTACTCCAATAGCATCAACAGCAATCTGAGAGAATGGTATTTGGTCTTGTGCTGCGTACTCTCTAATCTTATCGACAATCGTTTCGGTGTTCATCCTTGCAAAACTTTCCACCCTATACTCCTCCAGACCCTCCCAGAAGCTAAAAATGGTCTTGTCTGAACCGTCATCAGCAATATCGACAATCAGGTACTTAGACTCTCTCTTGGTGATTGTATTAGAGAATACGTCTACTAGCGCATCATATTTGAACAATGCACCTGCATCGTCAACATGTTCCGCCATAACTTCCTGATTGTAACTGTCCATGTTCCCCTCATACTCCTTGAGAAGCTCGTCACGCTCTGTTTCGGGAATAAATGGGTTGTCATAGGTTGTGAAGTGAAAACAGGCATAATTAGAGTCTGTCTCGGCTATCTTTTCTAGTCTTCGGAGGTTTGGATTCTCCTTCTTAGGAGTTCCCACGAATGTTGCTCCTCCTCCAGTATCAATAAGTGTTGGACGGAATACATCAGCCCATCCTATAAAGAAGTCTTTCATAGTGTCTATCTCGTCAAAGGTAAGGCTGCGTGCGCTCTTACCTCGGAAGTTCTCTCTGTTCTCCCACCCTGCGAGCTTAATCAAAGATGTTCCACCATCCTTAGTAGGCACAATACATTCCAGACGCACCTCGTTAAACTCTGCTATCCCATGAAGTCTCTTACGCAAAAGAAGCCAGATGATGTCTCTAGCTTGTGTCTGATTCGGAGCAAGGTAATAGACATTACGATCATCTCCTCCTACAGCATCGAATATCATCCGTTCAATCTGTAGTACAGACTTACCTGCTCTACGTCCAGCCCTGATAACCTTGTATCTAGCTGTCGATTGAACTATCTTCTTCTGGCTATCGTGCAACTGCATTAAGGTTTCTTGATTACAACATCTATCTCTCCTTCTTCTGTAAGAAATGCGTTATCGAATACAATCTTTAGTTCTGCTCCATCCTTCCCTGTGTGTTCAGTACGTTCTGAGTAAGTTTCTTTCCCGATTCCTTTAGCAATAAACTTGTCTACATCTGTTCTGATCTTTAATATTCCTGGATCTACTTTCCCTTCCATATCAATAGCTTTCATCGCTTGTACTTCTTCTAGGTTCTCCTCTGCCTTATCAAACATCCTTGCTCTTCTTGCAGAACCAATAATCGCCACTAACCACTCAGGTTTCATGTAAGAAGCATTCTTAGAGTACGCATCGCTATACCCAGCCTCCCTTAAAGAACCTGCGATGTTACCAAAAGTAGGACTCTTAGGGTCTAAGTACACTTTCTTATATTTTAATTGCTTTGGGTCTACGCTGTCTTTCATATGTTTAGATAGTCTTTAGGAACTCCTCTGTTGCTTTTACTCGCTCCTCTACACTTACGCCTTTAGCTTTTAGTATCTCTAGTCCGTGCTCTAGCCCTTTTTGCTGGTTGTTTGTCATAATATTTTCTTATCTTTTATATACCAACATTATATCATTTATTCGGGAAAAGAAAAAGCCCACCGTCAGGTGAGTCTCTATTCCTTTAGCTTTGATAAATTCCACACGCTAAACCTACTCACTTCTTGGTCGCAGATGAGCAATTGAACATCGTCGGGGTCTTCCCATGTTATCTCTTTCAGATGTTGCTTAAGACCATCGAGGTCTAAATGGTTAAAAGCACCGATAGCTGCATGTACTTCTAAAAATTTTGTCCCGCCATACCAGCCATGGGGGAGATGATCTGAGTCAAAACTTATAAAACCTGTCTCGCCTTCAAAGAAGGTATTCACAGACTCTAATTTATCCGACTCCATCCCCATATTTAATATTACGTTTGTTACATGACTCATACATTTATTCCTTAACAATTAACGCTATTCGTACTATTTACTCCTGATAGTCCACACGCCCTGGTTTAGACTTTCTTTTTTTCTAACTGTGTACTTTCTCATACAGACCTGACTGTCTATCCATAAATCAAAATGTTGGAGGACAGCTTGTAGTTTAGAATCCGTCTCTCTTATCACATCTCGCAGGTGTTCTACTTCTTCTCTTAGTTGTTTGGTTTCTGTTTGTTGTGTTGTGTTTTCTTCTGGCATATTAGTTTTGTTTATTTATTAACTCCCTCTGTTCCTTCTTGTAGGTGATGAGGTTTTCTATGAAGCTGTTATACCCAATGTCGAACGCTTCGTCTAATCTTGTCACTCCGTCCTTAGACATCGGAGCTGGTTTAACAATCTTTTCCTCCAACCTCTCTATGTCGTTATCGAGGATTGCGAGAATGAGCTTGGTTCGGTCTTGGATGACCATTTCTGGGATGTATGGTCTGACATATTTTGTAGGGTTATCGTCCCAATCTCTATCAAGTTTCTCCTCAAACTCTTTGGTGTCTTTAATATTCATACGCTATTTAATCAATGTATAAATCCTCGTTGAATGTCCGATCCCTTACCTTATCTGCTACCCATGAGACTAGAGGAATGTCCCAATCGTATATCTCTGTGGCTATCCAATATATCCTTGTCTTGATAGGGTGTTTGTAGATGTCTTTCATAAGACTATTTACTTAATGCCTTCAACCCTTTGATAAGTCGATCTCTCTCTCCTTTCCACGCTGACTCCGCTGACCTCGCTGATGACCTCGCTGCTGACTCCGCTGACCTCGCTGATGACCTCGCTGATGACCTCGCTGCTGACCACGCTGATGACTCCGCTGACCACGCTGCTGACATCGCTGCTGACCACGCTGCTGACTCCGCTGACCACGCTGACTCCGCTGACCACGCTGATGACCAGTCTTCGTGTTCAGGGTCTACATACTCCTGATTTAATCTCATAACTTCTTTAAGAGCTTTGTTTACTCCAAAATCATCATCA
>Ga0307935_1000569_pt1 | contig 16069 bp, 22 predicted proteins | sample OrgLakmetageno92_FD_201827 | JGI IMG/M metagenome (GOLD analysis project Ga0307935, IMG submission 201827) | Saline water microbial communities from Organic Lake, Antarctica - #92 | ecosystem: Environmental > Aquatic > Non-marine Saline and Alkaline > Saline | place: Antarctica: Organic Lake...
ATTGGTCGATATAAGTAGAAGTTATAAAGATCGCAAGACAAGGGGTTCGTATCTCCTTGTCTTTTTGATTAGCTTAAATATATAGATATTATTCCAAATTGCAAGAGAATCGTTACTTTTTTATTTACACAATAAATACAGCAACAAAACGCCGAACCTCGCATCTCATTTTTTCTTGATTGATATAATCACTCGAATTAAGTTTCATAATGCAAATCTAATTTGTACTTTATTTTATAAAACTTAATATATGACAAATAACATCTACAGTCCATCAGTCTCATAATACGCAAGCAGCTTTATTTCTGCTTAAACTACCGACATATCACTCTGGCATAGTTTGTAACCTTTCAAGCTCTCTCGCATTGAAGTACCTTACTCAATTATACACATCGCTATTGCAAATTATATCCTTTGCTTTCATTCACTTATAGTTGTTGTCGTAGTGAACTTTGCATTCTCTATAGTGTGATTCAGATTTGAAAATTAGCGTAGTAAAACATGCACTGTAATAACGGTGGAACATCTTAACTGGAGTACTAAGTGGTCTACTCTCTCACGCAAGTATACATCTTGCTTTCTCTCTATCGGTGTATCAAGTCTCTAGTATGGACTGCAATAGTACTCACTGATCGACTGGCATGCTATCAACTTTTATATTAGTCCGGTATAATCTATGTCTCAACTGTCAGCACACAAGTTTCGAGTTTATGACTATAGGTTCTATTCATAGTTCCTTGGATATAATATCTTGTTGATCTCTTTTCATTCTAACATTCTCTAGTAAAAAATACTTAGGTTTACACTCCCTTAATAATCTTACATACTCATAGAACAATCCACTTTTTTCTCATCTTAATCACTTACGTTCCTTGTTAGCACCACTAAAGTCTTGACAAGGCGATCCTCATATCAGTAAATCTATAATATCAAGTCCCTCGCATTTTATACCTCTTACATCTCATAACTGTATAGTACTTGGGTGATTTTCTTGTGTAACACTCACGGCATACTCTTTAATTTCACTTGCGTAGTATTTTTTTACTGGCAAACCTAGTCTTTTAAGTGCTACTTGTCCACAACTTATTCAATCAAATAGTGATAATACATTCATCATAATATATAGTAGTTAAAAACTCTCTCTCGAATCTCATTTACTTAGTGGCACATTGTATCACTCTACACCATTTAGTGCTAGTGGTGCTTTTTTGTCCCACTAAATTCAACATAAATTGATATGTTTTTTTGTTCTTATCACTGGTGCTCTCATTAATTGGTGACTGATAGCTTGTTCGTGTGTAAAGCCTCTAGCCCTTCTAGTGTAATAGGTAGCAAGTCTACATTTTGGCTCAGGTGATTCGTGTCGTTTGCTTCTACGCTTTACAGGAGTAAGACAAAAAGACTCCTCTACACTCATTCAATTATTTCTTCTTGCTCTATAGGTAGATAGTGAAGGCTTCTTGCTTTTTTTGTTTGTCCACTCATATCGGAACTGGTTTCATGTTCTTTCTGAGGGCTTTCAGCTGTGTGGGGTTTCTATTGCTCTTCATACTGACCGACTTTGTGTTTTTATTCTTGCCGTAAAACGCTGTCTTGAAACGCTTTTATCTCAATGGTTGCCAGTGTGCTGTTTGTAATACTTGTCATAGGCTTCACCAATATTATCGTAGTTTCTCCATAAATCCATATAATACGTTTCGTTTAGGTTCATTACATATACTTTCATTGATAAATAGCTATCTTTTTATAATAGCTCTGTTTCATGCACTTTCCGCTCTTTCCTATAAGACTTATTTTCTTTTCTAGTTCAGCTAGTAGTATTGGTAGTGTCTCCCTGATAAAGATTATATCTTTGCGTTGTTTTGCCTCCTTGACTTGTGACTCCATCTCCTTAACTCTTTTCTCTCATAGTTTATTGACCTTTGTAGCTCTTTGATGTGAAGTCCTTCATCATGGGACACTATTGCATCATTTCCTTTGAAAGTCTACATTATCAATCTGTAAGGCTAGATATGTACTGTCTCACTTAGGGATATAGTGTCCTCAGTCTCATTCATACCACTTTAAATATATACTTGGACAACATACACAATAAGCGTTTCCATATTTGTCGGAGTTCTTAAGTTTACCTAGTAATTGCACTATAGTGCAAGAATCAGAATACTTAGTATCTTTTGGCTTCTCCACTCTAACCTTTGCGTTACCTCTAGCCTTTCAGTGCGTTACCTCTAAGTTATGTAACTTGTCTTTTTTCTTTTTTTGGAGTTGTTTAATCTTACGTTCTAACTCTCTTTTTTGTTTATCGTTTTCTTTGTCTATACGTCACTGGTATTTTTTGTTTATCCTCACAGTCAAAGCGTACTCCTTTTGGTTAAACTCTTGGTCTAGCCTATATACTTTTTCCTTGTATGTTAAGGGTCTTGCCATAGTGTTATTTACAAATAAAGTCATTCCATTCCTGCTCCCTCTTCTTTTCCCTACGTCTCACCTCTACTACTTTAGGTTGCACCTCTTTACTCGTGTTGAGTATCGCTTGTAGTTTCGCTCGTGCTTTCTTAAGTTGTGTTGGTGTCATCTGGTATTAGTGAGATAATAAAGTCTATACATTCATCTGTTTGTTCTTCTATTGGTTTCCTTTTGTACCGCCGTCTCTCCATAGTAACCATAACTTCCACCCCTAGTCATCAGCTAAAGCAATCATGCCATCTTCATAGAATGTCAAAATATATTCTTTCAGAAGCAGAGCGTTTATACGAAGAATACACCCAGTCTAACACATCTCCTATCATAACTGGGTGTCATATTACTTTATGGGTTCTTGCTATACTATATGGTTGAGTTCATGTTCAGTTCATCGGGTCAAAGAATACTGATCAATTCTTTCACAATAAATGATTTTTTCACCAAGAAACTTTGGTTGTATGACGTCAGCTTACCTCAACAATACAACCAATACTAAGTGTCTTGTCTGCTATTACCTCATTTATTAATTTTAACTTTTCCAAGCGGTTCATAATTATTCAATAGAAGGTAAAGTTGCTTTTAATCACTCCTGATACCCTTGTTCAATATAGGTTTCAATGAGTTCTTTTAGTTTGGGGGTTTCTCATTTAGTAATTCACTCTTTTCTTTTGTGTTTAATGATACTGTCATACAATGCTATCTGATCCATCGCTAGATTTGCAAGACTAGATCTTTTTGCTATTCGGTTCATGGTTATGTATTAAGTTTTAAAGACTTTAGTATTTCAGTAGCGTACCCATAAAGAATACTCACTCAAAGAAGTTTTTCATATTTGATAGATCTCACTTCTCGATCGCTTTACATAGTTGTGAATACGCAAGAAGTTTATCTGATCCTTTTTTTATTCTAAACTGAATAGTATCATCTTTGTAATATACTTCTACTATTCAGTGTTCTTCAATAAGATACAAGCTTTCAATCATAGTTGGGTTTATAGATAGGTTTTTATGGATTCTTAGTAACATTAGTATATGTAAGGTTAAAGATTATTTTATAGTCTTCATTGACTACAGGTCTGTAATCGTAAACGTAGGCTTATTGACTCTCACTTTAAAGTCTCATTTAGGTCAATGTCTATTCTTAGCCACAATAATATCTAACATTCACTTTTGGTCGCTGTAAGGGTCTGACATACTTTCATCGTGAAGTAGTATCACTGCCACACTATCCTCTTCGATACTTCAAGACTCTTTTAGATCCGACAATATAGGCTTTCTAGGGACTCACTTTGCACTCTCTCTATTCAGTTGTGCAAGCATCACTATCTGTATACCTAACTTTTGTGCTAGATGTTTCAGACCCATACTCATCTCTGATATATTGTGGTGCATATTATTATACTTTCATTTGTTCTTTATTTTTTGCAGGTAATCAACGAATACATACTGGCTTCATAACATAGCCTCTTTATGTATCAGTTGTACGAGTGTATCATAGTCCTGAAAGCTATCGTATATATTGCATTCTCACTCATACACCATTTTACCTACTGCTGTGAAAACCTTCTCTAGTGACTCAGGATTCTTTTTTTCCATTGATCGCTGTGATACCTGAGCTTGCATTGATAAGTACCTAAGATGTATTTCCTTAGCCGCCATTTCTACTGAGAAGAAACTACAATTGTGTCACATCTTCACAAGCCTAGCTACAAGATTCAAGGCTAACATAGATTTACCTACTGCTGGCCTTGCTCCTATCGTTACCAACGATCACTTCCTGTATCATCCTAAACAGTCATCAAGCACTCACAACCCAAACTTACTAAGTATTATATCTTCACTCTCATCTTCTAGTCAGAAAGCAGTCATACAAGCTCATTTCACTAGTGTGTGTGTGACCTGCTTATTGATTCATACGTTCATAAACTTTGCAACCTCACTCTTCACCGCATCAAGTCATTGCTTTCATATAGCTTTATTTGCTACTGATCTACATAGGTCTATTGCTTGACGGTACTGTGAGTTCTCTATTACTATATCCTCATGTGATTTGAAGTTACTAGCACTGATATTATAACTCATAGCATCAATAATAATATCCTCATCAACTTTTCCTTCTAGCTGTTCTGTAAGGTTTATATAATCAATAGGTTTATTAAGTGAGTGAAGTACTTCTATTCACTTAAATATATTCCTCATTTTTGTATCGTATAGATCACTAGATTCCACCGTCTTAGTCCAAAACAATCATGGTTCTAGTGTAAGGCAACATATAACAGACTTCTCAGCTTTAAAGTTACAAGGAATTGTATCTAGGTCTTTTATTTCCATTTTTATTTGAAAGAAGCTAAAACTTTTGCGTTGTGTTCTTCCGGCGTGAGTTCTTTTTCTTTACTTTTTGATTCCTGTTCAGGATACTGTTTCTTTAATCGTGTTAAACTAGTAAGGTATAATGATTTGTATTTCTTATTGTTTTTGAAGTTCTCTATCCTGTCAAAAATATCATCTACCTGTAACTTAGTATATCACTTGCCCGTAAGTTTGTCAAACTCTTGAGTACTTATTTCTAGGTGGGCGAAATTTCTATATACATCTTTATTATCATTTACATTATCATTATCATTTACATTGCCTTGCGTTTCGCTTACGCTTTGCTTCTCTTTTGCTTCAACTTTGCTTCCGTCTTGCTTCTTCTTTGCTTTCTTTCAGTTCTTATATTTTCTTATATTTGCTTCTACTTGTGGGGCTACCAGACAAAACATGGCATCCACAATAGGATCATCAGATGATCACTTTGTGAAGTTAAACATATACTCAAATATCATAGTATAGAATTTGCCACGCTGTGCATCTGATAAAGCTAGTCATGCTTCATAGAAACTTCTATAGTATATTCAACTATCTCTCATGTTCTTTTTAAAAATACTAAAAAAGTCGGTACAAATACCCCACCAAGGGTTTGCTTACCGACTTTTCATTTTTAATATCAAAGATGAACAGTTGGACAGTTTAATGACGTGAAGGTCAATTGGTGGGGTATTTGTTTACAAGCTCTAGACTTGATTGCTTAGATTATAAGACTCTATTTTCAGATTGCAAGTTTTCTTTAAAAGATTATCCCATAAGCCCATTGAGCGACTGCAAACCAAACAGCCATACCCAAAAGAATTAGTCAAAACGCTATACATAGTCCAAATATTCCAGTTATTGTATTCATTAGTCTTTAGTAATAATTAAAACATTATTTCATTTGTCTTTGCAATCTAAGCATCTAAGTAGTCGCTTTCACTTGACCGCAATCTTATCTCTTTGCTCTTTAGTCATAGTTGACCTGCTCTGGAATCGTCACTCCTGCTTTCAAACTGCCTTACTACAAACAAAGCATACTCAAGAATATTTATTCCTCATCACCATTAACAAGAGATAAAAGATACTCATTCCCTTCTATAGTTTTAGTGGTTCAGTCTAGTGTCTTGGGTATTTTCTTAATCTCAGCAAAATATGTCCAATGAAATTTCCCCCCTTTTTTGTATGCTTCTACGTAGTTTGGATCTATAACTATATATTTATCGTAAGCGTTTCCAGGTAAGGTATGTAAGTATATATACTCTTTCCAATTATTGTCGTAGTTTTTCACTAACACCCTCTCACCTTCTACAAATCATACTGGATAATCATGAACTGGATAATCATGATCACAAATATCTCTTGAGAAACTCTCATCCTCTTCAAACTCTACTTCTTCCTCTTTTGGGCACAACTTAATCACACTATTGAAGGTTTTACTTATTGTTAGTTTTTCTTCAACTAACTCAGGTTCATTATCTAGTTGTTGCACCTGTTTCATATATTCTGTTACTTCACTTTCATTTAAGTATCTTAGCACGTCATCAGTTATTCAAGAACTGTAGCATAATAATCAATTTTTCTTTATTGCTAGCTCATAAAGCTTTTCTTCATTTGTGTATGATCATAATAATTGTATTACTGAGACTCAGTATCAATTGTCAAATTCCATCACAGCATATAATAATCACCTATCTGTAAACTCTAAGTCCTTAAATCATTTCATGTTAGTATATATAGTTATAAAAGGTTATTATTAGTGTATCAAGTAATTTCTAAGGGGTGTTGGGTGTGTTAAGTGGTATAAGTTACCACATCAACTCATTAGCTACCAGTAGTCATACACAAATAGTTATGATGTAGGGTGTCATAGTTCCGTATCCAATAAATAAAACTTAACTTGTAATTTAACATAGTCCGATACTTTGTTGTTGTGCCTAAGCTTTCAAGAGGTCAAAGCCTTAACGGTTCATAGTGGCACTCCAGTAACTTCTGATATTACTTTGTCTTGTAGTGACTGTTTAAGTCTTAGTATTTGTCTCATTGTAAATTTTGTAGTTTAATAAAAATACCATAAGCAACTCGTCAATAGTGGTAGGTACTAAGAGTTTTCATAAACTCATCTTTATTCGTTTCTGTAAGATGCTCTCACACCTTAGATTCTGCCATCTCTAACAGAATCTTATATCTTATATTATTATTCATTTGGTATATATTCATTATGTAAATCATTATTTCTAGTAGTTTCTTCTATTGTAAAGTCACTAAATTGAATTGAATGGTAGTGTACTCGATCTTTTGCTTTCGATATAGCGTCTACCATATCAATAGCGTTGTAACTAAACTTTCTACCGAATGTATTACAGATTAATGCGAATGTCATGATAATGTAAGAAGGAGATGAAAGCTCTATGGGTTATTTCCCTTTCGAGTAACTAGACTATACTCATAATGAATACAAAAGCAAGAGTAAAGTAGTTATAATGAATATATAGTGTTTACAAAGTAGTATTTTGTGGTACCGACATCAATGTCGGTAGCAAGGTTGCTTCTGGTAGGGGCGTAAATGTCCCTAGCACAATAAACAGTAAAAAGGGGTTGCAATTAGTAGTAAATAGAGTATATTTACATTGTTACAACATAACTCGCCCCTATCTGGGGCTTTTTTGTTTGTTGAAAAATCTATTGCAATAAGAGAATATACCTATATACATGAGTTACTAAGTTATGTTGTAACACTTACATAACGAGGTGCAGGATACTATCAATAGCGGAAGCGACGGAATATATAGTATAACTGGATAAAGAAAGAGGCACTCCTAGGGTGTGATCATTAAAATACTACCTATACCAACAGCGACTGTATTGTACAGTACTTTTTCTAGTATATCAATAATAACTGGAACAATACAATCCAAAATTTCACTCCTTATTATAACACTTACTGAGTTAAGTACTAGCAAGATACAAATCAAGCAAAAGACTTCTGGAATATATAGTATAGGTAGTATTAACTATCTAATAGAGCAAGTATTTAGTAGAAACCATTTTCACATGACTATTGATCAAATACTAGAACAATTACCGTTTGAGATACAAGACGCAACACTACAAATAGATTGCGTAATAGATAGGCAACGGGATGAAACAACAAAACTTTACGAAGTGTGATACCTCAGACCAGACAATAGAACAGATGGACTATGTTCCCACTATACACTATTATGAGCCTTAGAGCAGTTATTGGAACGATACGAAGGCACTTTATAAACACTATAATCATGAAAACATTAGCAAAATACATAAACAAACTAGAAGACGAGACTCGATTAGAGGCTATATGGTGGCAGATAGAGGATGAGGCAACAAATCTATATAACACACTCACTAACCCTAGATACTGGAAGAATATCAAGAAAGCTATCATAGACGATAGGACTATTGATACAGAACGGTTCGCCATAGACTTTCGTGGCAACTTCTTTGAACAGCTCCAAAAGTCATTAGAATACTATATGAGTGATGATTGTTTCGTTGACTTTAAGCAACACAAAGAGGAGTACAAGGTGATGAGAGAGATGAACCAAATGTTTACTGATCGTGATAGACTACGAGATAAGTTTGATGAAGCATTGGTATGAATAGATATAGACGAGAGTGATGAGTTTTTTGAAGCAAGGCAAAAGGCAAGAGCTGATATACATAACCAGATAACAAAAAAGGAAGACCTCATAATAAATAGGTTTAAAAAGATAAGTAGAGTATTGCGACGGTAAACCCCCCCCATTTATAAGCACTACAGCCATGACAGACTTAAAACCTTTCACAATACATACAGACCGTTGCATAGTCTGTCAAGAAGAAGGCAAAAAGATAGTAGCAGAGGGGAACGGATTTCACCACTCATGAAACTATTGATTAGCTAGTCACCTATGCAAAAAGTACAATAAGCCTGAGAAGTTCTGCGATGAGTGTTTTGATAAAGTAGAAGAAACTCTTGCATTATAATAAAATAACAGTATATTTCTATTATATCAAAACCCGTCACACATTACCTATACGCATTAGTTCTCGAACTATTATAAGTCGGATTAGCTAAAGTTCCTTGACGGGTCTTTAGCTTTTTTTCTTAAGAAATGAAATTATGTAACAAATGTAAGGAAGTTAAAGACCGTCAGTTTTTTTACAAAGACAAGGCAAAAAAAGATTGACTTTACTACTGTTGTAAAGAATGCGACAAACTGAGACATAGGACGGAAGTCTGACTAATTAGTCTTATATTTAGAAGTCAAAAAAAACACTCTAAAAGACGTTGACATACCCCTCCAAGTTACACAAAAGAGGAACTGTCAATTTGGGTTTTGAAACAAGAACTTTTTCATAATTTATTTGCAAAGCGGGCAAAAAGTTGATATAAAACAAGATTATCTCCTTCTATAGATAGAATAGATGACTATAGGTGATACTCCTTAGATAACATAAACCTAATGACTCGATGAGAAAATGACGATAAATGACATAGAGATTCAAGTAAAGCAGTTAAACAATTCAATAAAGAGTGAGAATTTATAAAAAAATACTGTTCAGCTCATAAAGCCTCAAGAGAAACATGAGTAAATCGCTGAGATATTTCTTCGTGTTGCTTATGTAAGCTTATATCTGCTTGATCATTCAAGCGAGAGTATGTATAATACCTTGGTTGAGTCCGTTTTTTGTTTATTTAAAAACCTTAACCGTATGGTATTACAACACTCACCCGAACTAGAAGAACAAACCATAGGAGAACCCCTTCAAGACTTTTCAAAAGAACTGACTATACTACTAGGAAGAAAGAACAGAGACAAGTGAAGAGGAGACTACAAGCAAAGAGACAAGAACGATATAAGCACAAGACCACCAAAGCCAAAGAAACCCAAGGTAGAGAACGCAACCAACTATTGAAACTGTTGGTGCTGAAGACCAGCTATAGGGCTACACTGAATATGTGCACAACATTTATAAAATAATTATAACAACCTTTATTGATACTATAACACTATGACAACGCAAGCAATTACAGTATATGCAGAAGACTTACCAAAGTGAACAGAAATGCGAGAAGACAATGAAAGTTTTTCTTCGCACGATGTGAAAGAGTGTCTTGAAGACCGAGACGATGAGAGATGGGAAAATTGAGTATATTATGTATGTGACTTAGAATCCATTGATAAACCTAATGTAATGAATTGGTTTAATGATAGTATTTGTGAAGATATGGAAGATAAGTGTTGTGACTGGGGCGAGAAACGAATAGATGATATTAAGGAACTAGAATCAAAAGTGTGAAAGGTACTCAACGAATGGCGAGACAATCTAGGTGAAATACAAAAAACAGTATACGCAAGGAAAAGACTGGTAATAAAGAAAAATAAATAGATTTAGAGAATAGGTATTATCGCAATCAAACTTTATTTACGAAATTAATATGAAACCACTTGAAAAGTTTTGATGAAAAAAAGTAAAAAATTCTTTTTACCTACTAGTTAAAAAAGGAAGAAAAAAACAAAAAATAGTTTACATTCAGTATGAAGATTGAGTACAGGAATTTAGAAACTTATTGATAAAGAAAAAAAGTTGAAGCTATTTTGATAAGATAACAAAAACACGGAGCTGATACGAAAGGCTTGATGTATATATCCTAGAAGAAACAACTAAAGACTTTACTGTGACAAATTCTTTTTGAGACATTGTATCTTGAGAAGAAAAGAGATGAAGGGCAATAAAAACTATATGTGTATATAATAGTGAATGTAATATAGATTATACTAGGGGATGAAGGTCTAGGCTTTAATTAGTTTACGATAATCTGTTTTATCGAAATAGAAACTTTATATATGTTAAGAACAAGATGTGAAGACCCACGACAATACATACTAGACACTAGCCCCTTATTTAAATAAACTTATAACCATGAAAAGCAAAACAACAGCATGAATACTAGCGTTACTACTATGATGACTAGGTATTCACAAGTTCTACTTGAAAAAGAACAATCAATGACTATTATATATACTATTCTGCTGGACTTACATCCCTGCAATACTGGCAATGATAGACGCAATAGTCCTATTCACAATGAGTGAAGCTAAGTTCCAAGAGAAATACATCCCAAAAGATTTATCCCAAACTACTAATAATGGATAAGCTACAAGAAAGAATAGAAGCATACAACCAAAAGAAACAAGAGACCCCGGTATTCTGATTTATGCAAGAAGTAGAGATAACTGATTGATTTTATAAAGGATTCTACGGTAGGATATACAAGGAACTAGACTTCATGATGCACCCAGACCAAGAGAACAATAGAGACGATGGAATAGTTACAACCTATACTGTAATAGTATACGAGGAATGAAAAACAAATAACAAGGATAGTATCATAGATCATAGACTAGTAGAGGCTATTTACATGAAAGCAAAATAATGGCAACTAAAAAACCAAGAGCAGACAAACGTAAGAACGTATGAAAGGTAGCTAAGGTGCTAGCAGTTAAGCCAAACGCAACTGTAAGAGAGATAGCGAGGGAAACGGATATGTGAACAAGTACAGCACATAGAGCAAAAGAAGAACTAGAAAAAACTGGGACTAAAGACCCCACAATCAACTATATCGTAGGTGCTAGTAAGTCTAGACTTAAAAAAATTCAATGAGTAATGGATAGGTTCATAGATGAAACGGTATCAAAAAAGAAACTCACTAGACTAGATACATCACTAATTAAAGAGATAGCAAAAGACGACCTACAACGTATAACAGTATTGTGATGAACGGTCACTGATGACGATGGAGGATTGAAACAAATAGTATCTTATATCATACCAGATAATGGAAGGTAAGGAAATCAAACCACAACAATGATACCAAGAAAAAGTCTTGTCATGCCCAGCTGATATCGTTATTTGATGATGAAGTGCTGGAGCAGGTAAGACTTTTTCTTTATTGCTTGACCCAATGAGGGGGTTTAATAACACTGGTTTTCGTGGGGTTATATTCCGTAGAACAATGCCACAGATCAAAGGTGGATGATGACTGCGAGATGAGAGTATAAAGCTATACAGCCTACTAAAAGGTAGTAAACCAATAGAGTCTAGTAGTAAGTGGGCGTTTGGTAGTGGTGCCGAGATTAAGTTCTCACATATGGAGTACGAAAAGAATATGCTAGATCATCAGTGACTACAATACGCCTTCATTGGATTCGATGAGTTGACACACTTCACTAAGAAGCAATTCTTTTATCTATTGACTAGGAATAGAAGTGATTGCTGAATAAGACCATACATCAGATGTACTTGCAACCCAGACCCAGACAGTCGAGTAAGAGAGTTTATTGACTGGTGGATAGATGAGGAAGGTTATATTATAAGGGAACGTGATGGAGTGATAAGATACTTCACAGTAGACAACGATAACATCATACGAGGCGATACGGTAGAAGAGGTTGCCAGTAAGATACCGCACCTACTAAGGGAATGAGACGACCCAAAAGAATACATAAAGAGCTTTACGTTCATTGAATGAGACCTAGAAGAGAACAAGATACTATTAAGCGTTGATAAGTCGTATAGAGCGAATCTAATGGCACAGGATGAAGAGACAAGGAAATCATTACTAGAAAAAAATCGGAACTACTCAAATAGTGATAAGGATATATTTGACCCAGCGAAACTAAGAGACCTAAAGACCAACCACATAAAAGAAGGCAAGAAATATATCACAATAGATGTTGCATGATTCTGAAAAGATCTAGCAGTAATAAAAGTACGGTATTGAATGCGGTGCAAGTCTATGAGGATTTACACAAAGTGTAGCCCTGAAGAACTAAAAGCAGGTATAGAACAGGACAGAAAGCACCATTCTATAGGGAGCAGTTGCGTTTTATACGATAATGATGGTCTCTGATGGTGATTAGCATGAAATGACTACATAGGATTCAACGGTGGTAATACGGCTAAGGAAGTACAGGGTTCTAAAGAGATGTACGCAAACCTAAAGACACAACTCTTCTATCATCTAGCCGACAAGGTGAACGCTTGAGATATAAGCTACTTGGATTGTGATATACTAGTGGATGGAAACGTAACCGACACCATAAAGATATGATGAAGGGATTATGAAGTTATAGATCTGTTAGTGAAAGACCTGAGAGCAATAAAGAGAGCGAAGACAGACCACGAGTTCAAGAAACATATCAATAGCAAGGCTGAACAAAAGAATATACTATGAAGGAGTCCAGACCTATGAGATACAGCAATGATGCGTATGTACTTTGAGTTAAGCAATACCGTATCACATATACAAATAAACGATGATAGATATCACTAGTATTTAAGTGTTGCATTGTTATAATAAATGTATATGTATAAAATAATTAGGTTGTAAATGTTTAGTGTAGCAACAACCTGCTATGCGTAGAAGAAAATTCTCTATGCTAACTATATCACTACAAGATCAACAACTTCTTGCAAAACAGGCTAACCAAAAGAAGCTTGAAACAAACGCATACTTGACTGACATTACAAATGATAACTATAAGTATATCAAGAGTAAATTTTTCTTATACGATACGGATTCAAAAGCACAGTTACTAAATATAGGATCATGATTGTTCGGTACAGTAGCGGACGTATTAGCGTTCTATGTTGGTAGTCCTGATTATGACTTTGACATTACGTTTGATAACTTCATCAGAGACCTAGTAACGCTAGGGTTTTTCTGTATGACAATATCAAGGATAGATTGACAAGAGCGTATAGGGTACGAGGAAGCTAAGAACTACTGGAATGATAATTGAATACATAAAACCAGTAGACTATATGAAGACGAACAAGGTATGTATTACGTTCTAGTATCATCATACCTAGTAGGTACAATAGAGAACAAACTATATAGAATGGCTGGTACATCTCTTACAGGTGGAGTACAAGTCCCACTAGATACTATACGGCAAACATCAGGACTACAAGATATAGTACAAACATGATTGAATATCCCGGCGTTAATAGTGATAGAAGAGTCCGACTACTCTACAGTTGACAAGATCAAATCATTAGTATATGGAGTGGATAGACAAGTAGTGATGAACCACACGCAATACTTACAGAACGTCGAGTCATTCATTCTATTCAAGAACATAACACGACCCGAAAAACTACTACAAGACTATAACTCAGGTAAGAAGATTGATTTCTCGCAGATAGGTAGAATAATCAATGGATGAGACGATTCACAAATAGAGTTCATTGACAACGTAAATACATTGATTGATAAGAGTATCACAGATACAAACAACTACATCAGAAGAATATCATCAATATCAACTGTTCCTATAGAGTTCCTATGAATAGAAAGCAGTGAATGAGCAGTAGGTGAAGGGAGTAGGACACTAAGGCACGGTGCATTCATGAAGAAGGTTCAATACTATAGAGACCTACTAGATATGGCAATCACTATATTTATGGAAGAGACAAACAACACTGACACCTACACACGACCTGACATATTCGCTAAATCTAGCAAGGAACTAGCTGACGAACTAAAGACAGCAAGAGAATCCAACATCATATCACAGTATACAGCGATAAAGAAATACAACTGATACAATGATAATGAGACAACAAAAGAACTAGCTTTAATCAATAGCGAAACAGATGAACAAAGCGAAGGAAATAGACTTCACAATGATAGAACAGGGGAAAGCGATAGCTAGGGATAGTATTGCACACATAGTAAAGCATGATAGACGGTCATTATTTGTTCTATCAAACATAGTGTTATATCACACACTTCTCACACTATTGATACTTATGTTGTTTGGCTTAGTCTAAGCACCTATAAGTATCACTGGTAGCGAGGTGATCATCACGGTACTATATAGCCGTTATTTATATTGTATATATTCAAATGGAACTTACACAAGAAAATCTAGACAAACTAACACAAGAGAATGAGAATTACAAGAAGGCACTCCAAGAAGAGAGATCCAAAAGGAAAGAAGCAACAGCTGATAGTACTGAAAAGGAAAAACAGCTTACAGAACTTATGAAGTTCAAACAAGACCTTGAAGAAAAGGAAAGCAAAAAGAAAGGTAAGTACGAAGAGTTGCTAACCCAAAAGGACAGCACTATAGAAGAACTTACTGGAAAGTTTTCTTGAATGGAAGACAAGGCGACTAAGTATGATCTACTCTTGCAAAAGAGTCTAGATGATAAAATGTGAAGTATTCCAAAGGATAGACAAGAGTTCGTTACTAAGGTATTGTGAGATAAGTCATATGAGGACAAGGTGGAATTATTGGATGGATTCATTCAAGACTACACAAAGCCCAACGACTTCAAGAACAAACCAGAGTGAAAGGATGCGGACAAATGAGATACTACTGATTTCCAAAAGGCTAAAGAGTCTGGGGACATCATGTGACTCATTGGGAACGCCCCAACTATAGAGTAAATTTATTTATAAATATTTATTAAAATGGCTTGAAAACAATTATCTTATGACTACCAGAATGATATCAGAGACCTTTGACCTGCATTTGAAGCAGTAATACAAAAGAGTCCTGTTCTATCACAACTTATTAGAGTAGAAGGATCAGCTACAAACACCAAACACGAATGGTTGGAAGAAGTAGTAAGTCCTGTACAATGGACAATTAAGGCAGGTAATGCATATACTGCAGCTGATGGTGCTATTGTTCTTACATCTAATGTTGGTGTGAAAGTATGAGATATCCTTGAGTTCGAACTGCCTACTGGAGCACTAGGAACACTTAATGCTAAAGTAACTGCAGTAAATGTTGATGGTGAGACTATCTCTATTTCTGTATACGGAGGTTCTACTGACCAAAACATGGCTGTAGCTTCAATTGTAAGTCTATTATCAAGACCTAAGAATGAAGCTACTGAAGCTACTGCTGACAACGGTTACGAACCAAGCGTGGAATATAACTTCACACAAATATTTGACAGAACTGCTAAGGTTTCTAAAACATCTCTTGAAGTGCCTAAGTACGGTATTGGTGGAGCTATGAACTACCAAGTAGAGAGACAGCTTATGGATATCGGATACGAGGTTGCTTCTACTATGCTTAGATCTCCAAGAGTTCAAAGAACTGCTAGTGAGGCTGGTACTATGTGAGGTATTATGCGATTCCTTAAGAGTGCAACAGGTAACTCACTTGATGGTGCGGGTGCTATCTCTCAAGCTATTATCAATAACGCTATGG
>Ga0307935_1000574_pt1 | contig 15965 bp, 9 predicted proteins | sample OrgLakmetageno92_FD_201827 | JGI IMG/M metagenome (GOLD analysis project Ga0307935, IMG submission 201827) | Saline water microbial communities from Organic Lake, Antarctica - #92 | ecosystem: Environmental > Aquatic > Non-marine Saline and Alkaline > Saline | place: Antarctica: Organic Lake...
CATTAATAAAGTATTCAATGATATTATAAATTCTAATGATGATTTAAGTATTAAAAGTATAGAAACAGAAGATAACGAGGAAGTATATGAACATATGAAAAGATGTAAATATTGTAAATATAATGTAAATAAAAAAATGAAAAAATATTATAAAAAGAAAATGAAAAATAAAGACAATGAAATGATTCTAAATGAATTAGGATCAAATAATAAAATATTAGAATCAAGAGAGAAATTAAACAAAATGAGTCATAAAAAAACAATTGAGAATTTTGAAACGAAAAATATATTTGGATTATTTGATATGACAGGATATGAAACAAAGGAAATAATAATAATAATAATATTTGGATTGATGTTAATATTTATATTAGACATATTTGTAAAGATAGGAAGGAAATCAAGAATTTAAAAAATATTATGAAGATGTGTTATTATTTTTAATATTATCATCAATATTTTCCCATGAAATGTAAATTGAATTATCAGACAATATAATAGTATCCATACATATTTTTTCTAGACGTTGATAAATATAATTAATACATTCAATAGGATTATATTCTTTACAGTTAAAAGATATATAAGGAACTTCATATGTAATACTTGTTAAATTATATTTATTAGCAGTGTTAATTCGTTTTAATGAATCTTTTAATTTTTTTTTATAGATATCAAGAACTTTTTTTTTTCTTTCTTCTTTCTTATTAAGAAGGTCATTAATATTAAAAATATCATTTTTTCGTGAGTTATCTTGAAAAAGATTATTAATACCTAAAATTTGTTCTTTATTAGAATTATTTTGATTGAAAAGATTATTAATATTAATTTTATCCATAACAATAATATAATTAAGTTTATAATATAAAAAAAGATTTATTTATAGCAAATATAAACCAAATCAAATAATTACATGGATATTGAAAATATAATTGAACAAGAATTAAATAAAATTTTATCAAATAATAAATATGTAAAAGAAAAAGCAGAAAAAGTAACAATTCCAATATATAAAACATTGGAAAAAAAAATAAAGAAAAAAATATTAATAATGAGTGGAGGAGGAATAAAAGGAGTGGCACATATAGGAGCATTACAAGCTTTAGAAAATATGAATTTATTGGAAAATATAAATACATTTGCGGCAACATCAATTGGATCATTAATAGTAAGTATGTATATAATAGGATATAAACCAGATGAATTATGGGATTTTATAAAAGAATTTGAATTTTCGAATTTGAAATCAATAAATATAACAAATCTATTAAAACAATATGGATTAGACAGTGGAATAAAAATTGAATATTTAATTCAACGTTTAATAAAAGCTAAAGGTTATGATGAAAAAATTACAATGAAAGAATTATATGAAATAACAAAAAAAAAATTAATAATTTCAACTGTTTGTCTAAATAAACAATCAGTTGAATATTTATCATATGACAAATATCCAGATTTATCATTATATGAAGCAATAAGAATGTCAATATCAATACCGGGTTATTATGTGCCTAAAATATATAAAAATGAATATTATATAGATGGTGGATGTATTGATAATTATCCAATCCATTTATATAATGATAAATTAGAGAAAGTAATTGGTATATATCTGAATGAATCAAAAAAAGATTATATAAAAATAAATAATCTAGAAGAATATTTAAAAACAGTATTATTTTGTTTTATGGAAGGAGCAACTTATAATTCAAAAAAAGGATATGATAAATATACAATAGACATTAATTTAGAATCGATAAATGCAATAGATTATGGAGTATCTTTGAAAGAAAAAGAATATATGTATAATATAGGATATAAAAAAACAATGGAATTTATAGAAAATATGACATAAATATCCAATTAATTTAAATATCCAATTAATATAAATTAATTGGATATTTATTTATATATTGTAAAAAACTGAATTAATAAGATTAGAATAATATAATATTAACCAGGAAGATTACCACAAGGAGGATCAAAGAGAGAATCATTAGTAAAATTATTATTTGCACCAAAATCATCATAAAAGTTTTCAAATTTAATATTTTGTCCATTTTTAAAATATTCTTGGAATGATTTCATTTTTTCTTCTAATTTTTGATTATAATTATCATCAATGACATCATCGACAGGATGCTTAGAATTTTTAATTTTATCCAAATCTTTTTTAGAAATGGTATGCTTAATTTGATCATGATCAATAGAACTAAAATTAGAATTAGAATCATTAGTTGTTGCATATAAATTATTATAGCTATTAAGGTCGGCGAAATTAGAATCATTTGAAATAGCATTTGGATTACCAGAATGAGGGACTAGACTAGAGCCGGAATGAATACTGTCCCAAAGATTATTAAAAACTTGATTATCAAAATTATCTTGAAATATATTTTCATGTGTATTTTCAATATCTTCTTGTTCTCTTGCTAATTTAAAATCGTCAAATCTTTGACTAATAGTATTAGGAGACAAAGGTTCAATTTCAGATGAATTATAATTATGTTTTTTATTAAATTCATCAAATTCATTTTTAAATTTAGATTTAGCAGATTTTATTTTATTATCTCTATCAGTTGTAGATTTATATATTTTATTAATATCAGTAGCACTAATATAAGCTTGTGATTGTTCTTTTAAATGTTGATGTGAATTTTTTTTATTAGATAATTTTAGTTTATCATATTCAGATCTAGATTTAGGATCAATTAAAGTATTATATGCCTTAGTCATTAATTCGAAAACCTCAATATCGCCAGATGGTTGATCAGGGTGAAATTTTTTAGCCATTTTTCTATAAGATTTTTTAATATCTTTTTTAGTTGCGTCTTCATCAATTTGTAAAATATCATAAAAATTGACAGTTGACATGTTATATAAAATATAATTATTATATGATATATAATTAAAATTTTAAGTAAGATTCAAACGAAAAGAAATATTATACTAGAATATAAATGAGTGAAAAATATAAGGCATGTATGTTGTTACATGCATTGGGTGATACAATAGGATATAAGAATTCAGAATGGGAATTTATGAAAATAAAAAATTTAGAATCCAAGGTATTAAATAAATTATATGAATATATAGATTATGGAGGAGTGAATTATGTTCCAGGGGATAATTGGATGATATCAGACGATACAATCATGCATATTGCAACAGCGAAAATATTATTGAAAGATTTTGAAAATGTTCCAGATTTGTGTCAGAAATTAGCAAAAGATTATGTGGAAATATTAGAATATTTTATAAAAGATAATAATAAAGAAATGGATAAAAGATTACCTGGATATGCACTGATAAAAAGTATGGATAAATTAAAACAAGGAATAAAGTGGAATGAAATGCCTTATGATTTTTTTGCAGGAGGTTCAGGGGCATCAATGAGAACATCTTGTATAGGATTAGCATATAATGGAACAACGAATAGAGGTAAATTGGTTTCAACAGCAATAGAAACAAGTAGAATAACACATAATTCAGCAATAGGATATTTAGGTGGTTTAACATCAGCTTTATTTACAGCATATGCAATAGAAAATATAAGTATAGAGAAATGGCCTTTTCTATTAATGGATTTATTTAATTATGGAACAATTAATCAATATATAAATTATACTAAAAGAGATGTTCCTCAATTTTCAAAAGATTCTCATGTATTTATTAAAAAATGGAGTAAATATACAGATGATAAATTTGATGAATCGGGTAAACCAATAATGCGTAGAACAAATAAAAATTTAGTGCATAGAACTAAATATTACCATGATAATTTTTCTTTCGAACATAGACCAGAAGTAACTTTCCCTGGCAGTGGTGGTGATGATTCTGTTATTATTGCATATGATTGTTTATTAGATGCCGGTAAAAGTTGGGAAAAATTAGTTGTTTATTCAATGCTTCACGGAGGAGATACAGATACTACCGGTTGTATTGCTGGATCTTGGTATGGAGCATTATATGGATTTGGAGATGTTCCAATGCATAGAATAGAAAAAATAGAAAATAAGCTTGAAATTGAAGAATTGGGTATCAAGATTTTCGAAAAATTTAAAAAATAAATTAATATTAAAATTATTAAAAAATATAATTTTAATATTAATTATTAATAATTTTAATATTAATTATTGATAATTTAAGATAAATTTAAATTAATATTAACAAAATTTATTAAATTATCTAAACTTCTTGCTTCATCAAATTGAATTTCTGAACCATCATTTTTATAAAACATAACAGTTGGATATCCTTTAATTTGTTTTTGAATGCACAAATCTTCATCAGAACCTTTACAACTTATTTTAGAAATATTAAGTTGTGGTAAATTTTCTTGAACATATTTTTCGAATTTATTCCATTCTGGTAAAAATTGAACTGAATAACCACAATCCATTGAATAATATAATATTATTTCATTACCACTATCAGTCGTTTTATTATCATTTTCTACTGAATTAAAATTTTCATTTTTTTTTTTGTATATCATAAAAATCGCAACCAAGATAATAATAATTATAAAAGTATATATGATTTTTTTATTGTTTAAAATATCAGGAAACATATTATATATATATATAATTGATATTATTTATTATTTATTATAATAAAAATTAGCGCAATATATAAATAATAATTTTATATTAAATATAGTTTTTAATATAAAATTATTATTTAGTATAATAATGAAAATAATAATTTTTTTTCTTCTAATAATATATAATTAGAATGCAAACGATTGGATATGACAAATATGATGAAAGAAGACATTTATTCACTAGTTTAGATGATAGAGATTCTCGTGCAAATTTATTTACAAAGGCACTTGAATTATGTCCACAAAGAAAACTTGATGAATGTTCATTATTGAATGATATTGCTAGAGCAAAAAATTACGAAAATACATACAAACAAGGTATGAATGATAATGATATTCATTGGCAATTTGTTGATTTTATTGTAAAATCAGCATTATATCATAGAAATATTGATGAATCAACAACTTCAGGAACAAGATTAGCTGATATTAATAAAGTATTGGATATCCAATTGCCTTTAATAACAGGAGAAGATTCAACTGGCAATTATAATGGATTAAATTTAATAGCAAGTAATAGAGCAGATAATTTCCATGGACAAACATTTTTATCAGCAGTAATTTCTTCAAGAGGATCAAGATACCCTCCTCTTGGAACAGACACATTTGCATATCCAAATTTTGGAACCATGTTTGTTTGGTCCGATTTAAAGTTTAGTGATTCAGCTAGATTAGATTTAACTACTTATTTAAATCCTCAAAATATAGCTAAATCAAATGGTGGCGTTTCACATTTAAATTGTTTAATATCAGTTTTGGCAGCAAGATGGACATTTTTTGATAATGAAATAAATTTAAATAATTTAGCAAATGTAACAATGAAAAATTTAGAACAAAAAGTAGACCAATTATATAATGCAGTTTTAAATTCTAATTTTTATTATATAGATCCAACTACTGGAAGATTTGATAAACCAAAGGGTAAGGATTTAATAAAAATTGTAATTGGTGATCATCGTTCTGGATTAGTTAAACAAATTATATCAAGTTATGGTATCGTTACAAAAAATAATCCGATTGGTTCTGGTGAATTACAAGATGGAATGCCAACACCTGCAGAATACGAATCAACAGAGTTTCATGATCAAAATAAAGGAACTTTGAAAAATATAAGATCAGCACCATATAGTTTAATCGGTGTTATTAATAAATTAAATGCAACTTTATCAAATACTGTAAGCAATTTAGAAGTTCAAATTGCTGATGTAATTAAAACAGAATTATATAAAATGATTGATGTTGGAGCAAAAACAACAATACTTGCTTTATTAAAGGAAATAAATATTCAAGCTCCTCAATATTCAAACTTGTTGGTTCGTGATTATGTTACTGCGGTAAATAATATGGCAAATGGAATTGCTATGCCTACAAATATTTATAATTCAATTGGTGGTATGATTACAAACCATATCCCTAATGTATTGAAAAAAGAAGTTTTCGGAATGGGTGATCAATTAGGAGATATTACAAAACCTTTGTCTAATACATTGATTGTTTCAATTAAAAATGAAATCAAAAAGATTGTGTCAAATATGTTTATGCCACAACATACAACTTTACAATCATCTGCATCAAAAGATCTATTTGATAATGCAATTTCAAAATGGGATAATATGACTGATAGTGCAAGAAATTTCTATTTAAGATATTTAATGGTAATGGAAAAACAACAAAACGGTTGGACACCAGTTCCTGAATCACAATATGGTAATATTAATGTAAATAATTTAACTAATTATAGATTCAATTTGAAAAAAACAGATGATCTTTCAATCACACAATTTGAACACGATTTGCCTGATTTTCCAACAAATAATCTTGCTAACTTACATTACACAGATGCAAATAATAATAAAACAATTGTATCAGTAAATAGATGGAACACAAATAATAAAGAATTCTTCCGTAAATTATATAACTGTGTTTATAATAATAAAATAATGATTCATTCTGGTGTAACTTTCAATCTAGTTAAAGATTATAACATTGCAAAAAATGTTTTAAGCACTCCAAATGGAATTTTCGGATTAAATATTGATGATTTAGTTAAAAATAGATTATTAAGAATTAGTTCAGCAAAAATAAATATATCAAATTCTGAATTAGATAATTTAACTTCTAATGATTTTACTGATTTAATTAATAACAATATATGGCATAAAGAAAATAATAGTTTTGTTAAAAAAATTAATGGACAAACTATTAAATATGGTATTAATGACCCTGCAACTCAACAATTGTTACAAGCTTCTCATAATTGCTATTCATCATTATATGCTGGAACTGAAGAACAATGTCACAAATTTATGTTTGATTGTTTATTAAATGATGACAATGATAGTTTAATGGTATGTATAGATAGATTTAAAGTATCTAATTTTAATGAAGTAGCTAAAAAGGAAATCAATAATATACATCCAACTGTTGCTCTTCGTATTTTACAAAAAATGGGTTTCCGAACAAAATCTTCTTATGATAATGTTTTTGGTGCTGAAATCAAAAAAGTAGAAAATGTTAATCATTGGTATAACTCTGTAATTGTTAAAAGATATGGTGAAGTTGATGCACGTAAATTAGTTGCAACTAACAGTCGTCTTTTAGCATATCTTGATTTATTAGTTCAATTCGTAAATTCTAATCCTGGAATTTTAAATAATAATATTCAAGGTAATACTGAAGAAAAATTAGGTATTACTAAACCTACTGAATTCGTTCAAGCACTTGGTATTAAACCTAGAATTGAACCTCCTTTGAAAAGTCTTGGTAATTATGAATTCCAACGTCTTAGTCATAAATTAATGAATAATTCATCCCTTCAAGTTGCTAATCTTCCATTTATGAGTAATCAAATGAGTGGTAAATGGTCAACTCCATTTGGAATGAGTTTAACTCCTAATGTTTCTCAATATGTTCAAGTTGGTGGTGGTTCTGGTTCTGCTTCATGGTTAGTTGATACTATTTATGATTCACCTAATAAAATCACTGGTTCAGAATTAATGAGACAAATTTTCAATATCCTTTTGAATGATTTATCCAACAGAAATAAAACTTTAAATCCTGCTAATAAAAAAGCAATAATGGATGCAATTGAAGCAATGAAAATAAGTGAAACATTGATTTTGAAAAATTTACTTTATATTGAAGAATATAATAAATTAATTGATGCTTTCCAAGGTAATAAAAATTCTGAAATCCTTACAACTGATGGTATCCGTGAATTTGTTGATCTATATAAAAAATCTCAAAAAGGTTATCAATCACAAGAACAAACTATGTTGAAATTATTAAATGATGTTCAAAAATTAATTGGTGACGATGACCAATATAATCCAATTAAATTATAAATATTTGTAAATACTCTAATAAATAAAAAAATAATAAACTAATAAAAATAAATAATTGATTAACAATATTATTAATTCAATTAAAATATATCAATCACAAAAACTAATAAATTAATAAGGATAAAATATTATTAATTAATAATCATAAAAACTAATAAATTAATAAGGATTAAAATATTATCAATGAATAATTGATTAACGACATTATTAATTAATAATTATAAAAATGTATAATTATTAATTCCATCAAGATATTGTTAATGATAAATAAATAATAATATTAATTTTGCATATCATTAGAAAATAAGATTCCACTTATACCATTAGAGATTCTCAAAATATTATTTATAATACAATAAACACGTAATTTGGCAGTATTATTAAAATTTATATTATTATTAACATTCAATTTAATAGAGATATTATCAATTTTACTAAAATTTGCACTGCCAGATGGTTGATGTTTTACAGGAAATAATGAGAAAGAATATACATTAATACCTTCAATAGGACTAGCATAATGATGTTGATAAGGTTGTATTTGATTAAAATATGAAGAGTTACGTTTAGAAACTCGATCTTGACCATTAAAAATAATTTCTTGTGTTTGAATAATATTATTTCCAATGGGTTTATTATTTTTGTCTTTAATTAAACTATCTGTATAATTAAAAATATCATTATTTATTGTGTTTTGTGCATCTGATAATTGTGTTATCCAAATTAATTCTTTACATGTTTGTGTGAATCCTAATTTAAAAGTTTGATTAACACTGTCAATTGTTTTTTCACCATTATATAAAACTTGTTCAATAAGATATTCTAATTTAGATTGTGAGAAACGAATTCTTTCTTCATTATCTAAATATAAATATTCAACTAATAAAGAAGCATTTTTTAAATTAATAGATTTAAAATCCAAAACAGTATTACGATATATTTTTTCATTAGTATTAATTCTTGGCATAGCTTGAAATCCAGATGTTAAACCAGTAATTAAATATTTAGAATTTACCAATCCACCCGGATCAGCTTCGGGATCATTTAAATTTTCTTTTGGAAATGTTTCATATAAAATGGCATTTTGTTCGGCTTCTGTTTTTTGTTCAATTAAATTAAGACTGGAAAATCGATTACTAGATAATCTCCATAAATACATAAGTCTAGTGATAGGATCAAAATAAACAAAACGTGCAATAGATTTAACACCATCAACTGTTTGTTCAATGAATTCATATGGTTCGAAATTAACTAAATCATTATCTATAGCAATTGTATGTGTAGGAGTAAATATCATACATTTTTCTAATTCATTAATTTCTAAATTAATTTTAACATCATTATATTGTAAACTAACAATTGGTAAAGCTAAACCAGTTATTCTATTAAACCAAAATTTTAAAGGGATGTATAATTTATATGATGGAATGCCATTATTTGGATTAGTTAATTCATCAATATCTCCAATAATTTTATCAATATTTTTATTGTCAGGGACAGTAATTTCATGCCATATATTTAACCAATCACCATAATGTTTATCTAATAATTCTCCACCAATTTCAATTTCAACTGTTTTGATGATGCCATAACCAATACGTTTTATCCATGAAAATTTACTTATTTTATCTAATTTTTCATTCGAATAAAATTGTTCTATTCTTGGTAATTCAATTACTAGATGAATATTTCTTATTAAATCTCCACTTCTTCCTAATGTCACTGATACCCTTTTCCCAAAATTTGGTGCATTAAAAGCTATAGGTATGACTTCACTTGAAAAATTAGTATGTCTTCTATATACCATTTTAAAAAAAGTAATTTGAGGGTCACTAGTGAGAAATAAATCTGAACTACCTTGTGCAACTAATTGTATTAAACCACCTGTCATTTATTTATAATTTGATAAATATATATTTATATTAGTTTTAAAAATACATAAAATACACTCGTCATTCAAAAAAAACTAAACCTGCCATACCACTAAAAATTCTTAATATATTGTAAGATGTAGCATATATAAAAAATCTACTTTGTTCTAAACCTAATAAAGTAGCATTTTCTAATGTTAAAATAATTTCACCGTTATCTATTCGTGAAAAATTTGCTGCTCCAGATGGTTGATATGATTCTGGTTCTAATGAAAAAGAATATATATTTATTCCATCTGGTGGTGTTGAATTATGATGTTCATATGGTTCAATATAATTATAAAATTCTTTTGTTTTTGCAATTTCTCTATCTCTTGTGTCAAATTGAATTTTAGCAGTTTTAATAATATTGCCTTTACAAGTGTGATAATCTGTTCCATAATTATGATATTTTTTATTATTATATTTAGTTCCATTAAAAAATGTTAAAAACTGTATTCCCCAAATTAATTCTTTTATTGGATTTTTAAAATATATTTTAGTTTTGAATAATAATTCATTATCTAATCCAAGCCTTAACAATTCATTATTTAATATTTCTTGATTATCAAATTTATCATACAATTGTTTTGGAATGTCTAGAATTGTTTTAGATATAATAATATCTCCATTATATTGAACTCGATCAATCAAATATTCCAATTTTGATTGCGCTAATTTCCGTCTTTCATCTGATTCAACGAATATATATTCTGCTAACATTTTACTTTTCAATATTGGTTTTTTTTTATAGTCAATTATATTATTTCTAAATATCAAAGGTATGTCTGATTCAGATATATTTGATTCCGCATTGTTTTCATTTATCAAATTACTTAATGTTTCATGATATGATACATCTTGAAAATCTAAATATTTTACTGTTATTTCTATTTCAGAATGCAGTAGAGCTATTATAGGCAACGATAAACCTATATTTTTACAAAACCAAAATTTTATAGGTATTAACATTTCATATTCATCTTTAATTTTATTATTGAACTGAGTTAATTCTTCTATATCACCTATTAATTTTTTATACCCCCTTTTCTTGCTTTCTTTTTTTGTCAATTCATACCAAATATTTAACCATTCCCCATGATGTTTATCTATTAATTGACCACCAATTTTAATATCTATATAATTAATGATATAATGACCAATTTTTTCAATCCAGGCAAATTTTGTCATTTTGCCCCTATTTTTTCCTAATTGTTCTAATATTTTGTCTGCACCGATTTCTCCAGTTAGATTTGATATTAATAATTCAAAATTATTATTTTTTTCAAGATAGTATTCTAATATATTATTTTTATATTCGTCAACAGTTTTACCTTTTATTTTTAATATATAATTAAATGATGATTTTGATATTATTTGATTTAACATAAAATCATACACATCCAATTCTTTACCAAAACCATTATGTTCTGTATCTATCTTGGTAATGAAATTATATAAACCTTCAGGTGTAAAAAATGCAAATAATTCATTCCATTTTGTTAATTCATTTGATTTATCAACTTGTGAATATGTTTCCCATAAATTATATTTATTTTCATCAATATTTATATCATATGGATTCACAATTGAATTTATAAAATTTTGAAAATCATTATTAATTAATTCAAATATATCCATTGCTGTATTTTTTGGCTTAGACATATCGTTTAAAAAATCATTTTGAGATATCAAAACAATATCTTGAATGTTTAGATGATTCTGATGTTCATATAATAATCTAACACTTGTCGCACCAGTATTTGGATCTGTTATAGTAATGGTCTTTGTTTCTATTTCATTAATAATATAATTTAATAAATCAACAAATTTTTCAAAATAATAATTATTTGGTATTATCATTAATCTCATATTTAATAAATTTTTATTATTATTATATATATCGAGTTGTGTTTCAAAAACTTGCAACTCGTTATCTAAATAATTTTGGATAGTTGTTATAGAATTCTGATCTGTATTATACCAATAATCAATTGAAGTTGCAGTATCTCCAGGTAGTGGTGTAGATGAATTAAAATATGTTTCAGATATTGTATCTAAATATGATCTCATTTCAACTCCAAAATTTTCAAGAAAATAATCTCTATTAAGAATAGTATTATCATATAAATCATTAAAATTTTCAATAACAGTATTTTGTAAATTATACCAAATTGATGATATTATATCTGATAAATAATTATTAGGAGTATTAATATTAAATTCTGTTGTTTGATTATATCCATTGTTTATATATGTTGTATATGTTGGTATTTCTATTAATGGTGTTGCAAATAAATTTATTATTTTTAATATATTATTTATTTCGTTGTTATATTCAGTAGTATAATTATTTTGAGTCGGAATATAGTTAATTATAGCATCATTATATACTGCAATAATATAATCTATCAATGATAATTTTTCATTATTATATTCCAAAAATATATTGTGTTTTATTATTGCATGAATTATAATATCTCCTCCAACTCCAGTATTTGTTCTAAAATCGGATATTTTATTATGAGTTAGCAATAAATCATCTTCACATACTAAAGGTTTTATTTCAATTATTAATTGATCACGTAAATTATTCAACACACTAATTAAATCATTTTTAAAATAATCTATTGCTACAACTAGTGCTGGTTCATTGTTTTTTCTATTTTCAAGATATCTATCTATTGCTTTTGGTATATCATTAGTTGTTAATAATGGTATATAACCAAGAAAAAGCATGTTTTTAAAAGTATCAGGAATTGGATCTGGGGGAGTAATTGTTAGACCAAATAAATTTCTTATTTCTGAAAAACAAAATTCAGAAAACGTATCTAAATTAGGGTTCCCTGGATTTCCTACATTAATTCGTGACCACAATTCGATTCTATTAATATATGAATTTAAAATACTATTTCTGAAATTATTTCTATTATTCAAATGAAATAATTCTATTTGTTCTTTCACAACTTTACTATATATATGTGTTATATTATTTGGTTCATTGAGTTCTTTTTCTAATTCAAAATCAGATGTCCAATTATCTTGTAATAAAATTTCTTGTGTTGAAACTTGAGATAAATTAACAAAATCTTCATTGGATGTATAATTATCATTTCCATTATTTGTAAATTTTTTGTAAAATATAAATTTAAAATCATCTTTCAAAGAACCATATACTTTTTTTAACATTTTTGGATTTTTAATTAATCCAATTTTTTCATTATCTAATAATAACTTTTTTGTAGTTTGTATATCAAATTCATTTGTTATATTATATACTGTTTGTAATAAAATTTTGTCAAATATCTTATAAGCATCATATATTAGATAATTATCATTATTATAAACAGAATCAATACCAGCTCTAAATATACTTCCATTAGTTACAAGTTCTGATGAACCAGATATATTATATTTGGCAGTTTCAGTATTATAAATAAATAATAAATTTTCATCATTATAAGATTCTGTAAGAATAATTTCTTCTTTTCCTGTTACAAAATCGATATATTCATTAAATAAGAGTTCTCTTAATAATTCCCCATTAACTAAATCAACATTTTCATTTATTCTATCTTTCATATGAGCATTTACAAATTCATAAATAAATTGATAATTATCATCCAATTTAATTAATTCTTCAAGTATAAAAAATAAATATTCATCAACACTATCATTGTCAGCATCAACATTTGCATTATAAAAATTTGTCAATGATAATATTCCATCTTTAAGCATATTTGATATATTTGTGTTTCCAATTATTTCATTATTAATAATGTCTATTTGTTCAAGCATATAAATTATAAATTCATCATATATATCTTGGTTAAAATATTCATTATCGTCATGATTTGTTATCCATATAAAATTTATTGTTTCAAGATATTTTTTAATATCTCTAATTCGAAATGATTTAATCCTTGCCTCAATTTTAGGTAATTTTATTGCCAAATATAATCTGTGTAATAAATCACCATATCTTTTTATTATTAATTTACCTACATGTCCAAAATTTGGTTCAGATTCAAAACTTAAATCATATTCTGTTCTTGAAAAATTTGTATGTCTTCTGTAAATTGTTTTAAAAAATGTTATTTGAGCATTTCCTATTAAAAATAAATCTTCTGTTCCTCTTGCTGCAATTTGTAATATTCCACCTGTCATATTTACGTTATGTTTATTTTCTTAATTAAGTTATATATAATTTAATTATCAAAATAAACATAAAAAGCACATTATTAATATTATTAGCCATATGTCATAGCAAGCCCAGCAGTTCCAGATACAAATCGTAATATATTATAGTTTCTAACATATATTTTTAAATTTATAATGTCTCTATTTATATCTGTCGTATCTGCCAATTTCAATGATTTGTCAAATTCCATTGTTAAAAGTATTCTTGATAATCTACTAAAATTTGCCGTTCCAGATGGTTGATATTCTTCTGGATATAATGAGAAAGAATACATATTAATTCCATCAGATGGAGTTGTATTATGATATTCATATGGTTGAAGATAATTATAATAATTTCCTTCAAGCCTTGGAACTCTGGTATAACTGTGAAAATCTATTGAAGAATATCTTATTGGATTACCTTTATTTTCATCTGTCAAACTATAATTATTCCATCTATTTTTTATATTTCCATTATTATTATTTACATATTTATCTTTTTGAATCCTCCATATTATTTCTTTGACTGGATGAACAAAATTATCTAACACTAATTGATATTTATGTTCTCTAATGTCTTGAACATCTAATGTTTGCACTTGTTCAATTAAATATTCATGACTCGATTGTGCAAATCTTTTTCTTTCTTGACTATCCAAATATATATAATCAAAATGTATAGATGCTTTTATATCTATTTTTAATTCTTCAGGAACATCTTCAATAAATATCTCTCCTCGATTTTTAGATACATATATCATTGATTCTTTTATATATGCCACTTCTTCTATTTTTCTAAACTTGACATTTATAGAAACATTGTGATATTGCATTGCAACTAATGGTATTGATAATCCTCCATGTCTACAAAACCAAAATTGTAATGGTATTTTTAATTTATATTCGGGTTTTATCTTATTATCAAAATTTGTTAATATTTCTACATCACCAATCATTTTTTTATATGTTTCCTCCATGTTTCTATTTGCTGATAATTCATACCATATATTTATCCAATCTCCTAAATGTTTATCTATTTTTTGCCCTCCTATGTAAATATCTATATATTCTATTATTGAATGCCCTATTCTATCAACCCATGCAAATGTAATATTTGGATTTATTGCTTTTTTGTATATTTCTTTTAATCTTAACATTTCTAATCTATATAGATTTTGAGTTTTTATTGACTTGTCTAATCCTATATTCAATGCATCAACAAAATCATCCATATCTGATTCTGTTGTAAATTTTTTACTTATTTCTTGTAATGATATTTCATCATATTTGAATCCTTCTTGCCCTGTCAATAATATTTTAAAATTATCTATTATTGACGAATTATTTATATTATCAAATACTTCATTTATTTTATCCAATGCCGTTGATACTGTTTCTATATTTGCTGCTAAAAATATATCACTTGCTGCTGTATATGCTTCTCTATTTATTCTCATAAATGATAATAACAAATTATAATTATCTCGTGATGTATCGTAATTTATAAATTCGTCAGTCAAATCATATGATATTTTTTTTAAATTTATCTCTGGTAATATTATCTCCAAATATGTCTTCCCCACTAAATCTCCTATTTTTGGTATTATTAAACTTGATTCTGTTCCAAATCCTACATTGTCATTAAAATTTACACTTAATGATTCTACTGAAAAGTTTGTATGTCTTCTATATACTACTTTAAAATATGTTATTTCTGGTGTTCCTGTTAAATATAAATCTTGACTTCCATATGTCACTAATTGAATTAACCCTCCTGCCATTATTTATAACCATATATATATATATATTGTTATAAACATACTATTATTATTCGTTTTATAGTCTATTTAATTCAAATAAATAGACTTATACAACCAATTTTTTTTAAATAAAATTGAAAAATTGATTTTAAAATATAATATT
>Ga0307935_1000580_pt1 | contig 15862 bp, 10 predicted proteins | sample OrgLakmetageno92_FD_201827 | JGI IMG/M metagenome (GOLD analysis project Ga0307935, IMG submission 201827) | Saline water microbial communities from Organic Lake, Antarctica - #92 | ecosystem: Environmental > Aquatic > Non-marine Saline and Alkaline > Saline | place: Antarctica: Organic Lake...
TCACTATTGAAAAAATAGATTCTATAGTAAAAGAAAGACTAAAAACTTCCACCCTTTAGGGCTGGGGAAAGAAGTTTTGGAATCTCATCAACGCAACCTTTTTCCTAGAACTAAAAACTAGTTTTCTCAAAAGCATCTAAATAGGGAAACTCTTTCCCTTGAGGGAAGGCTGGGATGGGTGTTGTCGATGACGGAAGTAATAATAATAAAAACTTCCACCCTTTAGCGTTGGGGGAATAAGTTTTGGAATCAATTCTGAAAAGCAGATGATACAAAAAGAGGCTATTCTTCTTTAGAACAGCCTCTTTTTATTTTTGGTTAAGCTCTTTACAAAGCACTGTGATTCTTAAAGCCTTTCTCTTCTAGGTATTTCACATATTCATACGTATTCACTTTAGCTTTGAGATCATGCAAGAGATTATAAAGGCCAAAAAACGTGCGGTTGATGTATAAGAAATGCTTGCTGCCACGGTTGCCATTCATTTTACGTAATTCTTTATCGTTGCTGTATTTCTCACTTAGAGAGGAGATTTCATCCCAGAAAGCAGCGTCTGCAAAGTCAAAAGTTTTTTCTTTAAAAGGTTTGGTAAATAAGCTCAACATCTCATGAAATAAGGTGCTGAAATAGGCGACTTCCCGGTCGTTATCATCTTTGCGCAAAATCTCCAATTGAAAGAGCTTTTCTTTAAAGATCTTAGGATTATTAATATTTTCAGGGACAGCAAGCTCAAAATACGGTTGGTAAAATTCATCTACGATTTCTTTAATACAACCGAAATCGATAGCAATCAATTCCTCTTCTTTAGAAATTAAAAAATTCCCGGGATGTGGGTCTGCATGAACAGCTTTTATACCGTGCATTTGAAACATATAGAAATCCCAAAGTGTTTGTCCCAATTTATTACCAGTCTCTTGGGTAAAATCAGTTTTGGCAAACTCGCTTAAATGCTGTCCAGTCATCCAGTCCATCGTGATGATGCGTTTGCTAGAAAGCTCTGGGTAATATTTAGGAAACTTTAAATTAGGAATATGTGAGCAGGCTTCTGTAATCTTAATGCTATGCTTTACTTCAAGCTCGTAATCGGTCTCTTCTGTTAATTTATCTTCTACCTCAGAGAAATATCTTTTGGAATCCTCCCCTTTTAGGTTGAACATTTTAATGGCGATGGGCTTTACCATCGCAAGATCACTTCCTATAGATTCTGCTACTCCAGGATATTGAATTTTTATGGCGAGTTCTTTACCGTCCTTAGTAGCTCTATGAACTTGGCCTATACTAGCGGCATTTACAGAGTCTTTAGAAAAAGTATCATAGATTTCTTCTGGAAAAGCACCTTGATACCTTTTAAATGTTTTTCTAACTAATGGAGCAGATAATGGTGGCACACTAAACTGTGCAAGGCTAAATTTCTCTACATAAGCACCTGGCAACAAGCTTTTATCCATAGATAGCATTTGCGCTACTTTAAGCGCGCTGCCTTTTAAACTTTTTAAACCGTCATAAATATCTGTGGCGTTATCTTCATCTAGAGAAGAGCGATCCATAGTAGGATTCACTGCTTTTTTAGAATAATACTTGATATAGTTGACACCTATTTTGGCTCCAGTCTTTACCATTTCTGATGTGCGGCCTATTTTACTGGTAGGTATTTTGTCTAGTGTTTTCATGCTTCAATGATGAATTCAGAATTAATAATTATGAATTCTTTAGTTATGATTATTCCGCTTTCGCGAAAGCGGAACACTTAAAAAGCTATCATTATCAAAAATTTATATAAAGCGATTTTTTGATTTTGATTTTAGTTTAATTTTTTACTAGGCCATACGTTCTTTCCAAAGAAACTTACCAAAGTCGAAAACAGCATCTAAAGGAGTGTTGTCAAAAACATCAAAAATGGTATTTACAGATTTCTCAATAGCCATGTCTGTTTTTTCAAAACCAGCACTGTCGTCATCCATCCAGAATTTCATAAGAAATAACATTTGTATCCAAGCGCCTTCGCTGTAGATCGTTTCAGAACGTTCTAAGATAATGTTAGATTTATCCTCATTACGTTGCATGATCAAATCTTTAGCAAAATTCTTAACGTGCTTGCGCAAGCCTTTCAATTGCTCCATCTTGCTCATCATGTGCTGATTCTCCTGTAAGGTATAAATCACATAACTTCTGTTAAGTGTTAGAAGTTCAAAGAACGTATAGAAAAACGTGAGCATCTTCTCCCGATTGGAAAACTGATCATATTCTTCATTCTTATGCGCCACATCCATGGTCATCGTAAAGAAGGTATTCCAAATGTCCTTGCGTAAACTATCAAAACTACCGAAGAATTTATAGAATTCCTGCTCAGACATGTTGTTGTCCTTAGCAAATTTATATACGGACTTAGGCGTTTTTTCATGCTCTAATACATAATCCATATAAACCGTAATGATATCATGCTTAGTGATTTCTTGCTTAGCAATTTCTTTCTTTGCAGGGGTCTTTTTTACAGGTGTTTTTTTAGTAGTTGCCATAATCTCAATGATTTGTTGTAAAGATACGATCTGTTGAACTTAGTGTTATATATGTTCCAGCAAAAGTATGTTAAGCTTTGGTCGTTGTTTTTAGGTAAAACTTATTTTATTTTACAAGTTCTTATTCACAAATGACAAAGAAAACAAGATGGTGTTTCCTTGACCATAATTAAAGGTTTCTTTAATCTCCATTTTTGATACGTAATTTATTTTCTTTGAAAGTGAAATGTGATTGAATCTGTTTCTTATTTCTAAGGTTTTCTTAATTCATAGTTAGCCGGTTTTTTGCATCCAGCAAGACATTTATATAAAATAGTTAAGTCTGTTTTACATGTAGTAATAGGAATCTCAGTATTAAATATCATCGAAGATTGATTTTAAGTAGTAGGTTGTTTTTCAAGTTCTCTTGAATCATTACCTTACATTGTTTAATCAGTTTTTATTTTAATTCCTGATAGGAAGTAATCAGGATTATCAGTCCCAAATGTTAAGAATAAATATAAATATCCATTATTAAAAAAAGGAGAGATAAAGCCTCCTAAATGATCTGAAGCCCAATCGTATTCTGTATATTTATTATGAATACTGATAGGGTTTACGATTAGAGGACTGCGTTTATCATGCTTCCATTTTTTATCTTCAAGTTTTAAGAGTCCGTATTGACGATTAAGAGAGGTCAAGTATTCAGAAGGTAATTCTTCACTGCCCAATATGATATATAGTTTTGAATTAAAGTTAACATAGCTCGCATCATCAGCTTTGCCATGTAAGTAGCCTGTTTCGTTTTTTGCTTTATGAATGACTGTTGTGGAGTAGATTCCTTTATTTTCATTAAACGCTTCCATGATATTATTTGTAGTTATTTCATGAATTTCTGATTCTATTAAATTTTTGCTTCTTCGATGAAATAATACGCGGTACTTACCATCATATTGTGTTATTGCTAGTGGATAACTATTTTGATTGATTCCATGCCATTCAGGGATTTTTATTTCTTGAGGATTTTTTATAATCTTTAAATCTTTATCAATAATCATATATGCTGACGTGTAGTTTCCATTGGGTTGTTCTACTCCTAATAAAACTAAAAAATAACCATCTTCCATTTTTAATGGATTTCCTGTACTAAATACATTTCCTGTTTTTTTTTGCAAACGTAATCTGTTCTGTATCGAGTATTTTTTGATCATGAAAGATCCAGTTCTCTAAATCTGAACTGGTAGCGTAATAAATGGATCTTTTTTTATGACGGCCAAAAACTACAGGCGTTAACAAAACATAATCATTTACATTTCTTTCTATAATCCCTCCAGATTGAATGTAATTAATGTATTTGTCATTTACATGTGTAGGGTAATTTGCAAACAGAGGTCTATTGTTAATGATTTTATAGTTTACAAAAGGATTGAAAAATTCTAAAGTGGCGCCTATCTCGATCTCAAAAGATCGCCCATAGTTTTTACCTAGTGTTATCCATCCTGTAATTAAGTCTATGTTCAATATTTCAATAGCTCCATTAGCTTCTTCGTCTTGTGTTATAAACCAGCATTGATTATCTGTAGCTTTTATCAAGAGATTTTTAAGTTCGGTATAATTTGTTTTGATGCGATTATTCTTCTCATCAACAGCAATTATTTTTATAGGATGTAATCGAGTAATGTTACTTTCTGTATCTGAAATCAAGCAGTTTTCAAATAAGTCATTTAAATTTTCTACTGTCTGAAAGGATAGGTTCATCAACGCAAAAAGAAGTAAACATATTTTTTTCATGAAATCATTGATATAATTGTTAATAGAGCTTTTGGTTTAACCCAATAAATATGGACTTTTCAAATAGACATCAAAATGAATACCTTTTTAACTTATACTAAACTTTGTAAAATAGAACTATAGCTAACGCTATGTTTATATTTGTAATTATACGTTAAAATATTTTTGATGCTCTCCAGGTTTATTACAAATATTACTTTTTTTTCGGACAAGCTTAACATAGCCTTAGTCGCAATTGCCGCTGTGTTAGCTTATATTTTTCCTTTAGAACTTTTTATTTTTTCTTATGCATTACTTGGGCCACTGCATTATGTGACTTAGATCAACTGGCTTCATGAGAAAAATTATTTCTTTACTTCACATAAATTAATTTGGTTAATATAGGTGTCACAGCGGCACTAATTCTATTTCTTCCTAAGCTATTTCTTTATTACTATAGTGAAGAAACTGCTTTTACCGCTTTTTTGATTTTTATAAATGAATGGTCTAATAGTGTAATTTTCATAAGCTTAATGGTTGCAATAGCTTATCAATTTGTTTCTTCAAAAACCTCTTGGATCATAACAATTGTATTAGCTATTCTTGGGGCACTTTTATTAAAAAATGTAGAACAATATAGATTACTGATAGGCATGTTTGTGCCTACGGTAATTCATGTGTATCTATTTACATTGATTTTTATGCTCTATGGAGCAAAAAAATCAAACAGCCGTTATGGTTATATTTCAGTGATCGTAGCTTTGATGATTCCAGTCTTGATTATCAATTTAAACATAGCTCCAGATGCTTATCTTTTTAATGACTTATGGAAAGAAGCTTTTCTAGAAAATGATTTTCATGTGTTACCGGTTGTATTATCTAAATATTTGGGTATCACAGATGGAACATCATTTTTCTTTTATGAGCCTATATGGATTAAATTCATGATGTTTATCTCTTTCATATACTGTTATCATTACCTAAACTGGTTTTCTAAGACTACTGTAATTAAATGGCATAAATTGCTCAATAAGAAAAAAATAATAGCCATTTGTATGATATGGCTTGCAGTATTCACGATGTATTGCTTTGACTTTACTTTAGGAATCTTAATGTCTTTATTTTTAGGTTTTACACACGTTATTCTAGAATTTCCTTTAAATATGCTCAGTATTAAGGAAATTCTCTTTTCAAATAAATAGTGTTTTTAGAATTAGGTATATCGTTACTTGTGTTCTTCTATAATTATAAACTTTATTAGAGAATTTTATAATGTCGCAAAAAGAAATCGAATTTATTTTTGATTTATTGAGGCAAAAAATTATAGCTTAGCATCGCTACGGTTTTATTTTTAAAGAAGTGAAATCGGAAATAAAGCGATTTATTAAGATATTAGGAATTTAAATTGGTATGATACAGCTGTGGTTAATCTTGATCCATGTTCATAGCCCAATTTTTTCTACGTTCATTTATTTGATCTAGTCTCTTTTCCCAATAATCGGCTCTTTCAGGAAATAAGAGATCTAATTGTGCGACCATTTCCTTCAATTTTTTATAAGTTTTAATTGCGGTAATCATTTGCCTGCGTGGATAGGGTACATTATTTACAAACAATCGCTCTAGCTCCATGAAATTATTATTCATTACAGTTTCACAAACCAGTTGAGCATTTTCATTATAACCCATGCGATGGTATAATTTTCCTATGGAATAACTAAAGTTACCGTAAGCAACTTTTTCATTAGGCAGTACTTTTAAACTGAGGTCAAGAAGGTTTATAGCTGCTAGAGTATCGCCACTTTCTAAAAGTGCTTGTGATTCAAAATAAGTAGTCCTTCGTAAAACGGTTTTAGAAATCTCTAATTCTTTACTTGTTAGAATCTCTTTATCGCCCATTTCTTTATAAATATTGTGAAGGGTCGGATTAGTAATTACGATTTTAGGATTGCTATTTGTATCAATTATAGGTCGCTGTAAAGGTTGTAAAATCTGGATAATCCCATGTTGAATCAAATACTTATCCATGCCCAAATAATGATTAGTCTTACCATTGATTAAGAAACATATAGGACGCTCATACATATTTGCTTGTATCACATCTAATGAGATAAGCTCTCCTCTATTGATAATATTTTTAGGTAGATTAAAAACAATATCATTGCGTAGTAAATCTTTTTGATCCTCTAGGATTTGAAATTTATAATGAAAATCTGCTGCAAATATTCCTATAGTCTTACTAGGTAAATATTTTATTTTACGAGATCCATTGTCGTAAAAAAGAGAATCATTTTTAAGATGGTCATCCATCATTTTAAGATTTGTAACTCGCTTTTCTTCAAGATTAATAGGGAATTGATATTGGGATTCTTTAAGGGTCATTTCATAGGGCAAATCTGACCGTACAGCATCACTCTTACCCATATCCACTTCTAGCTTTTCAATAAAGGAAGGCAACTGTAAAAAATCTATATTGAGAACTCTAACATCTGTGCGATAACCATGTATTTCTTGTAAAAACCATAATGGAAAAGTAAAGCTGTCGCCTTGTGTAAATAAAATGGCATTTTGTGGGCAGCTATCTAGATATGCTTTTGCTATCAGATCGATTAATCCAGTATCTGATTGGTCTTGATGGCCGTAGTTTTTTGCTAGCATTTCTAATGGTGCTGCGATTATTAATACTACCACTAGGATGCATTTTGTTGCTTTCGCGAAAGCGTAACTACCCAATTTATTAAATAACATGTTCATGATTTTGAGAATTAAAGTAAGGCTTAAACCTATAAAAACTTAAAAAGATCCTATAATTTTATAGTCTCGTTCTCTTATTAAAACGCTTAAAGGCGTGGGATAACAATAATAATTATACCAATGCCGAAAAGTACAAATAAAGATAGAAAGTATAACCTTAGTTTGATACGGGAAATCAGCATGAGTATAATACCTATCAACCTTAATAAAAAAGCAAGCAAGCAGTAGTATCTAGTAGACTGTTTATACCTTTATTTTTGTTTCATTACCGTTTGTTTAAAAACGCTAGTTCTACCAGTTTGTAAATGATCAAGAATACGACGTTTAAGCTAGTGATTCAAACAAGATAAAATGCAATACAAATACATCTTTTCCTAAGACTAGCTGAAATATAAATTTTAAAATAAAAGTAATTAGTTTGTAGAAAGGACTTGCAGGTACATTTGTGGTTCTTAAGCTAGAAATACGCATAGCAAACTCTAGGTTATCCCAAACGGTCATCCCAGGTTGCCTTTTTAACCAGTATATCAAGGTGCAAATCAACCCATGAGGCTAGAAAATAGATATTTAAGCGAGATGTTAATTAGGTATTTAATAGTAAATATGATTAATTATTACAAAAAAAGGCCTAATTTTGAGTTTGAACCAACCACTCATGAAAAAATTATTACTTTTCTCAATGGCATTATTCTCAATAGTGTCATTTTCTCAAACATTTAATGAAACGCTGGGTACACAATCTGGTGTAAATATTACGTCAGGAGACTTTAACACGTTTTATGGTGATAGTACAGGTTCTTATGTTACAATTGGATCTCGTATGGTGCTTATGGGTTATAGTGCTGGTCGCAGTATGACTACTCAAAGCGAACTTGTAGCAATCGGTTATCTAGCAGGATACTCTAATACCTCAGGACAGGATAATACCTTTATGGGTTATGAAGCTGGTCGTTTAAACACGGTTGGAACAGATAACACCTTTATAGGTGCAGAAAGTGGAGAAAATAACACTACTGGACTTGATAATACCTTTATAGGAGAAGAAGCTGGTTTTAGCAATACTACTGGTGATGATAATACCTTCATAGGTCAGGATGCTGGTGCTAACATAAGCAGCGGAAGCGATAATACTTTTATAGGGAGTAGTTCTGGTGGGTTCGCGAGCGGCGTGCCCGAATCAAATGGCACAGGATATAGAAATACGGGCTTAGGAAACCAGAGCTTAGCTGATCTGAAATTAGGACACCATAATACTGGATTGGGCGACTCTGCTGGGACTGATGTGAATGAGGGAATATACAACACTTTTGTAGGTGCAGCTTCTGGTGTTGCTACTGAATTTGCTGACTATAACACTTTTATAGGAGCACAATCTGGATGGGATAACAATAGAACTAACAATACTACTAATGCTAATCATAATACCTATGTAGGTTTTAGTGCTGGGTTTTCTAATAGAGAAGGACAGTTTAATGTAGGGATGGGTTCTCTCGCAGATTTTGATAATACCAATAGATCTAATGCCATTTTTATTGGCTACAATATAAATGCAGGTAATAATAACATTATTGGGTTGGGAAACAGGGCTTTGGCTGATGGGCCATATTCCATATCCTTAGGTCATGATCACGATGTCAGAGGACAGAATTCACAAATGATAGGATATTTAGGTAATATGTCTGATAATGCTGATTACTCTGTTGGTATAGGAGATCGAGTAGATATTGAAGAAAATGACGTAGTAGGTATAGGAAGATCTGTTGATATAGACAATCAGTTTGCTATCGCTATAGGTTCAACAACGGTTGCTCAAAATGATGGGGCTATTGTCTTAGGGTATAATGCTTCATCCACTGATCCTAATGCTTTGTTACCTACTAATAACATTGCTATAGGAGTAAATGCTAATGTGCAGGGATTAAATGCTGTCGCAATAGGGAATGCTGCCACTGCAATTAATGATAATACCTTGGTACTGGGTGGAGCAACAAATTCCTTAAGTGTAGGAATAGGGACAGATGCGCCAGATGCACTTGCTTCTTTAGATTTAGGAGATACCAATAAAGGAATTCTTTTCAATAGATTAACTGATGCACAAATCACAACACTGGAGACGTCACTAACCACTGCCCACAAAGGTCTTGCACTTTACGATGCTACTAATGATGTTTTTCAAGTATGGGATGGAACAGCATGGCAATCTGCCACAAATACAGATGCTCAGGAATTGTCTCTTAATGGTTCTAATTTAGGAATTACAAACAGTATGAATACGGTAGATCTATCCCCATTAACTACAGATTTAGAAACAAGAGTGACTGCTTTAGAAAATAGAACAGTTTCATCTACTGGAGATATGACACCATTGCTATTTAATTATCAATCAGTCATAAGAGATACAGACGGTAATCCTATCAAAAATGACGCAGTAGATGTACGCATCGCTGTTAGAGAAGATGGTGTTACTGGAACAATAGTTTATAATGAAGAGCACAGTTTAACAAGTTCTGAGTACGGTGTTTTAAGTTTACAAGTAGGTGGTGGGACACTTATCACGGGCGATATGGCAACCATTACTTGGGGCGACCATGAATATTATCTAGAAGTTTCCCTTGATGCCGCTCAATCAGGAACGTTTACTTCTCTAAGCACAACACAATTATTAAGTGTTCCTTATGCATTACACGCTAGAAGCGCAGATTTTATAACAGGATCTTCTGGGACGACTTCTGGAATGAGAGCTGCAAAATCTGTTGAGAACTTAGAGATACAAGAACTTAAAAATCAAGTAAAGGCACTTCAAGCACAAATGCAAGAATTAATTAGTTCAAAGAAATAATAACAAACATATTTATTATGAGAACTCTATTAATTATTTTTTGTCTCGCTTTCGCGAAAGCGGGATCATCACAAACTACCTTATCTCATCAAGTCATCGGTTCCTTAGGAAGTACAGAAACTTCTGGAAATATAGTAATAGAACAAAGTTTGGGCGACCTAGTTATTGTTTCTAGTAATGTAGGAGATGATTTTGCAGCTGGTTTTCAACAGGGAAGAAAATACATCGATTATATTTATGAGAACACTTCTTGGAGACCCAATGCTCCAGAATCTAATGCTACTTTTATAGATAATTTTTTTATAAGAACTAGCGGTCCAGTTTTAGGAAGCGATATCAATATAAAAGATATTACCCTAGAAGGATCATATACTCTAGATTTAGGAACAAACAATCTGTTTTTTAAAGGAGATTTATCTAGTTTAAATAGTGAAATAGAAAATGGTACACTTCATTTTGTAGGCGATGATAATGAGTCAAACAGCTTGGAAAACAATGTTATTAAAGTTGACAATTTTGTAAAAGACGGTGTTGATGAGTTTGTTTTAAATCAAGAATTGCAAGTGCAAAATTTATTCACATTAAAAGATGGAAATCTTAATGCTCAAGATGGGAATTTGCTATTTACAAGTACAAGTAGCAACACGGCAGAGATGGCACCTTATGAAAGTGGTACGATGACAGGAGTTGCTAGAGTACAGCGTTATATTCCTGCAAAACGTGCTTTTAGATTTCTTGCAAGTAGTGTAAATACTACTGGTAGTATTTTTGAAAACTGGCAAGAAAACGGTGCAGCTATCAATGGGATAGGAACACATATTACTGGTTCTACCTCTGGCGCAAATGGTTTTGACGCAACAGGTTCAGGTAATGTTAGTATGTTTAATTATAACAATTCTTTACAGTCTTGGACAGCCATATCAAATACAGATGTAGATGGTCTGGAAATAGGAAAGGCTTATAGGGTAATGATAAGAGGTGACCGTACGACAGACTTAACTTCAAACACAGCAGCTCCATCAAATACTGTATTACAAGCTAAAGGAAATCTAGATCTAAATAGTTATATAGATAATAGTTTATCGCAAGTAGCAGGTGAGTTTAATTTTGTTGCAAACCCATATCAAGCTACAGTAAACATGAATACGGTTTTACAAGGATCTACTAATGTTAATGATAACTTTTATTATGTTTGGGATCCTACTCTTAACTCTCGTGGGGCTTATGTAACGGTTATGCTTCCAGCAGGTTCTAATATTGCGGGCTCTGATTCAAATGAATTTATACAGCCTGGGCAATCTGTTTTTGTATCTACATTGAATAACAGTGCTCCTATGACGCCTACTGTAATTGAATTTAATCAAGATGATATTGTTAACGGTAATCAAACCTTAACTTTTTCTACACCTAGTCTTAATTTTAATATTATAGGCAGGTTGCTAAGCAATAGTAATAGACAGCCTAATGTATTGTTAGATGCATGGGGTATTTTTATGGACGCCCAGTATTCTAATACGGTAGATCAATTTGATGCACTTACACTGGGCAACCTTGACGAGACTATCAGTATTGTAAATGGTTCTAATTTATTGAATATTGAACATAGAAATATTCCAAATAATCTTGACATTATACCTTTGAACCATAATAATTACAGGCATACTTCTTATAACTATCAATTTGTTATAGAAGCCATTCCTCCTGCAACCGAAGTGTATTTGAAAGATAATTTTTTAAATAGTAGTCAACGGTTAAACGAAGGAAATAATGATTATTTATTTACTATAGACCCTAATACGATAGCGTCTTCTGATCCAGAGAGATTTCATTTATTCTTTACAAACACAATATTGAGCGAGGATACTGAAGAACTTCTTACTGGCTTTCAATTTTATCCCAATCCAGTTAATGATGTTTTAAATATATCATGGAGTAATTTTGATAATAATGATAAAGATGCGCTTACATATAAATTGATAAATACTTTAGGACAGATTATCAGTGTTGGAAAATTAGATTTTGTAGGTAATGACGCAACTATAAAAGATTTAGATAAGCTGGCAACTGGTAGTTATTACATAGAATTAAATCATAATGGAGCTGCAAAAACGGTAAAAATAATAAAGGAATAAATGAAGTTTACTTTCTAAAGAATTAACCTGCTGATTTTAACTCATAAATAAACTTCTTATTCTCGGATATTGCTAAATAAGTTAATTGATTATTTGCCTGTAAAGCATAAGTTTAAAAACCCCTCATTTATTATAGGGGTTCTTTTGTTTATTACAGTTTTTATGGTGTACGCCTTTACTTGCACGACTTATGTAGGTTTTTGGGACGGTGCAGAGTTTGCAACCAGTAATGCGACGTTCCAGCCCACACATGCGGCAGGAGCTCCATTGTACACAATTGTTGCAAGTGCAGTGATGCTGTTTTTTAATAATGATCAGGCAGCTCTAGTAAGTGCTTTAATATCTGCTATTTTTGGAGCAGGAAGCTGTGTGATACTTTACGCTACGATTATACAAATAGTTAGTCAAGTACTTACCAAATTTAAAGCTCACAAATCACATAAATTCTTACCCATTGTAGGAGGACTTTTAGGAGGTCTTACACTTGCATTCTCAGACACTTTTTGGACGGCATCTACTGAGGTTGAGGTGTACACACTTTCTTTCTTTTTAATACTAGCGATCATTTACACATCGCTTATTTGGTACACATCTACCTCATGGATAACACGTTCTAAATTAGTCTTGCTCTATTTCTTTCTACTGGGCTGTGCAGTAGGAGTTCACGTTATTACTATCGCTATTGTGATTCCGACGGCAGTACTGGTGGTTAAATCCTGCTTTCGCGAAAGCATAAAAAATTACATCATCGCCCTAATGGTTGGATTAGCAGTATTTATCACGCTTTATTTTGTTATTCTCCAAGGTGGATTTGCCCTTATGAGTTATTTAGATATCTATCTAGTAAACACCATGGAATTACCTGTGAATAGTGGCGTATGGTTGGTTATTTTTCTTTTCTTAATCGCAGTGGCTGGCTTTTTATATTACAGCTACAAAAGGAGTAAGATGTACTTAAATCATATAGTTCTCGGTTTATTTTTCTTTGTTTTAGGTGCTAGTTCTTACTTAACAGTAATGGCGAGATCTAATGCGGCTTTTATGGTCGCTGCTAGTGCTGATAATCCGTTGCGATGGCATGACTATTTTAAGGCAACACAATTTGGAATTGATAAAATACCTTTAGTAAATGGACCTGTTTATAACGCTCAATTAGATCGTGTGCAACCCTTTCAGAACAGTGAGCCCACTTATGCACTAGACCCACAAACCTCTAATTATGTAATAACTGATGATGGGTTTAATGGCGAGATAAATTATGCAGATGAATTTATGGGTGTTTTTCCAAGACTTTTTAATGCTGCAGATTCTACCAGATATAAATCATGGACTTACATACAAGGAGATCCTATTTCTTATCCTGTCTTAGGCGTTAATAAAACAATATTCAAACCTAAATTTAGTGAGAACCTTAGTTTTTTTGTGAATTATCAGGTTTACTGGCTTAATCTCAGGTATGTACTATGGAATTTTGTGGGTCGGCAAAATACAAATCATGGATTGGGAGATGTGCGTCATGGAAACTGGCAGAGTGGCTTTAGTTTTATAGATAAGCATGTTACCGGTGACGTTAACGTTTCTGACGATTTGGGACAATATCATTTATATGGATTGCCTTTACTATTAGGAATCATAGGATTGATCTTTTTAAGCCGTCATCGCAGTTATTTAATTTACACCATATTTTTATTCTTAGTATTCGGGCTGGGAATTACTATTTATTTAAATCCGATTCCTGGCAGCATTCTAATAAGAGAGCGTGATTATATACTTATAGGTAGTTTTATAATTTATGCGTTGTGGATAGGCTGTTCTGTAATTGGTGTTGCTTATTTACTACGCTTTAAGTTATCTCAAATAACCGTATATTTATTAACTGTAGTACTTTTCATAGCCGCGCCTTTACAAATGCTCTTTAAAGGATTTGAGCATCATGACAGGACTAATGATAGTTTTGCCTTAAATTTTGCAAAATCCAGCCTTGATTCTTGTCCACAAAATGCCATTTTAATTACTAATGGCGATAACATGACTTTTCCACTCTATTATTTACAGCAAGTTATGGATTACCGCAGTGACGTGCGTGTTATTAATTATGATGTTCTTAATGTAGATACTCACATTGATAAATTGAAGAAAAAATTTCTAACATCTAATGCGCTTAAAATTTCTATATCGCATTCTACTTATACGGATGGCAAGGAAAAGCTTTATCCCTTAAAAGTAGATACCGATCAGCCTGTCGACGTTACTGTTTTGTCTAAATTTATTCAAAATAAAGAGAGTCGCTTATTGTGGAACGATAGACGTCGCAATTATGTTCCGGGAACTACTTTTAGAATAAATATAGATACTAGTAGACTAGCTAAGCAATACGCATCTCATAAATTCCATGCAGCTTATAAAAGTGAAATTATCTGGTCATACCCTAAAGGCTTTTATGGACTTAATGACTTAATACTGTTAGACATTATTCAAAACAATATAAATGATCGCTCTATTTGTTTTTTGAATAATGGAAGAACTAATCACACCCTTAATCTTAATAGCCATTTAATTCATAGGGGCATGGTTAATGAATTAGTGCCTTTATACAGAGTCGATAAAAATGCCAACCCAAAGGTTGTGGACATCGCAAATACCAAACGCGTTGTTCATGAGTCCATGGCTGCTATAGACTTTGAAAATGAAAACATTGCATCACAAAGTATTAATGTGGAATATGCAACTTCTATTTTAAGACAGCAGTATTATTTTCTAGCACAGGCACAACTGGAAGAGGGCAATCCAGAGCAGGCTATAGAGACGATTGATTTATGTTTGAAACGCATGCCTAATGATAAGGTTGAATACCGTCAATTTGCTTTCACTATGGGTAAACTGTACGTAAGATCAGGAAATGTAGAAAAAGGAATAGAAATTTGTACAAAATCGATGCTGAATGTGGCTCGAGATATAGAACAGATCACGTCCTTTGATCCACCGTTGCCTATTTTAAATGCAAAATTAGCTTTTGAGCAACGTAACATGTTCAATGAAATGTTCCGCCAGTTCCCTGCAAGTAATGATGATAAACCTTTTACGATAAGTTTTATGAAAAAATCGCAAGAGGATTTTGAACTGTGGCTTTCAAGAAACTACCCATATTAATACCACTGGACTAGGTGTTTTTTGCTAGATTTAAAAAAGGTAGTACTGATTAAAATACAATTTCGCTTTCGCGAAAGCGGAACTCTAAGATAATCCACACCTATAAATATTGACTTTGATTATTCAAGGCAATCACATTCAGATGTATGAAAAACATTAATTTATGCGCCATGAAATAGTTGATTTGGTATGAACTTAATTCTTAGGGTTCTGGGATAATTACAGGAACTCCATGGAAGATTCTTTAACTTATAGATGGAGCAACTACTTAGAGCAATCTAATAGAAAAGGATTGCTTGATTTTATGGTAAACATATTAACTATTGTTACTTGATAAAACTAAATCATAAAGGAACCACAGAAACGCTAAAGATTATAAAATCACAACAGAACTCTACTTTTTTAAAAGAGACTGTTTTGAGCCTTTAAAGCAGCTTCTTTGTTATCAACTAGCACCACTTTTTCTAGTTACCATAAAACAAAAAGAACCTGATGGTTTTAATAAAGTTGATGGTTACAACTTTAAAGCGTTAGAGGAGAAAAGAAGTAAGAAAATAATAAAAATGATAAAGGGAATGAAATTATGATGTGTATTCTGATATAATTTAATTCATGTAAAAACATCATAAGTAAAAAAAATCCCTTTCTAAATTTTAGAAAGGGATTTTTAAAATTATAGTCTCACGTCCTAAAATAGCGATACACTAAAACCTTAGTGTAATGAAAG
>Ga0307935_1000582_pt1 | contig 15804 bp, 8 predicted proteins | sample OrgLakmetageno92_FD_201827 | JGI IMG/M metagenome (GOLD analysis project Ga0307935, IMG submission 201827) | Saline water microbial communities from Organic Lake, Antarctica - #92 | ecosystem: Environmental > Aquatic > Non-marine Saline and Alkaline > Saline | place: Antarctica: Organic Lake...
TGTGGGTCTTATGGACGAATTCGATACAACGATATTAATGGCCTATTCAAGCATGAAGTAGGCGACATCAATAGTTGGCTCGTGAAGAATAAGCTCTTCGTCGACAAAATCGTTAAAGTCGAAGAAGACATTCGAGAAACATTCGACATCCAAGTCCCCGAAAAACACTGCTACGTATCAAACAGTCTTGTGAGCCACAACACACTCCAACACGGTGGTCGTGTGATTGTGGTTTCTACGTTGAACGGTATGGGTGATTGGTACTACAAAATGCTCAAGGGAGCTGAGCAGAATGCCAACGGGTTCAATCTCATTACCATCAATTGGTATGACATGGATTGGGAGATCGAGTACAAGGATAAGGGTACCAACGAGCAAGTTAGAATTGCCCCATGTGATGGTATTCGAGAATGCGTTACATCTGAAGAAAGAGAGAAGTACGGCCCATATTGGTCTCCCTGGTTGCAAAAGCAGTATAATGCTCTAGCGGAAGAAGGAGAAACATGGAAGTTCGACCAAGAAATCTTAGCCCGCGTGGTCAGCTCTGGTAAGACTGTTTTGCCAGCTCTGAATCTTGATGCTATCGATGAAATGGTTCGCAAGCCCCTCAAGATCGCTAAGGGGATTCAGCAATACATGCACCCGATCAGACGGGAGCCGATTCAGTTGGATTTCGATTTTGAAGGGAATCAGGGCCTCTGGTTCTGGGAAATGCCTGTCCGTCAACACCCGGACGCCCCACAGGGTTATACCTACACGATGGGCGTTGATACGATGACTGGTCGTGGCAATGACTTTCATGCTCTTGAAGTCTTTTGCCTAGAGACTGGTGAGCAAGTTGCTGAAATGATGATGCGTTGCATCCCGAAGATGCTTTGTCCATATGTTGATATGCTTGGGCGTTTCTATAATAATGCTTTGGTTAATGTGGAACGCAATAATGGTGGTGATGGTGTAATCGATGAGCTTCGGCTTGAGTATGGTTATCCTAATCTCTGGCGTAGGATTAGAATTCCTGATAAAGCTGGGGTAAAACCGAAGCTTGATCCTTATGGTCATTTTACGACTGATATTAGTAAGATTGGCCTGAATAAGATGATGATCAACCTACTTGGTCGGCCTGAATGCGTGAAGGTTTATAGTTCACGCTTGCATGACCAATTGTGCACATACATTAATCACCGAGATCGTGGTGGTAGACCCACTGGTAAAACTGGTGCGGAAGTCGGTTGTCATGATGACCTTTGCCTCGGAGCGGGGCTTGGTTTGGTGGCACTGGTTAGCAATCCTGATCCAAATAAAAGTAAAGTATTACCTTTCAAGATCGATCAGGATATTGCTTTCGCTACCACCACCACCACTTCAGACGAAACCATTATCGCATACGATCAGAATTTGGTGTCACCAGTATCGGTCGACCACGACGAACCTAACGGTCCTGAATCCACGTCATACGAGGATCAAGTGGCCGGATTCGCCCGTGACCTTTGGCTTGGCGACCGAAAAAAAGTGGAAGCACCTGTAGTCAAGAGAAAATCATATTATGGCAAGTAAATGATAGATTGGAATGCCACCAAGGGAAATTTCGGATATGGTGCAGAATGTGTCAAAAATGCCTACAGACCTAAGGTAATATGTAGATGCGATTTATGTAACAAAGAGAGGATTGTTACTATAAGAGTTAAATCCCGCGTGGTCGAAAATCAGATTGATTGGAAGTGCCCAGCATGTATTGGGCAAGGTTTATCCGAAAAATTTTCAGAATCCACAAAACAATGTTGGCTTGATTCTGAATATAGAAGTAATCAAGTTGATGTTAAAAAATCTGGCGAATATCTTGAAAACCAAAGAAAGATGGGAGAAGAAAGATGGGAAGATTCTGACTACAGAGAGAAATTCAAATCAATAACAAATGATGAATATATCGAAAGAGCCATAAAAGCAAATAAGGAATTATTTGATTATAGCGAAACGATTTTTATTAATTGGAAAAATAAAATCGATTTTAAATGCAATCTTTGTGGTAACATCTCTCAGCAGTCTCCATACAATCATTTAACAATACCGTCTTGCAAATTTTGTTCTACCAGTTCTGGACAGCTTTTAATCAATGATCATATCACATCTTTAGGTTATGAGACAGTTATTAATGATCGCACTTCGATTTCACCGTTAGAAATAGATATTTATATTCCAGAATTAAAATTCGGTATAGAATATCATGGTTATTATTGGCATTCTTACAATAAACAAGAAACAGTAAAAGAAAGGAAAAAACATCAAGATAAGGCACTATTAGCAATTAAGAATAATATTTCTCTTAAACAATTTTATTGTTTCGAATGGAATAATCAGAAAGATCTTATAAAATCAATGATAGGTCACTATTTAGGCAGATCATCAAAATTGCATGCAAGAAAATGCGGTATTATTGAAATAAGCGAATCAGAGGCCAATCTTTTCTTTTCTGCTAACCATCTTCAAGGACACAGGCCAGCACGTCATTATCTTGCTTTGATTTTTAATAAATCAATCGTTGGTGCTGTTTCTATCAGCAAAACCAAAGGTGGCTGTGAATTAATAAGAATGGCTTTTAAGAATGGGTCAACAGTAATTGGTGGTGGGTCCAGATTGATTAATAATGCGATGAAATTGTTTAAGATTTCTAACTTGTTCACTTTTGCTGATTTGAGATACTCTACCGGCAACGTTTACAAGAAGATTGGTTTTAAAGAATTGTGTGTAACCAAACCAAATTATAAATATGTAACTAAAAGTGAGATACTATCCAGACAAAGATGTCAGAAACATAGATTATCAAGAATGCTTGGTGAACTGTTTGATCCAAATCTAACTGAATCTCAAAATATGTTCAACGCTGGTTATCGACGTTTGTGGGATGCTGGCAATATTAAAATGGTGAAACATGGCGAGTAATTGGTTAGCATTCGATAGACTTCGAGCTTATATCAGTGGTTCAGGTCTATATCGACATGAAAACATTCTCCAGGATCAGCCGTCTCTTGACTCCCTAACTAGTGCTGGTCCAGAACGCAATGGCCTACAATCGGCCATTATACAGAGCATCCAAGTCAACTACTTTCGCAGAGAAAGGTATAAGGATTATGACAAAATGGATGAAATGGGCGAGATCTCTCTTGCCCTTGACATGTACGCAGATGAATCCTGCGTAGTCAACCCCGAAACCGGGCACATCATCCAAGTCTACGGGGAAAGCACAAGAGTCAAAGAAGAGGTACAAAACCTCTACAACAAGACCCTCATGTTGGACCACCAATGCCGGTCCATCGTACGATACCTCTGCAAATACGGCGACTGTGCCTTCCGCATCGTCCTCGACAAAACCCGTACCGGCGTGGTCGGCCTCAAAAGGCTAGATGTCTACAACTTCACACGGATCGAAACAGCCAACGGCGACCTCGTCGCTTTTCACTATTCTGACCCGGAAATCAACCAGTCCTACTTCCTGCACCCATGGGAAGTAGTACACTTCCGCCTGACTAACTTCGAAGCCAAATTCCACCCTTACGGCAAGTCCGTTATCGAAGGTGGACGTAAGGCATTCAAGCAGTTGATCTTGATGGAAAGCTCGGCTGTCATTTATCGGTTGTGTCTTACTGGTGACAGTAAAATTATGACTAGCAACGGGCCAATTCCAATTAAGGATATAAAGATTGGCGACTTGGCTTATTGCTATACAGAAGATGGTGTTAAATTAACTAAAGTAACGAATTGGATTAGTAATGGAATTCAAGATGTCTTTAGAGTTAAGACTAAATATCGCCATCTTGATGCAACAATTACCCACCCATTTTTGGCGTTGGATGTAGACACGGGGAATACGGAGTATGTTGATGTCAAGAATCTTGTTCCAGGAAGACACCATATTGTAGTTCCAACCCCCGATTCTCCTGATAATTGTTCACTACCACCGCAATGGGCCGGTGTTGAGTACGCTAAGCTGTCAGATGAACAATATCAATTGTTTAGAAGCAATGATTATGATAATATCACGTCTTCAATGAGAGAACTGAACCATCCCGTAACTCTGACTAGACAATTTTTGTATGCTAGAAAGAGAATGCCGCTAAGTCAGGCTCAACAATTATGTGAAATATTGAATCTTGATTCTAACAATCTTATTGTAGAATCTAAAGGGATTAAGATAGTTCCCAATATACCGAAAACGGCTAATATAGATCTGATGAGGTATCTCGGGTTTATTGTTGGTGATGGTTCGGTCACCACTGGTAATAGGATAACCTTAGCGATTGGTGACTATAAGCCATTTAATCAATGGTACCTTAACTATGCTAAGACATTGTGCCCTAATTCTTGGGAAGAAGGTCCTGAGAACGATCGTAAAGTAGTGTCTAGCAACAAGATTCTACACAATACTGTTAGTTCTTGGGGGTTCTTAGGAACATCAAAAACTAAAAGGATTCCTGGATGGGTATTCGGGCTAAGCCATGATTTGATAAAGTCGTTTATCACCGGGTTTATTGAAGCTGATGGTAATAGCCATATGTCTGGATATGACTACTTCGCATTAGAATTATGCAACGAAAATCTCGTTGAAGACTTCAAACATTTGTGCGATTTGGTTGGATACAGAACAGGGAAGATAAGCACTAGGACTAGAGAATCTGGATTGAACCATCTTAATGATGTCTATACTAGTTATAAGTTGTTTGTGAGCCCAAATCCTCGTGATCTGTTTGAGCCTATTGAATCAATCGATATCTTAGATCAGCAAGAAGTGTTTGATATCACTGTTGAGAACGGTGAGCATAATTTTATAGCTAATGGTATGGTAGTTCATAATACCAGGGCTCCGCAGAAGCGTAAATTCACGATTCCAGTTGGTAATATTCCCAGCCAACAGGTTCCTGAATACTTGCGTAAGATTGCAGCACAATTCAAGAACAAGAAATTCTATAATCCGGCCAACGGCAACTTCGACGAGCGTTACGCTCCGTTGACTCAGGAAGACGATTTCTTCTTGCCTAAGCGTCCGGATGGATCTGGTCCTGATATTGAGACATTGCAGGGAGCTGATAATCTTGGGCAGATTGATGATATTGAATACTTCCTCAAGAAGATGATCGCTCCGACCAAGATTCCCCCATCTCGATTGGGTATTGGTGACAAGACCGGTGGTGATACTGATGGGAAACCGTTGAGTCAGACTAGTAGTGATTTCGCTAAGAACATTACTTGGGTGCAACAGGTAATGTCGGTCGGCCTGACGAAGATCGCTCTTGTTCATCTTGCTCTTAAGGGTTATTCTCGTGATGAGATGAATTCTTTCTGGACGAGCATGATGGTGAATTCTGCTATGGAAGAATTGTACAGAATCGAGACGTGGCAGACTCGTGCGAATATTATGGCTGACCTTCGTGATATTGGTTGGTTCCCTAAAGAATGGATTTTGTCCCACTTTACCGATCTTAGCCCGGATGAGATTCAGCAGATGATGCTTAAGGGCAATGCTGATATGGGTGATGAGACCACTCCAGAGCTTGGTGGAGGTGGCGGTGGAGGCGATATGGGTGGGGGTGATCTATTCGGTGGTGGAGAAGAGGGCGGTGGGGAAGATCCATTCGGCGGCGGGGATGAAGGCGGTGGGGAAGATCTATTCGGCGGTGAAGGTGGTGACGATCTTGGTGGTGGTGCTCTTCTTGATGCTGCTGGCGGTGAAGAGGATGATAACCCATTGGGTGAGTCACTTGATTATCGGCTCAAGAAGCTCGAAGAGAGTGATAAAAAGACTGACCGTGAGATTCAGATCACTGAGGCCATGTCTAAATTGAAGGCTATGGTAGTGATGGGTAAGACGAAACGTGACAATTCTATTGCTTCTGCTATTATAGAATCGAATGAATTATTAGGGGTTCCTGCCCGAGAAGCAAATAGTAATACACCAATTGAGCAGAAGAAAGATCAATTAGTGGTCGAAGGTATCGACGAGGTTTCTGAAAATTATGAGTTTGAATATTTTGAGTCAAGCTCGGCTACTCAGAGGCTTTATGGGGAGTTACCTTCTTCCGAGATTATCTCAGAAGCTGCTACTAGGACGATTGCTAGAGAGCAATTGTTATTGGATCAAGATCGCGAAAACGCTATCGTAGCGTTGCAAGAGTCCACTCAGGCTGGCGTTGTTACTCAAGAGGATGTCGATCAAGCTACCAATGGATAAAGTGATCGCCTCTCGACAAATATAATCCAGCAATTCACATCTATCTGACGTTTGTTTTATAGGATACTTACGCTAATGTCGGCCTACACGAAGCCTCAACAAATCGATGTGCGAAAGTTTATCCGAGTCATCAACAACGGACTGAACACGCAGCTTAACGAAGCAGCTGAAGCAGTGCGAAAAGCTGGTGACAAGGTAAACCGCAATTGGGAGTTGGTGGCTTTAAATGGTACTGAGTTACTATTTGAAGACGCTACATCGGACCAATTCATTCTCGCCAAATACGTCGCTAAGCCTCACCCGCAAATCAGCGACATCACGCCCGTCGAAATCATCGACGAAGGCAAACAAGATGAATTCGCCGAAGCGTGCAAACTCTTGGTCGAATCCGTAGAAGCAGAAGACAAGAAAGCAGTTAACTCCGCTTTCAACCGAATGAGTCTTCACCGCTTCTCCAGCCACGTCATCCCAGCAAGCCAACGTATTCGTTGTCGAGATGGAAACGTCTACCAATTACCCGTTAATGAAAACAGGATTTTCAACAGCGACGAAATTGGACAAATCATCAACGAAGCCAAGACCCACTACACCAGCGGTGTAGTCATCAAAGAAGGCAAAATTGTTGCCTACAACGGGTCCGGTAGCTCACTGAAGATCGACCCAATCGTGCCATTCACAGCTCGTGCTCGTCAACTACGACAAGTCGCGTTCAAAGGCCACGAAAACACCAAATTCCGCAACGCAGTCCTCGAATCCGCAAGCCTCTTGGCCGAAGGAAAAACCGAAGACTCCGCAAAACGAATTGGCCGAGCCCTCCAAATCGACGAAGAGTTCACGTTGCTTCGAGAAAGCGACATGATCACTGTCGTTGAGAACTGTCTTGCCACCCAAGCTATCTTCAATGATAAATTGGCACAAGACGTTGGCGTCATGGCTCACCAATTGAACCTGAAGGTCAACAAGAAGAAAATCGTGCAAGAATGGCGAAAAACCGCCAAGAAGGCCGGTAGCACAGTTCTCCTTGAGAACGTCCACCGACTCGAAAACTCCACGAATTTCCCAGGTGTACACAGCAAGTTCATCGCAATCCTCTTCGAGGACGCAGGCGGACGGGACACCAAGATCCTGATGCTTCGCACCACTCTTGAGAAAATGACCAATGACATCCCTGGCATCGCCAAGGACCCCAACCTCAACGAGAAGATGCAGTCGTTGATTGGACGCCTCAAAGGCGAACAGGTCGACGAAGCAACCATGTTCGAAGCTGAAGATGTCGTGGCTGCTGTCGGAGACGAACTCCAAGACACCGAAACACTCGACGACTTCGATAACATCGGCGGCGGAGAAACCGACGACTTCGACCTAGACGGTCTTGACGACGGCGGAGACGGCCTCGACGATGCTGCTGGAGACGCAGTAGCAACCGATGTCGAAGGCGAAGGCGGTGGAACCACAATCACCATCAACAGCCCACTCATCCAAATCGGCGGCGAAAGCGGCGGAGAAGGCGGAGCCGAAGAAGACCTCGAAGGTGCCATGGGCGACGATGCTCTAGGCATGGATACTGACATCGAAACCGACGAACTCGACGTTGATCTAGCCGACACCGACGAAAGCCCAGTGGGCGACGGTGGCGGAGCCTCGGACCCACTCGCAGTTGGTGGAGCTGAAGAGGAAGAAGACGACTTCGACTTCGGTGGCCTCGATGGTGAGGAGGACGAAGAGGAAGAGGACAACCCTTTCGGTGAAAGCGTCCAAAGTCCCGTTCATTACGAAATGAAACAGGGCTCCGAGGACGACATGCCAGCCACGTCCTATCCAAAGAAAATCAGTGAATCCGTCAGCACATACGGCCAAAAAATCCTTAAAGAAGGCGGATTGGTTGATGATGTAATTGGTACAATGCATTCCTTGATGAACGCCGGTACCACCAACATCACCGAAGCTGCTGAAGGTGCTCTCTCCATCTTGAAAATCACTTATCCAAAGGCATCGACCTGGCAAGTGGTTCAAGAGGCAGTTGCCGCTTACGAATCAGCTGACATGGAAGAAGTCTCCGAGGACGACGATTCCTTCGAACTTCAATCCGGAAAGAACCCGAAACAAGCGTCAATCCGGAACCTTGGTGAAGGGGAAGACGAGGACGAAGACGACGAAGCTGTCGAAGAAGAACAACTTCGCGGTCCGAACACCAATCCCCTTGGTATCAACAACAGCGACAACAAGGACCCAGTAGTAGAATGGGCCAATGTTGGTGATGGTGTGAGCCATGGTATTTGTGAAAATACAAAATTCATCTTGGGCCATTCCAATTTAAATAATATGGAATTGCGTTCTAATGATGGTTCCATTACTGTCCCCGTTCCAAATCCATTGTGCGAAAGTGCTTTAGGCAGTCTTCAGCTTTCTGATACTGACCCTAAGCAGTTCAACACTTGGGTTGCTCAGATTGTTGAGTCCATGAGCCCACTTAGTGAGCTTGAAGACGACGATCTGGATGATGCTATCGGCCAAGCCGGTGGTATGGGTGAAATGGGCGGAATGGATGACGATGCTGAAGACGATGACATGCTTTCCGTTTATGATGACCCCGATTCGGGCTCTGATTACGGAATGGACGAAATGTTCAGTCTGAAGATGGTCAACCAGGAAACTGGCGAAGAAATGAACGTAGCTCCACAAGAAGATGGTACTATGGTCCCTACCGGCGAAGCACCAGATGAAGAGCCGGAATTCCCAGAAGATGATGACGATGCAGGAAATGAGCCCCCAGAATTCGACTCCGACGACGACTCCGACGACGAAGATGACGGTTCCGACGACGACAGTGACGGAGATGGAGGCGACGATAATCCGGAGCCTCCTACGCCGCCAAGCTCAGATGAAGAATCGGACGACGGAGACGGAGAAGACTCCGACGAAGACGACGACTCCGATGACGAAGAAGAATCGGAGGAAGGCTCTGAAGAAGGCGATGACAAACCGGCGTTCCTAAAAGAAGCAGAAGACAAGGACGGCAACGGTCGGCCCGATTTCGTCGATCAAAAGATCAAAGGCGAAGACGAAACCATCGAAGAAGGACCATATAATCAAACCAATGAACAGCACGACGCTACAATTGGATTATACTGGTACGAAAACCAGTGGTTCATCGGAGGCGGCCCAGTCAACACCGACGTCCCAGCCCCAGCCGTCCTACAAGAAGTAGCTAAACGACTCGGTCTCACAGACGGAGTATCCTCCGGCCAAATGGACCCCGACCAACTGATCTTCAACGTCCATCTCGACACTGAATTCTCAGGCGAAAGCTACGGCGGAGACTACGACAGCCCAATGTCAAGCTCCCCCGAAGCTCCATTTGACGACCGTAGCGTGACAGTCACCGGAGCAGAAGTCGAACTCGACCTCCCAGATGGTACCAAAAAGCGAGTGCCCCTCGGACCAGAAGTCGCACACGCACTCAGCGACGAACTCGGTGAACAACTCGGCGGAAGCTACTAAGGGGCATAATCAAGACCATGTCAAAATTCAACAGAACAGAAATCGCACACACTGGTAACATACCCAAGGGTATGAGTATCATCCGCGATACACACTCAATGCGAGTTCTCAAAAAAGAGAACGTCGTCGTTGAAGGAATAAACGGACAAGAAGAAAGTGCACTCCGCATCGAATCCTTGCTCCAACGCGGAAACGCAGTAAACGAGAACACTCGTTACTACGACATGAAAACCGTGCTAAGCCCAGCGGTCAACGAGATCAAGGAAGACATCACCAACCGCTGCGTCATGGGAGAATTCGACCACCCAGACTCCCTAAAAGTCAACCTCGATCGCGTCAGTCACCTGATGACCGAAATCTGGGAAGACGGCAAAAAAGTCTACGGCAAAGCAGAAATCCTCCACCGCACCCCACACGGGGCCGCACTCAGAGGATTGCTCGAACATGACGTACGAGTCGGCATCAGCTCACGCGGAGCAGGCCAACTCACAGAACAACGTATCGACGGAACGAACATCATCCTAGTCAACGAAGGCTTTCGCTTCATCACCTGGGACGTAGTTGCAAAACCAAGCGTATCCGACGCAATTATCCAAATTGCAGAGGGCTTGGAACTCGCCATGAAGCCAATCCAATCACAACAAAACAAAATTGTGAAACAGATCGGACGACAAGCCTACGAAAAAATCCTCGTCAAAGAAATCAACAAATTCTTTGAAATGGATTGAAAAATTACATAAGTAATTCCACTCAAACACTACTATAGTTGACAATTCGGGAGAACCCAATGGCCCTTGATAAAATTCAAAACTTGCTCACCAAGTCCGGTGTTTCCACAGAACTCGCGACACAAATCGTCGAGTCCATGGAAGAGTACAAAGCTACAGTCGTAGCAGAAGCTCAAGTCGAACTGGCCGACAAGGTCAAGGCAGCCAAGCAAGTCGTACTCGAAGAAGTCGAATCATACAAGTCGAACCTTGCCCGCAGGGTTCAATTTTTCTGTGAAAGTAAGAGTCAGACGATCGAACAGCAATTGACGCGAAGATCAGCTGCAAGCGACACTGAGGCAACCACGAAGCTAACAGAAGTCAAAGCACTTCTCGAAGGCATCCAACTCGACGGTTCGCCAAACAGCCAGCTTGAAGCCCAGCTCGCAGATGCTAAAGATCAACTAGGTCGTCTGGGCAAACAGCTAAAGACCACAAAATCCCAAGCTGAGCGTTCAGCACGCATCGCAGAAAGCGTAATGGAAAAGAATCAAAAACTCATCAAAGAGAACAAGAGTCTCCAAGGTGGACAAGTGATTCAAGAAGGGAAAGGAACCCAAACCCCGGCAACCGACGAAGCCGACATCACAGTCCCAGCCCGCCAACGCTCCACAGTCACACAAGTGACCGAAAGCAAAAAGCCAACCGGACAACAAGTGATCACCGAGAGCACAAACACCTCTCAAAGCAAAATCGACCTCATCGCAAGCCAAATGAGATAATCCTAGTTATCTCAAGAACACGTCCCAAAAACTGACTCCAAAACTTCAGGAAATAAAGCCATGTTAGCTGCACCCAGCCCAACATCAAACCAAGACCTCCGCGTCATCGCCGAGCAAAACAACAGTTTGGTCAAAAAATGGTCCTCGGTCATCCGCAAATGCCCAGAGATCCCAGCCCACCGCCTCCCCAACTTCGCCCGGTTGCTCGACAACCAGCACAAAGTCATGGAAGGTGCAGGCAACCCCAACGGCTTCGGACTAATCACCGAAGACGTCACCTCCACCAACAACCTGGCCGACTTCACCCGGTTCGCGTTGCCCATGATCCGAAAGAGCTACGCCAAGCTCATCTCGGACAACCTGGTCGGCGTCCAACCAATGAGCCAACCAGCCTCGTTGATCTTCTACATCCGATACCGCTACGCCTTGTCCAAGGGACAAACGCAAGCCGGTACTCAGATCATGCGTCAAAACACCGGACAATCCTTCAGCCGCTACAACGGCTGGGCGATCGACCCGTACTACAGCTCGCAAGAAGTACGCGGTGAAGACCTCACCATCAACGGAGCATCAACCGTCGTCAGCGGAACCCTCGCCCACCGCCCAGTCCTCGCCGGATCGGTCATGGTCGAAGTCTTCAGCAACGCCGAAGACGCAAACCCAGCATGTGACGACGCAGTGCCATGCCTGCGAATCACATTCAACGCAGACGGAGAACCAGACGGTGTCGCCATCGGCGATTGCACCGACTTCACAACCGCAATCGCTGTCGACTTGCTCACACCGAACGCAACCGTCTTCGACCACACGACCGGCAACGTCACCGTCAGCCTGTCCAGTGGATCATTCCCAGTCGACGCCGTCGCTCGTGTAAACTACGAGTACGACCTCGAAGCCAACCCACTTCAGCCCGAAGTAACCTTGAGCATCGACAGCGACTCCGTCGCCGCCACCACTCGCCGATTGAAGACCTCATGGTCCCTTGAAGCAGCTCAAGACATGAAAGCCGTCTACGACATGGACGCCGAAGACACTTTGCTCAACCTCATGGCTGACGAAGTCGTTGCTGAAGTCGACCGCGAAATCCTCAATGACCTTTTGGTTGCTGCGGCCATCCGATCGACCCACAACTTCGCAACCGCTGCCGGTGCCTCCGTCAACTTCAGCGACCGAAACTTGGCCCTCATGTACAAGGTTCTGGAAATGAGTAACATCATTCACCGAACCACGTTGCGTGGACCAGCCAACTGGATGGTAACATCCGCCGACTTGTCATCCAAGTTCGAGCAACTGAACGACTTCCGAGCATCCGACGCATTCGCAACCGAAGGCGTCAACCTCGGAATCCTCAACGTTGGCCAACTGCAGAGCCGAATGAAGCTCTACAAGGACCCATTGTTCCCGAATTGCAAAATCCTCATGGGATTCAAGGGACCAACAGCCCTCGACACCGGGTACATTTATGCTCCGTACGTTCCGTTGCTGTCGACTCCGACCGTGATGAACCCAGACTCGTTCGTACCTTCGAAGGGAGTTATGACTAGGTACGGCAAGAAGCTGCTTGAGGATGGTGGACTCTTCTACGCCACACTCAACGTCACAAACCTGTAAACAACCTTTACGGGAAAAGACTGAAAACGCGAAAAAGCTCGTCAGAATTGGCGGGCTTTTTTCGTATTTAGTCACAATTTAGTGAAATTTCTTATAGCACTAAATTGTGTTTTGCTATTATGACGTGATTGTATAAAAAGACATGTTTGTGTGTGTTATGACATAATTCGAAATGTATTATAAGAATAAACACTTAGGAGCAATCATGACAAACAGACCGCTTATCGAATCATTATCTTCTGACGATCGCAACAAAATCATTGAAATGTTCAATGACGGAGCAACTCACACAGAAATCGGTGCTGAATTTTCTATCCCCCGTAGAAGTGCTGGAAAAATCTGCAAACTTCTAGACCTTAAAAGAAGTGTAAAGGAAGCTGGGGAATTAAAGAACAAATCTGTGTTAGATAATCCGGATATTATAGCTAAAATAACAATTCTTCGACCAACTCATTCTTTACAACAAATTGCTGGTATTTTAAATTCTTCTTTATCAGCTGTGGATAGAATTTGTAGAAAGCATAAAATCAAAAAACCTGAAAATTTTTCTGTTTTACAATCAGAAAAAATGAAAAATGCTTGGACTGATGGAAAGAAAGAAAAAGCACGTGAAAAGTATAGGACAGATCATAAAATTGATAAAACAATTTTAGAGAGTCTTAATGAACATTCAAGTGAGATTTTTGAATTATACGATACCGGATTGTCGATGGCTGAAGTTGGCACAAGATTTAATACTACTGTTGGATATATTGCCAAAATGTTTCAAGTCAATAATCGTAAACAAAGACCAAAATCGGAAACTTATAGGAATCTTAGATTTAAAACTGCTAAAACCCATAAAGTTAAAACAAAGTGGGGAACTTTTAAATTGCAATCTAATCAAGAATTAGATTTTTTAAATTCTGTTTCGGAAGATTGCGAACTTGAATATGAATCTAAGACCTTTACTGTTGGACGCAGATCATATACTCCTGATTTTATTGTCGATGGAGAATTTGTAGAGGTGAAACCGCCTGGAAAGGCTACGGTCATCGGTGCCGAAAGAGCTGAATTTATAAAGCAAAAAACAATTGCTTCTCATCATAACAAAATAATTAAGACATGGTATAAAGGTAAGTATTATGAATATCCAGACACTCAAGATTTGGATATTTATCATGCAACAGACTGGAGGCTGTTCTTTTCAGATTCAGATTCTCTAATTGATTGGTTGCTTGACTATGGATTTCATCCTTTGAAATGGTCAACTTTGAAACTATGGAATGCTTTTTATAAAGACGTTCCTAGTGAGAAAATGCTGAATGCTAATCATCAACATGTTAGAATGATGAATCTCTTAAAGAATTTTTCTGATCATTACTGGTATTCACATCATAAAGATTATCTGTCAGTTTCTAAAATTTTCGAACCTGGAAATACAGTCATTTTGAAAGATAGCATACGAACTATTTGGGATAAGAGAGATTGTAATATTGGTGCCTTGGTTTCTTATACTAACAGAAATTACAAAGATTTTAAATTACCTAGTATCTTTAAGCCTTGGGTTGCTGAATATGTTTACAATCGCCACTTGGCTTCTGGCGATACTGTTTACGACCCATGTGTTGGTTGGGGTGGTAGATTAGTTGGCACGATGGCCAATAATATTAGGTATATTGGTTCTGATCTCAATCCAAATGCCATCGAATCTGTGTCGAATTTGGGTCATTTCTTGAGAAATAGATTAACTGCCGAGAACCGATTATTTCAGGCTGACGCAGCTGTTGTAAAAAGGTCTGATTTACCCGACAAAGTTGATATGTTGTTCACTAGTCCTCCATATGATGACACAGAGTATTATCATGGTCTTGTGTCGCAATGTTCGTCAACTACTTCTATTTATCAAAATTTGTTTTCTTTAGAAATACCCAAAGTGGTATTGAATGTTCCAAGTCGCCATGCTGATGAAGTAAAAAAGACAGCTGATAATTCTGGCTATAAATTACTAGAAACTCTAGAGATGCGGACTATTGCTCCGATTCGTCGCACTTCGATGTTTGAACCAATTCTTTGTTTTGTGAGAAAATAATTGTTACTTGGGGTTTACGATAATAGTTCAATTGTTCGAATTTGCTGTTTGTGTCATCTGGAGTCACCATTTGAACCAGTTCTTTGTTTTGTGAGAGTCTAGTGGTTGATATTGTTAAAGAGTTTCGTGATCTTGCTGTTTCTGATCCTTCTGATGATGAGATCGTTGCGTTTTTTGATGCGTTTTTTGAGTTGAGGTCTGGGGAAGTGGCTGATTTTGATGGGAAGATTGCTGGTGCTGAGGCTCTTAGGGATTTGCGGTTGGTTTCGATGTTTAGGCAGTCTGGTAAGTCGGGGTTGGTTAACGGGTTCTTGGGTGTTGTGACATTACCAATTGGGGCTAGTGTTTTTAGTGAGTGAGCTTGGTTATGTTCTTTTTGGGCTGGGAAGATCCACATTGGCATCTTAATAAAGTCCGACACCCCCAGTCTACTTTTTTGATACAGTCCCAGAAGATCGGAAATCCTATGTGGATGGTGTGAAGACTTCAGTCGTTCAGATTCCCAGTTTTAATTATAAACAAAAATATTTTAGAAGACAATAAAAACTAAGCTGCTTGACTCGTTTTTAGGCTCGTTCCTTTATCGCAACCTGCTCCTAGCCCAGAATTACTTTCCAAAACCCCTAGCGTGGAAATCCACGTGACCCAATTCGACCAAATTCAAGCCGCCGCTTCGCAATTGCTTAACACGCTGCTTGGCGGTGTCCACAACGAAATGTTGTCGAGTCGTGCATGGCGACTCGGTCAAACGTCACGACGATGGAACTTGATCCGACGAACAATTGACGCGGTGTTTTTCTGGGCACCGAACCACTGCGAAAACACTCACCAATGGGACTCAATAAATGATTAACGCAATCCAGCAAATCGACGGCTACGAAACGATGACGTCGCAAGAGATTGCCGACGCAT
>Ga0307935_1000585_pt1 | contig 15728 bp, 13 predicted proteins | sample OrgLakmetageno92_FD_201827 | JGI IMG/M metagenome (GOLD analysis project Ga0307935, IMG submission 201827) | Saline water microbial communities from Organic Lake, Antarctica - #92 | ecosystem: Environmental > Aquatic > Non-marine Saline and Alkaline > Saline | place: Antarctica: Organic Lake...
AAAGTATGACATTCTTTGGGAGTCATGAAAGCGCGTAAAAAATTTTCTACGTCTTTTTCGCTCTCTAATTGCGAAATAATTAAGGCTATTTTTTTAAGCACAATGGCTTTATTTTTTGTCATTTTGTACTGGTTTAACGGTACAAAATTAAAGGATTAAAATATCCTGTCAAAGTAATTTGGGTTTAACTTTTCGTTTTTTTATCACCGATAGGCGATATCAAAGCTATAGCGAGAACGTCGGTTATTTGACCGCGAATGTTGAGGGTTTTTAAGTCCTGAAAAGTGGCTACGCCGTTGCCTAAATTAAGATTTGGCATCACAAATCTGTTATCTCTATCTATTTTTAATGGATATTTTTGTAAGCGCATATTTCCAAAAGTGGCTCCCACAATTTCTGATTCCTCTTGTATTGGGATTGCCATTTTTGGCATTATTACCCCAATAGCTCTAGCTGAAAATTGTTCAGAGATTCCCAGAATTGTTTCTAGATTTTTTGTGTCAGAACTTGTGAGTAGACTACTTATGTTTATTTCTTCTCCGAGTCTTAACGGATCTACTAGCAATTCTAATGATGGATATTCATCAGTAATTTTAAGACGAGTACTGAGAGTACCGCGCCTTCTAGCGTCACAACGATAAACGTGTTGTTCAAGTGCCATTACACAGCTTTTATAACTTTAACAGAATAAGTCAATTAATGACAAGCGACTAAAATGTCATTAAAGTTATTTATGAAATGATAATTATTGGTATTGACCCCGGGTACGAACGCTGTGGTTTTGCCGTGCTAGAGCAAGTCGGAAATCAGTCAAAACTACTGACTTTTGGAACTATTAGAACCAAGGCTCAAGCCGATTTTTTAACTCGTCAAAACGAGATAGCCGAGGATTTTGCGGCTTTAATCCAACGTTACAAACCACAGAAATTATCAATTGAAGATTTATTTTTTGCCAAGAATGTGACAACCGGCCTTAAAGTAGCGCAGGTACGGGGCGTGTTAACCCATTTGGCTATTGAAGCCGGTATGAGCGTCGTAGAGCCAAAACCATCGGAAGTAAAAAAGTTTTTTTGTGGTGATGGTAACGCGGACAAAAAAGCTATGCAGCAAATGGCGCAGCTCACATTTAATTTAAAAGATTCACCAAAAATCGATGATGCCGCAGACGCGATAGCCATGGCTTATTATGGGGCCTTGGTTCGCCTTTAACGATGGGTTTAAAAACTAGTCAAAAAGGCTTCTTTAAGGTATAATGAAGTAATGGCAGAAGAAGAAAAATCGCTAGAAACGACGAATAAGAAATCGCAGATTACCCCGGCGGAGGCAGAGAAGCGTGTTAGCACGGCGGTGGCAGAGGTGGTTCCAGAAGAGAGTGACGGCTTATTAGTAGAAGAAGATGGGGATCCTTTTTGGGTCATTCAACGGGTGTTTTGGGGTATTTTAAAAACAGGCGCGTTGTTAGCTATTTTGCTCTTTCTGATTTGGTTGGTGTGGCGCCCGACCTCGTTTGTGGGTAATTCGTCAGAGCCCGACTTTGAGTTTGAACCCGACACGGATATAGAAGTTATAGAAGCGGAAAATACAGAACCGTGGTGGAAGCGTATATTTGGAGGAGAGGACGAAAAGCCGGAAACGCTAACAGAAGAAGAAATACCATCGACGCCCGTAAAGCCACCGGTCACAGAAGAACCTGGGCTTGAAGGCAGCGTAAAAAAACCAACCGACATTGCCTACGAACTAGAGACTGCCCGAGTTTTACTGGTTCGAGGTTTGATTCCTGAATCGGTGCAGTGGCTACGTGAAGCGAAAACCATTGGTGAAATTTCTATGCAGATGCTCCGTGAAGGCAGTCCTCAGCGTCGATCGGCCCAAGTGGAAGAAATCATTGCCGCTGCGGATGAGCTGTTTATTCAATCCGTTAATTTGCGAGCGCAATTGCAAACTGAAATAAATTACTTTGGCACCGAGGGGCAAGCGGCCAATGATCGGACGTTGCTTTTAGAAGCGCAAATTGCGGCTGAATTACAACGATTAAACCCCGTTTCGGTTGAAGGGCTGGTCGCCCAAAAAATTGAATCACAGCAGGCAGCGAGCTTTTTTATGTCGAACGCTAAAATCCGCGATACACTACTTCGAAATATCCTTTCTTTCGATCAGCTGCTACGACAGCGCTCCATTCCTTTGTTAAATCCGGCCACGGAGATTCGCGCCAACTAAACAGTATTCCTAAATTCTTTTTAACCCTTTGGCGCACGGGAATGGGCAAGTTAATACGTCGTGCCCAATCGGCTTCATACAAATTTTCATTTATTGCCTGAGGTTCAGCGGCGATCGCTTCTGGTTGGATTTTATTTAAGACTTCCATCCAGCCGGGTTTAGCCGCAAAATAAGCTATAAATCCTAAAGCTTCTGTCTCTTTTTCGGCTTTAATAATTTTGTTAAAAGCTTCTTTTTTGAGCGCGGTTTTTACGGCGGTTGAATTGCCACTCGCGCTGAGATTTAAAGACTCAACGCCCATAACCGTTAGTTGTGCTTCATGGTTTTGCCCAGACTGATCGGCTACTTCCAGTTTTAAATTGTGTTCACCAACGGCTTCAATGTAAAAGCCCTTTGGGTTTTGGGCTTCTGAAAACAACGTGTTATTTAAAAACCAACGGTAACTTTTAATATCTTTAGCTCCATCTGGGTCGGTTGAATCGGCACCGGTGACGTTTAACAAAAAAGGCACAGTGGCCAAAGTTTTCTTGCTGCCTTGAAGGCTTATTACGGCTTGTGGGCTTTGATTTTGATTGATGTTTTCGCCTCCGGGAGAGCCGTTAAAGTGGCGAAACCAGTCGGTAGCCGTATTTGAGTCAGTGCCAGCGACGGGTCTAGCGAGCGACTCGTTAGGAATTAAATTTTCTATGTTAATACACGGCCCAGACCAAGTCTGGGCGGCAATATATTTCGAGACCCGTTTGCCTTCGGTTTGGCTGAGTGTTTTTTTCTGCCAACACAAAGCGTCGGCCGTAGTTTCTTGGCTGGTGCCTTGCAGATTTAGTATCTCTATCGTGCCTGAACCACCAGAAAGCCCGTCTTTCTTGTTGGTATGAAAGCTGTTTTTTCCTACTTTTCCAATGTCTTGCGTGCCGACTTTTAACATTATCAGATCTTTTGGTTTAACCCAAAAAGCCCCTTCAAAATGCCACAGCGAGGTGCCGTTGTGTTTAATTTCAGTGCCTTTTAGATTCACCTTATCTAAATCCGTCACCACTTTAATTTCGATAAAATCGGTATCATCATGATCCACCGAGACTTCATTAATGCCTAGGTCGTAGAGTAGTGGATCGGTTGGTAGTTCTGAATTAGCGCTCCCTCTGGAATGAGTATATTTAACATCCATAGGGGCACGAATAAGTTGCGGCATTAAGTTTTGGGAGGCTTCATTCCAGGCAAAAATTTCTCTTTCTTCATAATTTTTGGTCGACCGGCTTTTGGCTTCAGCGTAATTAGCTTCGGTTAAAATCGCTTTGCTATCATCTAATATTTGAATGGTTCCACCGCCATTGGGCAAACCAATCGGGCTTGGCAAAAAACTAAAATAGCCACCACTTTCACTTATTTCAAAAACTAAGTCATCCTCGGTTTGGTTTACGCCTTCACCGATGGTTAATTCAGCTATAAAATCACTAAAATTTTTGGGATTATCCCCTCCATTACTTACGTGCCAACCGCTCATATCAATAACCGCAGAGCTGGTTACCCGAAACTCAAACCACTCGGGTTCTAGCGCGAGCGTGTGCGGGGCAATTTCGGTTATTTGCACGGTTTGCGCCCAAGCAATGTTTGGAAGTAATATTATAAAGCCGAGCCATTTATGCATGGCTTTGGTTTACTTCACCGGCAAGGACTTGGTAAGAGGCGGCGTTAATGAAAGCTTCATAAACGCTCGTTTTAAAAGTCTGCTCGCTATCTTTTGCCAGAGCTTTAAAATACGGCTGTGAAAAAATTTTTACTGCGGGGTGGAGTTATTCTTGGGGTTTCAGCATTAGGCTCGAAACTGCTGGGTTTGTGGCGTGATCGCTTAGTGGTTTCAAGCTTCTCGCCAGAGAGTGCGGATTTAGTGTATGCAGCCTTTAGAATCCCTGATTTTTTCTTTTATTTGCTGGTGGGGGCGACCGTGTCGGTTATTTTTTTACCGCGCTTAGTGGGCCTATCGCAGCAAGAAAAAATGGAATACATGAGTTCTTTTTTGTGGGGGGTTTTAATTTTCTTTGGCGGCTTGAGCGTGCTTGGTTTTTTGGGCGCGCCCTATTTGGTATCTTATTTTGCTTCAGGGTTTGACCCTGAATTACAACAACGTGTCGCCTCACTGGCGCAACTATTGTTTGGTTCGGTGTTTGTGCTTTCACTTTCGAGCGTGTTTGCAGCGTCACTCCAAGCGCAGCAGCGTTTTCTAGCCATCGCCTTAGCCCCTTTATTTTACATGTTAGCCATTGCGTTGAGTCTCTTTACATTTAAAGATGCGTACGGCGTTAACATCGTGGGTTATGGGGCGTTATTAGGCGCGTTTACTCATTTAGTTATTACCGCGGGTACTTATTTCTTGAGTGGGCAAAAGTTAGTGTTTGTCTGGCAAAAGCCAGCCGCAGCGTGGCGTAATTTTTGGCCTGATTTTGGACGCCGAGTCTTTAATAATGCCGGCTTTCAAATAAATCAAACGGTCGATATCCTAATAGCTTCATTTTTAGTGCTGGGCACGGTCACCTCCTTTACGCTCGGTACGAACTTAGGTCATTTTTTACTTTCGATTGTGGGCCTGTCAGTCGCTAATTCAGCCTTTCCAAAACTTTCAAACGCCAAGCACAATTACGCGGCACAGCGTGAAATTCTTAAACACGCTTTTAAATGGATCCTTATCATCTGTATTCCAGTCTCAATAATTTGTGCGGTGTTTTCTACTACACTATTGCAAATACTCTTTAGTTTAGAAGGAGAGCGGTTGGTTATGACGCAAACGGTATTTTTCTGGACGGTTATAAGTTTGCCCTTAGCGTGTACCTTGCCAGTGTTGGCTAGAATATTTTTGGCGAATGATGACACCGTTTCGCCGCTGTACGCAACTTTTACGTCACTCTTTGTAGCGACGAGTGTCGCGGCCTATTTATCACTGGTTTATTTACCGGCGGATCAAGCGATTTTAGGTTTAGCGCTTGGGAATTTCATCGCTAACACATTAGGCTTTATTTTATTTATGGGTTTAATCTACTTGAAATACGAAAGACATCATGTTTAAAGATACGTTTACCGTTCTCGAAGCCGAAGCTGGACAGCGTGTTGACGCTTTGTGCGCCCAGAAGCATCCGCACATATCGCGCTCTCGCTGGAACAAGCACGCTGAATTTTTATGTGATGAGATGGAAAAAGCGGCGAAAACAAAAGTGAAAGCCGGTGAAGAATGGGAAGTAACGTGTGCGGAAGAATCAAATGTCGATCATTTAGAACCGTGGGATTACCCACTAGAAATTCTTAAAGAAACCGACAGCTATTTAGTCATTAATAAGCCGTACGGTATTTCGGTGCATCCTTCTAGTTCAGAAAATACCAATGAAACGGTGGTAAACGCGTTAGTGCATCATTTAGGTTCAAATCTGGCCGAGAATTTCGATGAGATAGAAGGAAGAAAAGTAGCCCGACCAGGACTAGTGCACCGGTTAGATAAAACGACATCGGGGGTTTTACTTATCGCTAAGACAAATAAAGCGCATCGATTTTTCCAGGACCACTGGACTGATTTTGAAAAAACTTACTATGGTTTAGTACAAGGCGGACCACCGCAAACAGGCGTTGTTGAATCTGGTATAAAGCGTGACCCGTACAATCGTAAAAAAATGCGAGCCACCCAAGAGACCGATAAATGGTCGGTAACGGAATTTGAAACTATTTCAACCAGACCCGGAAATGACGTAACCGATAGCGAGTCACTGCTTAAAATTAAAATTAAAACCGGGCGAACGCACCAAATTAGAGTGCATTTAAGTTCGATTGGTTTCCCCGTAATTGGCGACACGCTTTACGCTGGGCCAGAAGCCAAGCGAATTATGCTTCATGCCACCAGCTTAAAATTTAAAGATCCAGATACGAACGAAGAAGTATTAGTGGAAAAAGAACGTCCGTTCGGGCCCACGTTAGAAGAAAACTAAGCCTGAAATTAGACATTGCTGTGTTTTGTGTTAAAAATAGTTTAATCTATTTTAAATGTCCGAATTTGCAAAGCGTCTTCCCCCCTGCTTAGATATTTCAGAGTCTTCTGTAGGGGCTGATGAGTTTATTTTTTTATTAGAAAATTTACTCCCTTCCGAAGCAGAAGTAATGTGGATTTCTCCAGCCGGTGAGAGCGAACAGATTATTGCCGTTTGCTTAGGGCATAACATTATTTATTTTTCGGGTGCGGATATGCCAGGGGCTAATTTTTTAAATTGGCATGATTATTTTTCATTAGACGTACTTACGCAATGTTTAAAAGAAAACCTTAAAATTGATCAGGCTCAAGGGGTGGTGCAATTAAAAAATTACGTTCGACAAGCTATTAGAAGTGTTGGCATGCAGTCGGTTTTTGTGGTGGAAGCGGTGAAAGATGAAGTGATAATTAAACACGCCAAAGATGATTCTTTTTTTGCTTCTTGTTCAGAAGAAATCCTGCCTAAAACTTATAAACAAGTGCAAAGATATATAGAAGAACTATTAGAAATTGAAGAGCCTGAAAGTGCTGATAGCTATGACACTTTTTTGACACTTTTTGAATCGGTTAATGCCAATGAATTTCAAAACGCTTTTACTTTTCAGGCTTTTCCAGATTCCGCGGTCGAGGTGACTTTTAAAAATGGAAAGAAAAAGCGGCAAGATAAAAGTACCCGTGTGTGGATTGATAAATCATTTTGGGGAGGTGGTCTGAATCGCGCTCATCTTGTAGATTTTTTAACCGACTCACTAAGCGAACGTCTTGATGATAAAAATTTAGAATTTACGCTGTTTATAGAAGTATTTCGTACATTAGTATCAGAATACCCTGATTTAAAATATAAAATTGGTCTGAAAAATGCTCGGTTTGTGAGTGCCGACAGAACGGAATGCTATTTTACCGGTATACGATCTAAAATGGACAAGTCTATCAAGCCGCTCGCCCAGAAATTCTGTGCAGATTTAGGTTACCGCGCCAATGAGATGGATTGTACTAAATTTACTACTGAATCCGCCTTAAGATCTTTTTTTGAATACGATTTAGGCTACGCTAGCCCTAAAGAACTGAGACCTTTTGAAAAGCGATCTGAAAAATAGTTTATTTAATTTTTAACCAACACCGCCTTAATTCGTCGAACCCCTCGACCAGATGATTGTTCCTTTTTAATTTTAAAGGTACCCGCTAGTTCAGCCGTATTCTTTACGTGCGGCCCGCCACACAGTTCGCGCGTCCAAACCTTGCCGGTATCATCTTTAAAGGTGAATACTTTAACCACGTCTGGGTAGCGCTCCCAAAAGCTAGCTTCAATGGTTTCATCTTGTTCCGCGTCGACTTTAGCCACTTCTTCATACACTTGCTCCGCGTTAGCCGCAATCGCGTCGTTAACGTACTTTGCGACCGCCTCTTTTTGTTCAGGCGTCAAAGCTTCACCATGAGTGAAATCAAAGCGTAACCGTTCCGCGGTGATGTTTGAACCCGCTTGATGGACGTGCGTTCCTAAAACCTCACGCAGTCCAGCCAGTAGTAAGTGTGTGGCCGTATGGAGCCCCGTTTCTTCTTCGATGTTCTCGCGGCTCATACCGCCTTTAAATTTACCTTCCGCGCCGGCTTTAGACAAAGCTTGATGGGCTTTTTCAGAGACTTTAAAACCATCAGTATCGACTTTAAGCCCCGCTTCGGTGGCTAGTTCTTCGGTCATTTCAATCGGAAAGCCGTAGGTTTGGTACAAGTCAAAAGCCACTTCACCGCTAATGATATCAGTGGCATCTTGGGCCACTTTTTGAAACTGCTTTTCTCCTTTTTCAAGTGTGGTTCTAAATTGTGATTCTTCGCGCGTCAGTTCGTTTAAAATGAAGTCTTGGTTTTTAATCAGTTCTGGATAGGCGCCACTTAATTTGGTAATAGCCGCTTGTGCAATGGTGTGGCAAAAATTGTCATTGATACCTAATTTGCGACCATGTCGTACAGCTCTTCTAATCAATCTTCGTAAAATATATCCTTGATCTACATTTGAGGGCGCGACGCCATCCCCTAAAATAACGGTTGAACTACGCAGGTGATCGGCCACAATTCGAGCCGAATTATGAGCGTCAGTTTCGCCAACTGGATCTTCTACAATTCCGTCAAAACCACTGACATCGGCAATGGCCGCTAAAATTTCGGTAAACGCATCGGTTTGGTACACCGAAGTTTTTCCATTTAATACGGCCACGGTTCGTTCAAGTCCCATCCCGGTATCTACATTTTGGGCGGGTAATTCTTCTAAACTCCCGTCTGGTAGCTTATTAAACTGCATAAAGACATCGTTCCAAATTTCTACCCAGCGTGGGTCTTCCCAGGTCTCTTGGTACGGTTGATCAAGTTCTGGGGCATTGGGATCGCCCGTCCAATAAAACATCTCACTATCGGGGCCACAAGGGCCGGTTTCGCCTTTAGCCCACCAGTTTTCACCGGCATCTAAGTAAGCAATTTTATGGGCTGGCATACCGTTTTTCTTCCAAATGTCAGCGGCTTCTTCGTCTCTGGGTGCATTTTCATCCCCCTCAAACACACTCACGGCTAATCTTTTTAAAGGCAGTTCTAATTCTTTGGTTAAAAATTCAAAGCTCCAACCAATTTGTTCTTCTTTAAAAAAGTCTCCCAAACTCCAGTTCCCCAGCATTTCAAAAAAAGTTAAATGCGTGGCATCCCCGACTTCTTCAATATCGCCGGTTCGTACGGCTTTTTGACTGTTGGTTAATCGTGTGCCTAGTGGATGTGGCTCTCCCATTAAAAACGGTACTAATGGGTGCATCCCAGAATTAATAAAAAGAGCCGTTGGATCATTTTCTGGCACCACTCCAGCGGAAGGAATAACAGCGTGGTCTTTAGATTTGAAGAATTCAAGCCATTTGGTACGAAGACTGTCGGTAGTGTAAATCATGTTAAGAGAGACTTTAAAAATTGAGGACCCACGCTCGCGTGGGAAGGTTTAAACCAATTGAGAAATACTAATGTTCGGTTTAGCTTATTTATAAAATACGCGAATGGCTCGGGCTTGACCTTCACCCACCGAATCGGATGAAAGTTCTGGAAAGTTATTAAGTACCCACATGTGCACTACTCGACGGAAATAAGGCGGCATAGGCGGGAGCTTAATTTCGCCTAAATTACGCTCTTTCATCATTTCAATAAATTTATCAGCCTTGGCAATCATTCGGTCTTCTTGGTCTTTGCGGTAATGGTCTACATCCACGCACACAAATAAGTTTTCGTTATTTTGTGAGTACAAGGTGTTTTTTAAAAGCGTTTGAATCGCACTTAAGGTTTCACCATTTTTCCCTATGAGTCTGGCCGGCGTTGAGCACTCGATGTTAGCTCGGTATTGACCGTGATCTTCGGTAACCGTTACGCAATCATAATCCGCGCCGAATTTGTCTAAAAGAATCTTTAGGGCTTTTTGAATGATCGTTTCCATGTGGATGTGGGGACGTAAATAAGGTTCGAAATATATTTTAGAGCCTGAGCCTAAAAGTGTCAAAAGAACGGGGCGAGCGGTACATAATTATTTGGGTGGATGGCTAAATAAAATTATAATTTAAGCCATGAGTGCATTTGAAAAATTAAATCAGTGGTTAACGACCGAAGCGCAAGAAGCTATATTAGTGACTAAACCTGAAAATATAGGTTATTTGACCGGTTTTTGGGGGAGCTTTGGGATGTATTTGCAAACTCAATCTGGCGGACGTTACTTATTAACCGATGGCCGTTACGCGGTTCTCGCAACAAAGCTGGCCCTTAAAAATAACTTTAAATTTATTTGTTTTAAAGGGGAAGCCCCAGCGGATTTCATACAAGCGGTAAAAGCAGATATGTGCATTGAAGACACTTTAAGCTTAGCCGAGCTTAGTCGGCTAAAAAAATGGTTTGCAGGGGTTGATATAAATGTAAAAACAGGGGTAATTGAACAATTTAGAAAAGTTAAAACAGCCGCTGAGCTGCAAATTATGCGTGAAGCACAAGCGCACGTCGATAAAATTTTACTTCCTTTTATAAAAGCGAATTTAAAAACGGGAGTTTCTGAGGCTCAACTTAAGTTTAAGCTGGATCAAGTTTTGCGGGGCGAGGGTAAATTTGGTCTTAGCTTTGAGAGCATTGTTGGGTTTAGTGAAGGAAGTGCCTTGCCGCATTATGAATCAGGAGAAAGAACGTTAAAAATAGGGGATAATATTTTAATTGATTGTGGCGTTATTGACCGAAAATATTGTTCTGACATGACGCGTAATTTTGTTTTTGGCTCAGTTGATAAAAGCTATATTGAAGATTATGCCATGCTGTTGCAATCACAAAATAAAACCCTACAGCAAGTTAAAACCGGGGTTAAGGCGTGTGATTTAGACTTGGCTTGTCGTTCAGATTTAGGAGATTTAGCGGACCTATTTGTACATTCCCTGGGGCATGGCGTGGGACTTGAAATTCATGAAGCGCCAACGCTTTCAAAAAAGAGTGAAGACATTCTGCAAACTAATGAAGTGGTGACGGTAGAGCCCGGGATTTATCGTCCAAACCAATACGGTATAAGAATTGAAGATAGCTTAGTGGTGCTACCTGACGGTGCTGAAATTTTAACCAAAACGACTAAAGAATTATTAAGCTTTGATGAAGCCGGGAACGTGCAAGTCTTAGTGCCATAAGACACACTGGGAGATAATGAATTACGAGTCTTATTTACTCAGTCTGCATCGTCGCTTAAATTTAACCCGCGCTCGCTTTGAAAAGCTAAACCATTTTTTTGCCGGTGATTTGCAAAAAGCGTACAAAGCCAAGCTTCAAGACTGGCAGTCGGCCGGTATGGATAAACAGGGGATTGAAAAATTTTTTAGCACCCCAGAAACGCTTACTCCCGCCCAAGAAACAGAACTTTTGGGTAGTTCTCAGGCGCAATTAGTAACCTGTGAAAATCAGCTCTATCCCGATTTATGGCAGAACATCGCACAAGCGCCCGCGTTGTTTTTTTACAGGGGTAATGGGGAAAACTTAAACACCAAATCGATAGCGGTGGTAGGGTCTAGAAAAATGACCGATTACGGGCAGCGGGTTTTAACTTCTTTAATTCTTCCTACCGTTGAGAAAGGCGTAACGGTAGTGTCGGGTTTAGCGTACGGGGTAGATACCGCGGCGCACCAGCTGGCTTTGGGATGCAAAGTGCCGACGGTGGCTATTTTAGGCAATGGGATTGATGAAATTTATCCTCAACGTAATACCGCTTTGGCGACCGAGATTTTAACGGCTGGAGGCACAATTGTTTCAGAATACTTGCCACGCACCGCAGCTCGACCAGAGTATTTTCCACAGCGAAATCGTTTGGTAGCGGGTTTGGCCGAAGCGACGATTGTGGTTGAGGGAGCGCTCAAATCAGGCAGCTTAATAAGTGCGCGGCTGGCTAATGAGTTTGGCCGAACGGTATGGGCGGTGCCGGGCGATGTTTTCAGGCTTAATTCGCAGGGCTGTAATCAGTTAATTTTTCAGGGGGAAGCCGGCGCGTTAACCGATTCTAAATTCTTACTCGAATCGCTTAATTTGAACAACACCAGGTTATTGCAAAAAGTAGATTTATCGCCTGAAGAAAAAGATTTAGTGAGGATTTTAAGACAAAAAAGTGAATGGCCTTTAGAAGACTTTATGAGCCAATTCAAAGTGCCAATTTCAGAAGTGTCGATGCGCTTAACCCTGCTCGAATTAAAAGGCGTCGTTAAAGTGTTTCCCAACAAAGTATATTATGCAGGCTAAAAAAACGTTTTGAGCTTAATCTAAGCGAGTTTTTGTGGTATAATGTTCTAATGTCAAAAGACGCCTTACCGTACGGGTTAGATTCAATTGAGAAATCAGAAGCAATTCTGGCAGCTGATTTGAGTCAATTAATCAAAGAAAAAGGCCTTTTAATAGACGATGAAGTTCTAGAAGAAGTACTTAATTCAGACCAGCTTAAGTCGGTATTAAGAAGTTTTTACGAATCTGAAGCCTCTCCTAAAACGCTGGAACAATTTTTAAATTATTGTGCCTACAGACCAGAGCCAGTTTTTTTAGAGAAATTAATTATCGACATAGCTCAATCGTGTCGAAACGATAAAAAAGTTTATTCCCAGTATCAAGAAAGCTATTTATCAGAAGTTTTACCAGCCGATCGGTTAGAGTTGGTACCCAAAATTTTAGATGAAAAGACGAGCCAAAAAATAACCAAATTTCGTTTCAGAATTAAAGATGAACCACAGTTAGCTATTACGAGTGATGAATTTTTAGAAGACATTATTAATTTCGTAGAATCGGGCGCTGCAGTTGGCGGTTTAGACTTACAAAGTGCTCAAATATACCGTTGGGGAGTCGTGGCTTACTTCGACGAGCTTTTGGCACTTATGAATGAAATGAGTGATAATGACGCTGAAATGGAGTACCTGGAAGATAGAAAAGAGGGTTTAAGGGATTTTATAGCGGGCTTTATTTTTTGTTTTTCTGACCCTGATAACGACATTTTTATTTTGGATCAACGCATGAGTAAGTCGTTAGAAGAAACGCTTTGGTTTGCTCATAAAATTGGTTTTGAGGATAAAGGTTTAAATGATTTTACTGAAGCCGCGATTACGGTGGCTGATAAGTATTTAGGAAGAGAGAGAAAAGTAGAAACGTCTAAGCACCCTAATGATGTTTTAGGTAAAGAGCGCGCCTCCGCTTTTGAGCACTTTTTAACGGTGAGTCGTTACACTTTTGGGACGATGGATAGCCTGTTCTTTAATTCTAAATTTGGCGGTAAAAATCAACTTTTAGATCGTTTGGTGACACGACCTGATTATAAAATTGAACTACTATATACCAGTTTGTTGCACGACGTAATTGAAGATAAGCAAAAGAACGGAGAACCGATGATGAGCGAAGCAGAGGTTGGGGAGTTGCTGAAAAAAGCTGATATTCCCGAATCGTTAGCAGACCAGATAATGAAAAATCTTAAACTGTTGAACGCTAAACGCGGTTTTGAAGGCGAGCTGATTAGTGTTGATGAATATACTGACCAAATTTTAAAAAGCGGAAACCCCGTATTAGTTATCACTAAATACGCCGACATTTTGCATAACAGTCAGTCTGAAACTAAGAGCAAATGGGAAAAAGATTCAGAGGGAGAAAAGACAAACAAATTGAGCGCCCTTTGGCAGCAAAAACAAAAAGCGTACGACGCGGTTATCATGGAAATGACACTCAATAACCCGGTGCACGTTCGGCCCCAAGATTTAATAAAAATAGCTTCGGCGAACCCAGAGTTGTTTCAATTCAAGGGGTGGGCCACACTGCTGCGACGCCATCCGCAAAAAGAAAATATTTTAAGTGCCCTACAAGCAGAAACCAAAACTAAAGTATACGAACTTATAAGCTCCGTGGTTTAGTGGTACTTATTAAGCACGTCCATTAAAATTGTTTTCTTTTCCTTTAAGCTGTTTTCGTTACGAGCCTCTAGTCTTAAGGCTATTTTTGGCGAGGTGTTTGAACATCTGATAATAGCCCACTCTTCATTCCCAAAATCAATTCGAATACCGTCTAAGGTGCTCGATTCCGGGAATATTTCTTTTAAATCAACGATAATTTTATCCATAATCTCAAACTTTTTTTCGTCATCGACGGTCATTCGCTCTGACACTTCAAACAATTCATCCCACCCAGTCGTGACTTCGATTTCTAGTTCTGGGTTTGTTTCTATTGCCTGGATAAATCTTAGGGTGGCGAGCAGTGCGTCATCATGACCGTAAAAATTTTCTCCAAACATAAAGTGTCCTGATTGTTCACCGCCAAATAAGGCGTCGTGGTCTTTCATGGCGTGTTCAATGTGCGAGTGCCCCGTTTGGGCTAACACCACCTTGGCGCCTTTAGCTTCGAGTTTCGTAATCAGCAGTTGTGAACTCATGGCATCAAGTATGATCGTCGCGCCGGGCATTCTGCTTAAAAAGTCAGATACTAATACATAAATAATTTTATCGGCACTCAGCATCGTGCCGTCGGCTAATATAACCCCCATCCGGTCGCCATCACCATCATAAGCGATGCCTAAATCATGTTTTCCGGTCAGCATTTCTTCTTTTAAAAATTTTAAGTTTTCTGGTCGCTCGGGGTCGGGCTGATGATTGGGAAAAGTTGTATTAAGATCACAAAAAAGTTCTTTCACTTCGTGGCCAAAAACGCGTAGCATTTCTGGGTAAAACATCCCTGGAATCGCATTGCCAGCATCAACCACTAACTTCAAGCCCGTTTGCTCTGGGGTGACGCTTCTTAGTTTGGCTAGATAATCATGATTCAGGTCTAGTTTTTCGCACTCATCTTGGCACTCGCCTGGGTTTTCGGCGCCAAAACGACAATCAGCGCAACGCGCCAAGTCTTTAATTTTTTGAATCTCATCACCACTAACCGCCCCATCGCGATCGGTCAATTTTAAACCATTATCACCCGCGGGGTTATGGGAAGCCGAGATTTGGATCGCCGCATCAAAATCGCCGTGGTGAAAGCCAAAATAATTCATGGGTGTCGGAATCGCTCCCCCCCAAACCACGTCACAGCCAGCGCCTTTTAATCCGTCTATGATAGCCGGATAGAGTTGCGGCATTGATTGTCGCCCATCACCTGAAACTAAAACTTTTGGGGCTTCGAGTTTGTGTTTGGTTCTTAAATATTGGCCAAATCCGTGGGCGATGGCCATAAAGCCGTCTTCATCAAAATCGACGAAGGCTTCTCCTCGAATGTCATAAGCGCGAAAAATTTTGTCGTGAAGCAGCATTTTTTAAAGGGGTAAAGAAAAGCGGTACTTTTCAAGTCGACCCAATTATGCCAAAATTAAGGCAATGAACCGAATAAAAGGTCTAAAAATCTATATAGCTGTGAGTTTACTACTTATGTTAGGGCTTATTTTAGGGCCTAATTTGAAGTGGTTTAACCCTGCCCGTTGGTGGGGAGAGAGTTTGATTGTGCTTATGAATGAAAACGAAGCTCGCCCTTGTGGAGGGTTTGTTACGGCTTATGGCGTGTTAGGGCTGCCGTTTGGTGGGGTAGAACTTAACAACAGCTTTGCTTTTCCAGAGGTGGATTTAGGAGCGGCCAAAGCCCCACTTGATCGCGTGGCTAATAACCAGAATTTTTGGGACTTAGGAACATCCATTAATTTAAATCAATGTGGCCAAGAATTTCTTAGTGCTTACGAACGGGCAACAGGTAATTATCCGGACCGAGTTTTTTTAATACATTCCGACGTCGTAGAAAATTATCTTAAAGCGCTTGGTTCCATTAAAGCCGGCGAGGCGGTCTTAAACGGTGATAACTTTTTTGCCTACACTTCAAGGCTGGTAGCCGATATTGACCGACACGACGAAGGGGCTTTGGCCGAACGTAAAAACCCGCTACACTTATTTGGTAAGCGTTTAATTACCAGCACTATACTGCGGCCGTGGCGTTGGCACGCTATTAGCCAAAGCCTGCACCAAGCGGAGCAAAACGGCAG
>Ga0307935_1000588_pt1 | contig 15720 bp, 15 predicted proteins | sample OrgLakmetageno92_FD_201827 | JGI IMG/M metagenome (GOLD analysis project Ga0307935, IMG submission 201827) | Saline water microbial communities from Organic Lake, Antarctica - #92 | ecosystem: Environmental > Aquatic > Non-marine Saline and Alkaline > Saline | place: Antarctica: Organic Lake...
CGCCAGAATTATTATTTACCTTCGCCATGCAGGGCTTGTTTAGCCGTAAGATTTCAACTTTGAAAGCCTACGTTTAGAAAATATTCTGAATTATCAGTGAAGTGATACAGTTTGAATCATCGAGCGTGTCAGGATTCTTTTTTCTTGTCGCTTTTAGACTCGGGTGGAGCGGGTGGCTTATCTGCTTTCGCTCCTTTTTCGTAAGACGATGAGCGGTAATCAGTTTGATAGAATCCAGAACCTTTAAAAATGATGCCGCCCCCTGTTCCAAGAAGCCTTTTCACACTACCATCACAATCCGTCTCAGGGCAGTCGGTCAGTTTGTCTTCACTCATCTTTTGGAAAACCTCGAAGAGCTTCCCGCACTTCAGACATTCGTAATCGTAATTTGGCATGGTAGTTTAAATAAAAAGTGCCGACTGAAATCTGCAGCGGCCTCAGGAAATAATAGAGAATCCTTTTAAGTCTGGCAACGGGGCAATGTCTTCCTCTGTCACATTTTTAATGTGGTGCGCGACAACTGAATCTTCACATAAATCCTGCAAAAAGTCTGCCAGCTCATCATCTTCAGCTGCGATTACCAACTCAACGCTGCCGTCCGGCAGATTCTTGATAGTTCCGAGCACATCGTAGCCCTTTGCCAATTCTTTAGCAGAATACCGGAAACCCACACCTTGGACCCGGCCTTCGTAAATCACACGTTTCGTTTTCATTGCGGTAGAATTGTCGACTCATACGGAAATTTCAATACTCCGAAAGACTATTAGCGCGTGGCCTCATGTTTCCTCATCCTGTGCTCTTCCGCGCTTTTTTCGACCGCTTTTTCCCATATGTCACTTTTTTCTGTGCAGGCATTACAGGTGACTCGTCTTTCAATGTGGAAATCTGGTCTCGCAGGTGCGCCGCCCGTTCAAACTCCAACTTCGATGATGCATCGCGCATTTCTTCTTCGAGCTCGGCAATCACGCGAAGCTTGTCATAAGAGCTGTCATCCTCGGCAACGATTGCAGCATTTAGTTTCTCAGCACTCGCCTTACCTTTTTCATAAGTGTGCAGGCTTTGCTGGACCGAGCGGATAACTGATTTCGGGGTAATGCCGTGTTTCTCATTATGTGCGATCTGGCGAGCACGGCGAAACTCCGTCACATTGATCAATGTCTGTATGGAGTCGGTCACCACATCCGCAAATAGCACACATTCTCCATTCACATGACGAGCTGCACGACCTGCCGTTTGAATTAGGGAAGTTTCATTTCTAAGGAAACCCTCCTTGTCGGCATCAAGAATACATACCAGCGAAACTTCAGGTAGATCCAAGCCCTCGCGCAACAGGTTAATACCTATCAAAATATCAAAAGTCGCCGCGCGTAGCTGCCGGAGTATTTCGACCCGCTCAATCGCGTCGATATCGGAATGTAGATACCGGCATTTTAGACCGGTTGAGGAAAGATACTCAGCAAGATCTTCCGCTGTCTTTTTTGTGAGAGTGGTGACGAGCACACGCTCACATTTTTCCACTCGATCGCGACAAAGCTCGATGGTTTCGTCAATCTGGCCTTTGAGCGGACGTAGAGTCAAAATGGGATCAAGCAGCCCGGTGGGCCGGATGATTTGCTCTACGACTAAGTGTGTGCCGGCCTTCTCCGGATCGAAATCGGCGATAGCTTCCTCGTTTCCAGATGGCTTAACTTTAATCTTTTTTAAATCAAAAGGAGTGAACCCTTCCTCACCCGGACGAGGTTTCACCGGGATGTATTTCTTGTTTTCCGGACGAGAGTTAACGATATCAAAAACACCGGGAGTAGCGGAGACATACACGCGCTGGTTTGTCATCTGCATGAACTCTTCAAAACGCAGCGGACGGTTATCCATTGCAGAGGGAAGGCGGAAGCCGTGCTCAACCAAGGTGGTCTTACGGGATTTATCGCCTTCGAACATGCCTCCAATTTGCGGAATCGTCGCATGTGATTCATCCACTAACAGCAGGAAGTCTCGCGGAAAGAAATCAAGCAAGGTATGCGGCCGTGAGCCTGGCTTCCTACCGGTAAGATGACGTGAGTAATTTTCGATTCCCTGACAAAAACCCATCTCATTCATCATCTCCAAGTCATACTCAGTGCGCATACGCAACCGCTGCGCCTCGATCAACCTGCCTTCTTTTTCCAATTCTGGAATACGATGGTCGAGCTCCTCCCGGATCTTTTTCATCGCAACTTTCATCTTATCCCCAGCCGTTACGAACTGCTTTGCAGGGTAGAGTGTATGGCTCTCTAGAACTTCCATCACGCTACCGTTGCCCGTATGAATTGATGAAATACGCTCTACTTCGTCGCCAAAAAACTCAATGCGTATCGCTGTCTGATCGAGATAAGCTGGATGCACTTCCACAACATCTCCTCTCACTCGATATTTCCCCCTACCGAAGGCGATGTCATTGCGCTCGAATAGCAAACTCACCAATGCTTCCAGTAGTCCTTCACGGCTGATTTGCTGACCTGTCCAAACAGGGAACATCATGTCTTTGTAATCATCCGGAGATCCCAAGCCATAGATGCACGAGACCGAAGCGATCACAATCGTATCTTCACGCGTGAGCAATGACCCCATGGTTGAGAGCCGAAGCCGCTCGATCTCTTCGTTCACCGAAGAATCCTTTTCGATATAGGTATCAGAGCGCGGTATATAGGCCTCCGGCTGGTAGTAATCGAAGTAAGAAACGAAATACTCCACCGCATTGTGCGGGAAGAAATTTTTAAATTCCGAGTAGAGCTGCGCCGCCAAGGTCTTGTTATGACTCATGATCAGAGTGGGCTTGCCATGCCGCGCAATCAGATTGGCCATAGTAAATGTTTTTCCCGAGCCTGTGACACCAAGCAGCGTTTGGTGCTTATTCCCCGCCTCCAACGATTTCGAAAGTTTCTCGATCGCCTGATGCTGGTCTCCTTGAGGAGAATATTCGCTGGAAAGACGGAACGGCATGACTCTGGGAAGATGCGCGTTTAAAAAGAAATTTCCAGCGAGGAATCAGAACGCGACAAATCACCGTTTCAGGTGTTTCTTTGAGCTGATGCGACAAGATAAACATGCCCACACAAAGCAGATCAGTTTTTATTGGCTGATTCCTATACTGGGCTTTGTTGGCCTCGCATCCTACTGGCTTACCATTTCAATAATCCATCAGGAAGAAACCGAAGTCTTTCCGACTCGGAAACCAACCGCCAAGTTGATCAAGTCGATTCAGAAAGTGTCAGAACCCTTACGAATCAAAGACAGGGTGAGTGAAATCACTCCCGAATTGAAAATTTCGGAGAACGCGCTCTCAAAACAGCGCGCTATTACTTTCAAGGATTCCGAAGCGATGCAGCGCTTTCTCGAAAAAATGGGCAATGGAATCAGCCTGCTTGGCAGCATCAATTCACTAGACACCTTACTCGTAAGCTTCAGCGACGAGGCAACACTCGCAGCCATGCTCGATGGAACTGAGGAAACCTCTGAGGTTTTCCCAGTTACCATTCCTTCTTTTGAGGGACCCAAAGCACAGGCTGGAGCCGTGGCCCTCGAGAACGGGCTTCTAAGCTGGTTGGGAATTGAGGGTGACAATTCTGCTTTTGGGAAAGGTATTATGATCGCCGTCTTGGACACCGGAATTGCAGATCACTTAGTTTTCTCATCTGAGATTCAACGGATTAACTTGGTTCCACTCCCCGATAACCCTGCGGAACTCAACAGCCACGGAACTGCCGTCGCATCACTTATCTTCAGTAATAATCCGCTAGCGCCCGGAGTAGCACCCGGGGCAACACCTCTATCAGTCCGCATCGCAGATGATAATGGGAGCTCAAACAGCTTTATCATGGCCCAAGGCATCATCGCCGCTGTTGATGCGGGAGCCCAGCTCGTCAATATCTCGCTCGGTGGATACGGCCAGAGTCCCTTGGTCGATAAAGCCCTTAAATATGCGAATGACAAGGGAGCTATCGTTGTTGCCTCTGCGGGAAATAGCGGCACGCAAGGCGTAATGCAACCTGCAGCGAATCCCCGAGTGATCGCTGTCGGCGCAGTCGACGCGATGAACCAGCCCATGGCATTCTCCACCACAGGAAGCGAAGTGGCGATCTCCGCTCCAGGCTACGGAGTCAACGTTGCTTATCGGGGAAATTACGCTACCCGCGTCAACGGCACTTCGTTTTCGGGGCCTATCGCAGCAGGAGTGATCGCAGCCGCAGCTAGTTCCTCTGGGTCTCAAACCATGACCATGCAGCAAGCATCAAACCTTGTCCTCAGCCACCTAAAGGATATCGGAGTGCAGGGAAGCGATCATTCCACAGGCGCTGGAGTCCCTGACATGAAATCCATTTTAAAGGCCGGCAGTTCTGGTTATTACGATGCATCAATCAATTCCATTTATCCGTTGAACGACAACCAAGTCGGCGTCCTAGTTCAAAACCTAGGGACAGAAACACTCATCAACGCGGAAGTCTCCATAAGCATTAATGGAACCCCGACGCTTGTGAATATCACCACTCTCCCGCCCCAGCAAACACGGTTGGTCGCTGTGCCGACCGGAGGCTCCACCGACCTTCAAATCCTGTCTAACGTAAAGTTATCCTCCAGCCAAACTGACCAACGCACCTCCAACAATTCACTGAATCAGCAAATGATCAGCAAATGAATGATTGGTTGAGGAGATCAGAATCAAGGTGCTTCATTCAGCTGATACCAAGCTTTTTTCCCGAGCAGTTTATTCCCATCGGTTGACAAAACTCCGGCCATATCGATCGCGTGTAAATAACCCTCTTTGAAGTCTTTGAGATTAAGAATAACCGTCTTGTCATCAGCCAACAGTTCGATCTGTGAGATCTCTAGTTTTTGAAGGTCTTTTTTAGGTGAGCCGTAATTACTTCGATATTCATAGGTATTCGACTCCACCTCGATCGATTTCAGCGTATTATTATCAACTTTCTGCGTGAAGCGAATCGCAAACCCATTGGGAACAGCCTTGATTGCCTCAACTGCAAAAAACGGCTTACCGTTCCATTTGACGCGCATGATGCCACTCTCACCTGCCCATGAAAGTGCCGTCTTGCCTACGTAGAAAGCTCCATCATTACCAAAGACAATGCGGTTATTGCCTATGCCTAACGGCGAACCGTCAAACATCGCGAGCAGCGCCGTTTGGAATTTTCCGTTCACCTCATCGTCTAGGACACGCACTAGGCTCGGCTGGTTCATTTCCCCGATCAGGGTCTGGCCTACTAAACCATCGGGCAAAGCTCCCTTTGGAGTGATGACAGGCCAAGTCGGAGAGTTCGCCAATTCTCCTTGGGGGAAATACCCTACCGGAGCATCTTGGAGATCATCGAGTTCTTTGACAGCCATATCCATCGGATCACGTCCGTCCCATCCTTCTGTCCAGACCAAGGAAGCAGGATGTCCGTAGAATCCACCTTTTTTAATCTCGTATAGCGGACTGGTTGGCCTCCAGTCACCTTGGTTATCGGTTACTAATAAGCGTCCTTTCGCGTCAAAACCGATTCCATTCGGGGAGCGCAGACCGCTGGCGAAAGGTTCCATTTGCGAGCCATCTGGCGAGATCTTCAAAACCCAACCACGCCAAGGCACACGAGAATACATTCGGCCAGCAGGGCCTTTGTTCTTCCCCCAGCCGGCTCTAGTGCTCATTTGCTCCCTGTTTACTTTGCCAATTTCGGAAAATTCACCTCGGATCTCTTCCCGCATCGGTGCTCCGTTTGAAGCCACACCGAGTGCAATGTAGAGGTTACCCTCAGCATCACGTGCCGGACCGTAGGAAAACTCGTGGTAATTGCCGGACATACCAAACCCGTCAAACACCGTCTGATATTCATCCGCTACTCCATCCCCATCCAAATCCTTCAACCGCGTCAGTTCCGCACGCTGCATGACTAGAATACTGCCGTCCTCTTCCGAAAGCATTCCCAGAGGCTCTTGCAAGCCAGAAGCAAACAGCGACCAAGACTTATCAGCGGGATCGTAAATCATTACCTCACCACGGTGAAACGCGACCGCGATGCGCCCGTCCTTGAGCGTATCCATGGCTCCAACCTGTGGATCGATCCCCTCTGGGTTCTGAATTTTTTCGAAACTAAAATACTCGGTCCAAGCAGAAGCTGAGACACTGAGGCAAACGATAGAAGAGAGAATACTGAGCTTCATTTAAACAAAATTTTAATGGTGAATGCAGCTGCATCAGCAGCTTTGAGTTTGAGTTTGGAGCCTGTCCAAGTTCCTTTATCGCTGCTGTAGGAAACTCCTTGGTCGGATGGCATGTCCATCTCTATGGGACCGGAAGGAGCCGGAGAAATCTTGAAACTACGTGTGAAACCACGTGCGTCAGCGATCGCAGAAAAGGTCTCGGTGACTTTTCGACTACCAACTTGGTAAGCAAAAACCGGGAGCTCGTCTTCGATCTTGTAACCGAGGAAGCGCGGATCGACCGTTTCCGCGAAGGGCGACTCTTTCTCAACGTATCGGATATTGCCCAAAATCTTCGCGAGACTGCTTCCATTGCCACTCCAGTAAGGGTAGCCGTCAATAAACCCGCCGTTCCAGGCGTATCTGAGGCGGCACTCGCCCGCGTCCCAGCATAGTGAAACACTATCATCCAGAGCCACAGCGATTGCTGCAGGCCCTGCATCGGGCATAAACATTCTTTGGACCAACGGACGCTTGGCCTGAGTTGGCGAAGTCGCGAAAGGGTCACCCTCCACCTGTGCCTTGGCCTTCACGCCCTCGGCAACCTTCATTACATGCTCATATATCGCCAGTAGGCCTTCTTCTCCGACATGCACCATCGAAGGCATTTCGATCACATTCGGGCGCTTCTTCATCGGGTTGACCGACCATTTGACAAAGGCATCTGGCTTACCGTTGTAGATCTGCCGAATTTCAGCGAGCGAAGGCCCCACAACCATTTGGTCCAGTTGGTGGCAGGCCGAGCAATTGGTCGTAAACAACTGAGCCCCATCGGGCTTCGCTAAAACGATCAGCGTGCTAGCGGAAAAAAAAGCGATGAATAATTTCATAGTGGAGAACGGTGTCGGGCGCAAACGCTACAGCATAAGAACGTCGGTTTCATAGGGATTTTATCATTTAGTCTAAAATTATCATGTTTGGTTCCCACAACTTGCTTGTGTGTATTCTCTCAACGCACACCTTTGAATCACCGATGGAAACTTTGCCCCACCATGGCTACTCGTCCACACCATTTTGGGCGTTTCCAAATCTAGTCGGGCTCGACGCGCCAATGGTCGCCGTTTGTTGGCAGTGGATTTTTGCCGAACTACTAGGAATCTCCCTACCCTGGATGGTTTACTTGATTCTCGCGCTCAGTGCTTGGAGTATCTATCTTGGCGATCGATTGGTTGATGTAGCTAGGAGCCGTGCGCTGCCGTTCAATACCAATCGGCACCGATTCACCGCAAGGCACTGCAAAGCACTCATCTTTCTCCTGACAGCGGTTGCAGGCACGAACCTTATTCTCATCTCCATTTATCTTCCAGTAAATCTGATCGTCACCGGTTGCTTCACTTCTGGCCTAATTGCGATCTACTACCTCATACGCCTAACCAAAATTCGAAAATACGTTTCCCTAATTCCAAGAGAATTACTTTGTGGAATGCTGTTTTCGATGGGCTGCGCAATCGGTCCTCATGCATACGCTCCGAACCACTCTATGCAGCTCGCCTACCTGTTGGTAGTCGTCTTGTTCGGACTACTTTGTTCCGCTAGCTGTGTTCTAATTTCAATCTGGGAAAAGGATTCAGACCATGCATCAAAAGACCCTTCAGTGGTTAGCTCTCAGAAAGAAATCGTTCCACATATCGCCAAAGCTCTTGTCGCTCTAGCAGCGATAGCCGCCGTTCTATCCATTTTTGTTTTCGTGAAAGCCCTGCTTGCCATTGCTCTGGCCGCAGTTTTTCTAAACTTCACCCTCAGGTTTCAAGATCGCCTGTCACTCCTCACTCGGCGGGTATTGGCCGATGCCGTCCTGCTCACACCACTGATTTTCGTGCTATTCTAGTTTTCAACGCCTCGAACACTAGATCCCAAATACTTTGCCAATCGCACCGAACATAGCCTCCCATGCACGCGCCACCGCGTTGCGCTTGCCTCCGGATACCTGTTGCTGAATCACCGTGCCCGAGCCTTGGAAGAAATCGTCGAACAATGCGTTTTTCCCCCAGATGTAAGCAACGAAGGTCTCAGCCCGTTTCGGCGAATAACTGAGGTGCGGGCTGAATGCGACAGTAAGATGACTGTTTACGCGCCGTCCCGGCAAACTCGGTGATACTTCCTCAACCTGAATCCCACGCTGGGCGGAAAACACCAGCCGTGCCGGCCCCTCCAACATCAGATAACGGAACTGTAAGTTCACCCACGCATGGAGTTTCCAGAAAACCCACTTTGAGCGTATCCGCGGCGGGCGCCCAAGAGGGTGCGTTAACGCGACAAGATAGTGCGGACGAAATACCATGATGCGGCCCTCCGGGATATCAACCACCGCCAGCTCCTCAGTAGCATCCTCTTGCGTGGAAAGCGTGACCTGACCGGAGTTCGATCCCGTATTCCTTATTCTTGTCAGGACGTAGAGCCCCGCCGCTAAACTAGAAAACGGATACCTCCAATCAATCAACCACTTGGTTCCCTTATCAAAATCACCCATCGAACCCTGTAAATAGCCGACCTTTGTCATCATTACCTCGCCTTCACTCAACGAGATCCGCTGGGCCGGATAACTGGGTGTCACTGTGACCTCTTCAACTTGCGGCCGATCCGCTCTCAGCAGGATCGGTTTGGCGGATTGTGCGATCGGAGCGACAATATAATAAGCAACTAACTTCCAAAGAAACGGGACCAAAATAAGAGCGGCGAGAATTAATAACGCTTTAACCGCAAGCTCACGGAAATGATACCTCATCAGGTTATCCATCGCATCGCGCATTCCCTCCATATTCCTGAGCTGCCGCTCTTTTTCATCACGGAGCAGCTCCCTGCGCAAAAGCTCTTCTTCGCTTTCGCCACCTTCGATACGAAGCTCGCGACGTTCCGCTGCGGAAGCCCGAATATCATCTCTCAACAGCCGTTGCTTCTGATCAATTCGCTTTCTCTCCGCCTCAATCTCACCACGGCGGAACATGTTCCTTATCTTATCTAGGAAGTTCTCCACCGCTTGGCGCTTCTTCTCAAGCTCCCGCAATTCCCTTGTCCGCACCTCAATATCCTCGCTTAGCGAATCCACTTTCACCGCAAATTCTCCGACCAAGGCCCGGCTTTCACTCAGCTCTGCGATAGCCTTCTCGAGCTCTTTTTCATGATACTTTACGATCATCTGAGGAAGGATCTTCACCATGAAAATCCCCAGTAACAAACCAAGTATCACTGCATAGATGACGACTTTCCCAGCCAGCCATGAGATCAATCTTGCGAGAATTTGAGTCATCTTCCGTGTTTTCGATTAGGCCAAAGAGGATTTATATCCAATCCACTGACCACAACTACAAGCTACCCTCTTGAGGAATACTTCAAGCCTCGATCATTGCGTAGGCATTGTGGTGGTGGATAGACTCAAAATTCTCGGCCTCCACACGATACCACTTCACCAGTGGGTGCGCCTTCAAACCTGCAGCGACATTGCGCGCCAGATCCTCGACAAACACCGGTTGATCATAGGCCCTTTCCGTCACCGCCTTTTCGTCGGTGCGCTTCAGGCCAGCGTAAAGCTCACAACTCGCAGAACGTTCTGCCAACTTGATCAGCTCTTCGAAAGAAAGATCCTCGGAGACCTCAACTGAAATAGTCACGACCCCACGCTGATTGTGCGCCCCCCGCTCGCTGATCGCTTTGGAACAAGGGCACAAAGTCGCCACTGGAATTTGAACACTGAGGAATAGTTCATTTTCGCCGTCGCTGGAGAATCGATATTCCATTCCCAGCTCGTAATCCATTAAGCTCTTCATCCCGGAAACGGGTGCCTGCTTCTCTATAAAAATCGGGAACTCACAGCTCACTTGCGCACGATCTGCTTGCAAGCGTCCTGCAAGTTGTGTGGTCACTCGGGCGAGCGAGGCCCCGTTTAAAGGCTCACCAAACTGATGCAGCACTTCCACAAACCGACTCATGTGCGTGCCTTTTAAATGCGCAGGCAGCTCCACAGTCATTTCGAATTTCGCCACCGTTGATTGACGGCTCCCATCCGAGGACTCAAAGACTGCGGGATAACGCAATTCCTTTACGCCCACACGATCAATCACGATTTCGCGATGATCTTGTTCGTTTTGCGTGTCTGGCAACACCTCCATGTTCTTTTCCGTTCTAAGTAAGAAGACAAAAAAGCCCGCCCGGTAATTCGGGCGGGCAAAGATTTATTTATCCATGCTTGGATTGAACAACCAAGACACCAATCAAGGCATCAGGTTGATCGCGCGGGACTGTTTAATCGCGTTGTTGATCTTACGATGCAATTTAGCAGATACGCCAGTCACGCGGCGTGGGAGAATTTTCCCAGTTTCTGTAGTGAACTTACTGAGAATCTCAGGATTAGTAGGAATCAGCTGCTCGACAGGAATATCCTGACGACGGCGGGTCATCTGACGGTTCGCCTTACGGAAATTAATACGGCGTTGAATGGTCTTTGGCTCGGACATGATAATTAGCGGAGTTCGCGGTGAAGGGTTCTACGCTTCAGGAATTTGTTAAATTTCACCTTCTCCAGGCGTCCTGGGGTACGAAGGCTTTTCTTGTTACGTGTAGTTACGTAACGGGAAGTTGGCTTGCCCTCAGCTTTTGCTTCGGTGCATTCAAGAGTAATGATCTCGCGTGGCATGGTTCGTTTGGTGGGGGGAGGGATATGGATTTAATTATCGCTGTCGTCAAGAGAAACTGTGATAGAATCCGCATCTTCTTGATGAGCACCTCCACTGAAGCCGACTTCGTTGGACGGGCGGAATCGGCGATTGCCATATTCCTTCTCCCATTCCTCCTGACATTCAACCGTTAAACGAGCAAAAGGAATCGCTTCCAAACGCATCGCTGGGATCTTATTTTGTGAAATTTCGCAAAGCCCATAGGAGCTAATTTGGATTCGACGTAAAGCTTGGTCGATCTCGTAAAGAGCATCTTGTTCGTTTGCTAAGACAGAAAGAGCGAAATCACGGTCATAGGCATCACTGCCCGCATCCCCTTGGTGCTGGCCGCTGCCGGACGCCTCGCTACCCTCTGGAGCATTGCGTATCGTATCGCGTGAAATACCCGTCATTGAGTCCACCAAAGTATTTCTCAGATCAATCAAACGCTGGCGCTGTTTTTCTATAAAACTGGCACTGTGTGTACCTTTTCCACTGGACGCATTTTTTTTGCTTTTACTCGACGCTGGCGGCACGAAAGGAGGTTTCACAGGTGCCGGTGGTGGTGGTGTGCTGACCAACGAAGACTTGCGCGCAGGCCCCTTCTTCTTGGCTAGGACTTTCTTGGGAGCCACTTTTTTCTCCTCCTTTTCAGGAGCTTTAGTAACCACGGCCTTCTCCGCTTTTTTAACAACAGGCTTCACAACCTTGGCTGCTTTCTTCTTTGGAGTAGGCTTCTTAGAAACTGCTTTTTTAGGTGCTACCTTCTTCTTAGCCGGCTTAGTTGCCGCTTTCTTCGCAGGCTTGGCCGATTTTTTCTTCAAAACGACCTTTTTAGCCGCCTTTTTGACGGGCTTCTTGGCGACTTTCTTGGCGACCTTCTTAACCGTTTTCTTGGGCGCTGTCTTTTTCACAGCCTTCTTAACGGCCTTTTTCGCTGCCTTTTTGACAGTTTTCTTAACTGCTTTTTTCGGAGCTGCCTTTTTTATCGCCTTTTTAGCGGTTTTTTTAGCCGCAGCTTTCTTAGCCTTTACGGCCTTCTTCGGTGCAGTTTTTTTAGAGGTTTTTTTAAGGGCCATAAGAAAAGGAATTAGTTTGTATCAATAAAAATGGTAAATAACCGAACCATTTTCCATATAAATATAAAGAATGGGCGCGGTGAATTAGCTTTTCGAGAACCTCACATCAAGGTGAAACTTCGTAATCAACGAAATATCTTTCCTTCAACCCCTCAACCGTGAAGCTTGAAAAGCACACCGCCTTCGCTAATCTCAGCGCAAAATATGCAACTAAGTGCCATTCTTGAATCCCTTCTCATTGCCTCTCAGGAACCTCTTCAACCTGACGAGATGGCTCGTATCGTCCGCGCTCGAGTGGCCGAAGCTGAGGATATAGTCATCCGTGAGGCTGAGGAAGGCGCCACCCCCGCCCCGCTTCCCGAGTGGCTTACAGCTCTGGCCAATACCACCCCAGAGGAAATCAATGCAGCGGTCGCGGAACTAAATCGGCATTACGAACAAACCGAACGCGCTTTCACCATCTTGGAACGTCCGAAAGGCTGGAAAGTTTATACGCGCACCGACTTCGGTGAGTTTGTTCGGCACCTCTTTCCTGGTAGAAAGCCGGAACGCTTGTCCGGTCCAGCAATGGAAACTCTTGCTATTGTCGCATACCGTCAGCCCATCACTAAAGCCGCTATCGAAGCCGTCCGCGGCGTTTCTTGTGATGGCATGATCCAGAAATTACTCGACCGTGACCTGATACGTATAGGCGGACGCGCAGAATTGCCTGGCCGCCCTCTGCTCTACGACACCACAGACCTGTTCTTTGAACATTTTGGAATCAACAGCATCGACGAGCTCCCGAATGCCTCAGAACTCCGAAGAGTAAAACTTCCTGAAGCCAAAGAGGACGCAGCTGAAAACTCCGAACAGGAAACACAACTAGCGCTTTCCGCAACGAAAAGCCCGACGGCAACTGAGGAGCAACCATTTCTAGCAAGCAACGAACCGGAGGCCTCCTCCGAACCACTTTCTCCCAACGACCCATCATGAATCTCGACGATATTCGCAAACAAATTGATCTCATTGATCAGGACTTGCTGAAGCTCCTCTCCCAGCGTGCCGACCTAGTGCACGAAGTCGGAGTCGTTAAGAAACGCGATGGCCTTCAAATCTACGCACCAGAACGAGAGCAAGCACTACTCGATCGACTCGTCGCCCTCAACCAAGGCCGCCTTCCGGAAAAATCCATCAAAGCCATCTACCGCGAAATCATGTCCGCGGCCCTCGCACTCGAAGACGATCTCAAAATCGCTTACCTCGGACCGGAAGGAACGTGGACACACCAAGCTGCGATCAAAAAATTCGGCCACTCGGTCGCTTACTCGCCCCAGCCGAATTTCTCCGACGTCTTCGATCAAGTCACCCGTCGCCAGGCCGATTACGGAGTCGTCCCCATCGAGAACTCCACCGAGGGTGCGGTTTCACACACTCTAGACTTATTCGTCGACTCACCTCTGCACATTTGCGCACAGATTTTGCTACGTATCGAACACGCACTCATGGCCTCCATCCCGCGTGATCAGATCAAGACCTTCTACTCTCATCCCCAGGTCTTCGCCCAATGCCGGAACTGGATCCTCAAAAACTTTCCCGATGCCGATTGGGTGGAAGTTTCCTCCACCGCAAAAGCCGCTGCACTAGCTAAGGAAAAAGCCGCTGAAGGAGCCGCCGCTCTCGGTGGCGCTCTCGCTGCGGAAATCCACGGCCTCGACCTCTTGGAAAGTGCTATCCAGGACAGCGCAACCAACACCACCCGCTTCCTCGTCATCGGCGAAAAAACCTGCCCACCCACCGGCAACGACCGCACCTCCCTGCTCTTCGCTATCAATGACAGACCTGGCTCACTGGTCAGCGCCCTCAAGTCATTTGAAGACCTGCACATCAATCTCTCAAAAATTGAATCACGCCCGTCCAAACGTAAGGACTGGGAATACATCTTCCACGTCGATCTCTCCGGCCACTGCGAGGACGATACCATCTCCCAAGCCCTAGCTAATTTGGCCGACCACTGCTCCATGGTCAAAATCTTGGGTTCCTACCCAGATATTGGAGAATAGACAGGTCGCCATTCTCCGGATTTCCCACAAAAGACGTCTCTGCCGATTTATCGTGATTCCAAATGAAACGTTACATCCCAGAATTTCTTCTCATCGTAGGGATCGCATGGATTATCGGATCAACCGTTTTCTTGCAGTTCCATTTTTACTACGGATGGCTTCCTCAATATTCTGAAATATTGCGAAGTGACAGCCCGATTGAAAAACTGACGGTGCAAAAAGCATTCATGCAATACGGAAGGGAAGGCCGTGATCATGTGGTTTTACAGCTATTTCCAACCTGCCTAATGACACTTGGAGTCATCTGGCGGATCTGCATTATTAGAGGAGAAAGCAAAGAAGTGGTAAGCTAAACACCGCTTATTGAGTGGTATTTTTGCGGGACAAGTTCGAAGATTTTGCTATTTGGACAAACGATTGGAACCCGGTATCTTGATCCCAATCAGACCTGCAATCCCGATCCATGAAGTTCATTTTACGCATCAGTAGTCTTCTCATCTTGGCGCAGCCATCTCATGGTGCGGAAGAGATTTCCTACGCCCGTGAAATCTTACCAATACTCTCGGATAAATGCTTTTTCTGCCATGGCCCCGATAAGGATAACCAAAAATCAGATCTGCGGCTCGATCTTCGTTCGGAGGCAATCGACGCATTTGCATGGGATATAGAGAATCCGGAAAAATCCGAAGCGCTCATCCGGATTTTCTCCGGTGATGAGGATGAAGTCATGCCTCCGCCGGATTCCCATCGGAAGCTCACGACGAAACAAAAAAATCTGATCAAGCAATGGGTCGAGCAGGGGGCGGAATATGAAACCCATTGGGCCTTCGTCATACCGCCCGAAGAGATACCCGTTCCCGAAACGAAGCTTCATTCATGGATTGAAAATTCCATCGACTCCTTCGTTCTCGCCCGCTTGGAAGCAGAGGGTCTCTCGCCAACAAAGCCCGCCTCCCCTCAACGCTGGCTACGCAGGGTCACCTTTGATCTCACCGGCCTGCCTCCGACTCAGGAGGAAATCGATGCGTTTCTCGCCGATTCTTCACCGGCTGCCAGAGAAACCGTGGTCGACCGCTTACTGGCTTCACCACGTTTTGGAGAGCGAATGGCGACTCCATGGCTGGATGTCGCACGCTATGCGGATTCATTCGGGTATCAGGCCGATACCGCAACCAAGGCCTGGCCATATCGCGATTGGGTGATAGCCGCTTTGAACAAAAACATGCCCTTCGATCAGTTCATCACCGAACAGATCGCCGGCGACCTTCTTCCTAATGCGACCCGTGACCAGAAGCTCGCCACCGCCTTCAACCGTATTCATCGCAAAACGAACGAAGGCGGTTCCGTTCCGGAAGAGTTCCGCCAGGATGGTATTTCAGATCGCATTCACACGGTCGGCACCGCGTTCATGGCACTCACTTTTGAATGTGCTCGCTGTCATGATCATAAATACGACCCGATCACCGCGAAGGACTACTATTCGGTGGGTGCGTTCTTCAACAGCATCGACGAGTTCGGCTTGATCCAGGGCGGCAGAGACAAAGGCGTCATCACTCCCCAGCCGGCACTGCAGCTTCCAACTCCCGAGCAAGAGGCTAAACTTGCCGAGCTGTCCGAGGCGATTTCTGCAGCTGAAACAAACCTCACACAACACCTCTCCGGCGCTTCGAACGCCCGAGCCAAGGCCATTGCAGCGGAATACCCCTCTCCTGATCT
>Ga0307935_1000590_pt1 | contig 15690 bp, 14 predicted proteins | sample OrgLakmetageno92_FD_201827 | JGI IMG/M metagenome (GOLD analysis project Ga0307935, IMG submission 201827) | Saline water microbial communities from Organic Lake, Antarctica - #92 | ecosystem: Environmental > Aquatic > Non-marine Saline and Alkaline > Saline | place: Antarctica: Organic Lake...
TCTTTGGCGACGCCGGCGTTGGCGAGCTGTTTCACAATAAAATTCTGAAAGTTCATTTTATTTATTATTAAATAAAAGTATTTTAATTTTATTTTTCAATTTTATTCTTCTATTTACATCACTTTTGCTATCTCAAAATAAGTAAATTGCGGAAGCATCAATTTCAATATCTCCATTTTAAGATAATTGTTACCCTTCACCGTTTGCATAAACGCCATCAGTTTATTTTTGTATTCACACATTACTTCGTATCTGATTTGTTTTGGCAATCCTTCGTTATCAGATCCTAATTCCAACAGGTATTTACAAACATTGTAATGTCGATGAATACCTGCTAAAGAAATTGGTAGACTATCATTTATAAATGGATCGTACCCTATTTTGATTAGAAATTTGACAGTCTTTAAAAATCCTTTTTCTGCAGCCCAAACAATTTCATAACCATCGTCTGAAACGTCTGGTTTTGTTTTTTTATATAAATATTTAATCATTTTTATATTATTTGTTGACACACATGCTTCATAGAATAATCCAGGATTTTTCAATTCGGCTCGCGTTTCCAAAATTTTGAGCATTTCAAAATTATTGTGTTGTATTGCCACATAACAAAAATCATCTAATTCCAAATTATCAAAATCAACAGGTTTACAATATTCTCCTCTGGAACAGTCGCCTCCATAATAACCTTTACAAAGATCGTCTTCTCCCCAATTATCATCATAAATAATTTTTTTAACTCTTTCTACGTCATCATTTTCACACGCTTCATATAAAATTTCTCTCAAGTATTCTGTCATTGTTTGTTTCCTGTGTATAAATAATAAATTTTTATTTCATCTTTTACAAATTTATATAATTTATTGCCATACAGTATTTTATGCATTTGATTTATCGTGAGATTTTGTGGTTCTATATTATTCGTATTGCAATACTCTTCCAGTTTGTAAATCGCTGGTTTATACATTTCATTTTCAAATCGCTGAAACTCTTTTATCTTTTTGATATACTTTTCCATTTATTAACATTCATAATCATAATTATAAATTCATTTTTTCGACGCCCTCATCTCAAAACCCACTTCATGACCCATAAATTTTACAGAACTTGTGTCAACGGTTTTTCTTATCAAACCTATAAGCATCGTAAACACATTTTCATATATTCGTCTTTCTGCCCAATCCGGAATAACGCCAATATTAACATCCTGATCTTTTAACAACTCTTCCACAAACAGTTTAATTTGATCTTCAGAAAGCTTATCTTCATCCAAGCTGTCTTTTATCCTAGTTCTGATTTGTTCAACTTCTTCCCGTTTTAATTCTTCATTAATCTTTTTCAATGCATCGACTTCTTTCTTCATCTCTTTTAATTCCGCATCTTTTTCAATTAAAACCTTTTCATGTTTTAACTTTTCATTATCTATAACCTCTTGTTTAAAAGCGATCAAATCTACTTTTTGTTTCCTTTTCCACAACTCGAATTCATCTTTGGACACAACACCATCTGCATCCTTGTCCACTCCTTCTAAATTGGCAAGTCTGTTTTCTAATAGACGTAATTTTTCATTTGTGTTTCGTGTAAATATATTTCCCATTTTCTTATTATATTTATTTTTAAAATAAGAAATTATTCAACTTCGTAAAATAATTGCTGCAATGAATTGAGTCTGACCTTGAATTCTGGATGAGACACACTGACACGAATTTGCCATACGCAATCATGAGTAGGAAGTTGGTAATGAAGAGCGCCAAAAAATGATGTGCGGAAAACAGTGTCATTTTCTGGAGATAAGTTCATGCCCTTCCACTTGGTTTCGATTTCGGAAAGAGGAATATTTTCGCCTAACACTTGAAGATCGCGTGTTAAATCGTATATTTCAAAGTCGATTGACGCGCCCGAAACCAAGCCAAATGCTTGAGTATCAGGGCAGTTATATTCGACAACTGTTTTAAAAGAATCTAACACAAGGCCTTCAGTGGACGGATCAGTAAAAATAAAAGTTTGAAGCACTTTTTTACCGGAAGCTTCCAATGTGACATCAGATGTAAATTGTGTGATCATTGGTGTGTTGTTTGCTCGTTTAAACACTAAAAATTGTTCTGGGTCAACATATTGATCAATGGTTGTTGTTGCACTATCCAATTCCATTGGGCTTAATTCATAAGTAGAATAAAGCTTGACGTTTCCAGCTAATTGATCGATGACGACATTAGAAGTTGCCCAAGCGATGTTTTCGGCAACATAATTTTTGAAAGCGTTTGGCTTTGTAACAGTAGCAATAAATGTGTACTCGTGTTCCATTTACTATTCATAATAAAATATATTATGAAAATTAGAAATTATTGATCAATCATTGCTTCAAGATCTTTTCTGTTGTAATTTTTCAATTCTTTGATATTCTTTTTGATTTGACTAGAAGTCATGCATTTAATACCATCGGCTGTCATTACGTAATATTTGTTGCTGTTTAATGTTCCACACAATTCCTTTTCGGGAACGGCGAATTCTTTGGCTTCAAATGTAAACGGCATAGAATATGAAGGAAACCAATCTTTCTTGATCATCGGAAGGTAAACAGCCATAAGCATATTTGCTTCACTGAAAATCTTGTTGTCAAGCCATTTCTTAAATCTAGAGCCCATACCTCTTATCTCAAGAATTTCTCTCATTTCGGATCCTTCCATTTCGATAAATTCTGATGCTTTTCCTTTCAACTTTTCGCTTAAAAATAATTCGGGAAGCATTTCTTCAGCGGAAAGTAGATACATATTTTCTACACTAACTGCCCCAGAATTTATTCTGTTTTTGATGTTGTTTGCTATATCCAACTCTAAAATACCAGCGATTGTGCTTATTTTGATGATATACTCTCTTAAATCCTCGCTTTCAGCATAGATTGCATCTTCAAGAGCATCAACTTCGTTTAGTAATGTTGCTCTGGACGATGCCAAGTCAAAAGCAGTTTGTGGCTCTAATTCGTCTGTACTTTTAGCACTGTCATAATCAGAAGGATCATCAAATTGAACCTTGTAAATCTCCCATTCTGAATTAATAACATCCCATTGTTCTTGAGTAATTCGTTCTTTTTCAGGACCAACAAAAAATTCTCTCAACTCTCTTTCGGTAAAAGTAAAATTTTCAAAAAAGTTTTGGATAAATTGAAATAAATCTGTTTCAAAGCCATCAAGCTCTATAAGTGTTCTTTGTCTTCCAAATTCGTCTACAAATTGTGGGACAAAACCAACATTAAAAAGATATTTATAATTTTCATCCAGTGGAACAGACAAAAGTTGCTTGTAAAGAACATCCTCAACATATCCTCTATTTTTACCTTTGGCCAAATAATCGACCAGACCGTCACTCATTACCCTTCCATAATAGTCTAAAAGAGTGTCTTTTGTAAATATTTTAGGATTAAGGCGTCTAAAATGATACGTTGCCATAGCTGCGTTGACTCTTGGATCGCTTTCCAATAAAAAGTCTGTCAAAATCTTTTCGCCAACAACATCTTTTTCGATTTCCAATTCTCCTCTTTCGTTTAATTCTCTGACCTTTTGTCTTACAAAATCGTATTTATTACCGCCAATGTTTCTGACCTCTGACTCTTCAAAAATCTCTTCTTTATCCAAACCTTTGGCCTCCACTAAAATTTGATAAAGACGATCTTTGCTAATATTTCTAATTTTGTCATCGATCTCTCCATCTAAATCAAAATCGACCTTTACTCCCTTTTCTCTCAACAATTCCTTAACATCCATCATCTTGGTTTTCTTCAAAGAAGACCATGGGTTAATCTTACTAGATAAAGAAGGTGCTGGGATGTCAAAGTTTTGAAATGTAATAAATTTTTTGGTCGCAGAGATAGGAGGCCGCAAAATGACTTCTTCTATCTCAGCACCTGGCTGAATACTTCTTGGCTTTTCCGGCCAATAAAGAAGAGTAAAATCTCCAAATTTCTTTTTTCTAATCAAATTTCTGCCTCGTTTAAGTTGGCCTCTCTCCATTTTCTTGATATCACCTTTAATTCTAGAGATCACGCGCTCCAATTCTCTATCAGTTCTTGGTCTGCCTCTGGGATCCATTTTTTCGACAACACGAAAAGGTGTAATATTATCAAGAAGCCAAAAAGGATCTGTGGCCATATCTCCTTCAGTCTTTTTTATGTCTAAAGCGGTAGCAATTATGTTTTGATTTGCTTCAAGGACAATGGTGTTGTTTATTCTAATTTTGTTGGCACCCAACTTGTCTGAAATAATGGGCCCACCTTCTATAATTTCTTTTTGCATTTTTTCATTTGCTATTCTTTCACGCTCCATTTGTTTTCGAATTTGTTGAAGCCGTCCTCCTCCAATATCAATTTCGATTTCATCTCCTTTTGTTTCAACAATTGGAGATGATCCTTCCTTGTCAGATGATGAGGATCCGATAATTTCCAATAAATCTTCAACAGCACTCATTTTATAATTTAGAAATTATTTTTTAATAGTTTCTTTTTTTAAAATGAGTTATTTTAATTTGGATTTGCGTCGACAACATCAGCCATTTGCTGGAAATAATATTTCATTTGATCAGACGGACACGTGATTTCAATATTTTGGCCAGTTGAATAATTATCAATTATAATTGTTACATTATTTTCTCCAACTGATCTAAATTGAATATCAATATTTCCTTTTTCAAAAGTCAATATGGCTACCTTTCCATTGGCGAGATTACGATAGTGATCTGAAGGATAATTCATAAGGTCACTTTTCGTCAGATTTATGCCAGGAATTGACACAAAATCTTCTATTACATCATCATGATTATCGTTATAGTAATTTACGCCAAACGTAAAGTTTCCCAGGTAAAAGGTCATTTTCTTATTTTTAAAATTAATAAGAAATTTTCAATTATTTTGCTTTGATCAAAATACGAGGAATCACACCCATCGCCATCAACTCTTGGAACAACACCTTTGGAGAATTCGACATTGTCACCAACTTCATCGCACCATCCTTCTTGCATGCCTTGCATCTGGCGTTTGTCATCTTGTTGTAACTCTCAATAATACCACAATACTGACAAATTGTCGGTCTGATTTCATCACTACTAGTACACAAACGATCCAGCAAAATCTCCGGACAGTCGTTGGCAGCAATTGTATCCTTTTCCATCGTGCCTGTCTTGACACCGCCTGCCTTGCTTCGACCTTCTGTCGGGCACTTCATCAAGGAAGCAATTGGGCCAATCGCTCGCTTGGTAACCTTGTCATCCACCATGTGCTTTAGAGTTTGCATGTGAACACGGCCAACAAACACAGAACATTCAATCATTCGACCAGTTCTACCGTCAACAAGTGTTTTGCAGCCATCCGATCGAAACCCCATTCTGGCCAAAGATTTTTTGACCAACTCATATCGCTCCACAGGATTTTCGTCATATGGAGTACAGTTTTCGTATCCTGGGTGGTCGTAAACTCCCTTTTTTCCTTTTAGCACATTTCTAAGATCAGCCTTGCAAACATAATCACCAAGAAACATTTCCTCTAGCTCACAAATGGTCATGCGACTTGGCATACCAAGAGGATTGGCCATCATAGTAATAGTTGGAGTATTGTAAGGATTGATATCAAACGGCATGTCTTCTTTGGGGCAAATATAAGTAATCGTTCCTTTTTGTGCCGAACGGGGACTAAACTTGTTGCCGCATTTTGGCAAGCGAGTTTCTCGAAGAATAATTTTGACCAACTTGGAATCTTTGTAACCACGCTTTTTGATAACAACGTCTTCGACATAACAAACTGTTTCTTCTCGATGAAACAAGGTTGTGTCCATTTTTTTAAAATTGCCGTTGTTGGCGGGAATAGTTTTTCCACAAAGTGGCTCGTTCATGTAAACAATGCTGCCTTTTCTGATGATTCCGTTTTTGTCAAGATTGGAAATATCCTTGCGCTTAAATTTGAAGCATTCATCTTCTTTGGGAATTTCGATTTTTTCTTCGTCTCCATCAATCTGAATAACGTGCTTTGTAATTTTACTTGTCATAAATCCTCCAAGATCGATATAATGCTTGTTGATAATATATCCGTCTTCTTGCTCAAATCCGAGATTTGGGGAAAGGGCAAGTGTCACGTTCGTGCCGGCAGGATATTCGTCATAATGAAGAAGCAAACTAGCAATCTTGTTTCTAACATTTGGCTTTTGAGGATAAAATAGTTTACGTGGCGTATCAAAACGAGTTGTAGTTCCAATTGCTTGACGTGCCATGTTAGCACCATAACTATTTCGGGGACCTTGTGTCATGTGAGGACTTGTAACAGATCCAGATCCTGGTCCGAAGAGAGTAGCCGGGTGCATATCACAATATTCAATATCCTTACGTTCTTGTTTAGACAACTTGTAAAATTCTTCAACGCTTACTGCAACACTTTTGCAAAATTCAAGTTCGTTTTGGTCGAGCATTTCAATTGTTCCCAAAGCAAGAAGATCCGACCAACTATCAGATATCTCGACATCTTTTAATGTAAAAGGAATCTTACCTTTAACTACTCGAAGCCAAGGACGAAGTACGCGTCCTTCTTGTGCCATAACATGAAGTTCCTTGGAAATGTCATTCCAAACAATAGAAATAGTGGGATCGATTCGACCAGAAATCTTTTTTTCTTTCAAGTCCTCATAAAGCTCGTGACATTTTTCTGTTGTGGCATTTCCAACCCAGTGATTGTCAACAAACACCTTGTTTTGATTGGAATCAAATTCTTTTTTCGAAGGTGCTACAACTTTTGTTTTGATGTATTTTGTAACAGGTTCGATATCAATCCAGCTAGAAATATAAGCAGATGTCGAAAGTACTTTGTTATAGCCAATATTTTCTCCTTCTGGGGTATCAAAAAAGTCGATGATTCCCCAAAAACTTCCATGAACCATTCGTGGGTTAAGTTTTCCGTTGAATGTTTTGATTGGCAAACACGATCGCATAAGCATGACAACTGCATTGTTATAGTTCATAGGATCGAAAACGGTAGAAACACCATCACGTTTTTTGTTGCCCCACATATTGTTTGTTAGTGCCTTGGAAATCATGCTTGTAATGGGCATTTTTATGACGTCAGATTCCGGAAAGATCATTTTGCTATTCATTTCGCGAACGACAGATTCTTTCAACTTTTCGGTTTTTCCTTCCAATGACTTTATAATATTTTTCTCCATAATGTCAGCCATTTTTCGAACTGCAGAGTAAAACACATTTGAAAATAGCACAGATTCAGTATTCAAAACCTTTTTTCCAAAATGATCGCGATCTTCAGGCTTTACAAACTGAATGTTTTTGTAACTTTGCTTTTCGTCAAAACTAAGACTGATCAAGTTGTAAATAATAAAGCCAAAATAATATGCTTTTGTTTTCTTTGATTTGTAATGATGCAAAAACTTTGTTTGAATTAGTTCTTCGACATATTCCAACTTTGAATTTTCCAATTCGTCTTTTGCTTTTTCACGTTTCTTTTGATCTTTCATCTTGTCAAAGTTTCCGTTCCATTCTCGACCAAGCTTGGAAATAACGTCAACATAGTTATGTTTGCTTGCTTGTTCAAACATTTTTTGCAATTCGACTTTAACTTTGGTTATTTTAAGAAGAGGATCGTCTTTTTGAATGATAAAACTAAGAATTTTGGCTGGATCTGTGTAACCAAGTGCGTGAAAAAACAACAGTGCCGGAATAGCCTTTTCCTTGTCAAGGTACTCCATCACAACGTATGTATTGCCATCCTTGTGTTTGCAAGCGGCAAGAACACTAGTTGTATTGTCTTCAGTGACAGAGTTTCTGACTTCGACGATATAATGATACTTTTTTTGTTTATTGTTAGATGCCGAAAAATCAAATGTCATGGGATGGTTAAACTTGCTGCGCTCTTGAAAAGTAATTACTCGAGGAGTTCCGTCTTTGACCATCCAGCCACCCAATCCAGTTTTAAATTCTAGTTTCATTGCGTCAATCCAGCGTTTTGTAGAATCTTTCTTTGGATTTTTACAATCTTTTGGCTTTCTGATTGTATTACAAAGTTCAGAGCCAACCATGACTGGGATGCTGCCAATCACAATGTGTTCTTCTTCTTTGACAAGTTTTTTTTTCCAGTAAATCTTAAAAGTTGCTGTAATTTCACTTTCATAAGTTTCTTTTTCCAAAATACACATTGCCGGAAAAGCTTGAACATTCTTACCTTTTGAACGTGTGGTAGGCTGAATAAACTTGATTTCGTGCATTTCAAATCTAAAATCTCCATAAATAATTTCTTTTTCGGCAAGATCGGGAATCTTGTTTATAAAGTCGTTGTAACTACGAATGTGAGAAGAGTCCGGAGGATTCTGTTCCCAGAAAAATTTAATAAGAGGCCAGGCATCCTTGTTTTTGATTAATTTCATATTTCGTTAATAATTTAACGAAACCAAATTTTTAGTTTTATTTTTCAATTATTATCAAGAAAATTCTCCAGACATATATTGAATACATGACGAGTCAGTGATAAAAGATAGAAATTTTTCCTTTGTTATTGTTTCTTCGTATTCAGAGATGATTTCAAATTCGGGATGATCAAAAAATCTATCAAAATCATGTAAACACTTGATTTGTTCTCTTAATTCTGGATAATTATCTCCCAAAAAAGATATAACTTCAAGTTTTGAATGTGTCCGAATATATATAAATTTTTCACCCGACTTTTTTCCTATATGTATTTTTTGTCTTTCCACCCCAAATTTTCCAATACTTTTAGTTCCTCAGGTGTTGCTTTTCTAACAACATAATAGTTTGTACCCATTTTATTTCAATCGCTGTTTTTAAGCCTATTTGTTATCGCATTTGGAATAATGTCAGATCTAAAATAAGATTGAAATGCTTGAAGAAATTTGTTGTATTCATGAAACGAAAATTCATATCCATCTATAAAATACAAATCAAATGTGTTTTTATTTTTTGGTATGACGGATAAAGTATATTTTTCTGTTTTATTCAAGTTGGACACAGTTATCAATATGTCTTTCATGTCGATGTCAAGTCTAAACGCCTGCAATTCATATAAATGATTCATCACATCCATTATTTTTACTGGAAATTCAACTGTGGATTTTACAACTTTGATATCGTGAACATAATCATCTTCTGTCCAACCAATTTTCTCATCAAGGTCTTTGAAATTGATGAGTTTGCACTGACCAGAACTAGGATCAACCCAGTGACTTCTATGACATAACTTTGAGCAAAAATACACAGAAGGATTGCACGTGCACTTTATTGCCAATACCTTATCTCCATCAACTGACAAATTTGACTTGCACCAAAAACATTCTAAAGTATTTCTAGGCGTGTATATTGACCCTAAACTAGAACGTCTGTCAGGAGAAGAATTTAAGGACGGTGGGGCGCTTTTGGCCTTTTTAAAACTTCCAATTTTCGCTAATAATCTTCTTGGACTGCTTTTTTTGCTATCGCTAGAAGACTTTTCGAGGTCACTCATTTTCTGATTGTTATTCTTTATATAAAATGAGTTTAATAATTCAATTATTCACTATCAAAAATACTTTCTTCAGCACCGTCGTCAATGGTGTATACGCTTGTTTCGTCGTCATCATAAAAAACCTCTTCTGGTTCGTCATCATATTCTTGTTTCTTTTTACCACTTGTTTTAGGTTGTTCATTTGACTCATCGTCGTCGCTCTTCATTATGCAGTAAACCATCGTTGCCAGTGTTATCAATCCAACAGATAACAAAATTAATGTTTGTGTATCCATGTTTAATAATATATAACAAATTATAACAAAAATCTTACGATAAAAATAAAATATAAAAAAGTGTCAAACTAAAAAGTATTCCAAGTAAGCTAAATTTATAATAAGGAATATTTTCTAGTTTTTGGGTTAGCCATTCGCTATTTATAAAAACAACAGTTAATGTTACCAGTATAGAAATTATTATAGGACTAAAAGATGTACTTCTTAATGATCCGCTTTGTGGTTTAATTAAACTAATTAAATGTTGGTCATTTTCACTAAGTTCTTGGTGATCATCCAATTGAAGCGAGTCAAGAGATGTCATTTATTATGATATTCATAGATAAATGAAAACAAAAGACAAAAGACGACAAATTAAAAGAGAAAAAATCGTCGATGCATTATCCAAGGCTAATTATTCTGTTCAAGAATGGTTTATTGACTTGTCAACTAACAGTTGTTTATTTTTTCACGTCAGAAACGATATTAACAATTTAGATATGGTTTGCTATATTCCGCAAAATATCTTATTGATTGCAGATACCGGAAGTTATTTATCTAAAATTGAGCCTACTCCAGATTTTCAAGCCGCACAATCCGTTTGGAATGAGTGTCCTCTTGAAACACTATCTATTTTTATTCACAATGGCCTCATTGTTAAACGTCCTGGATCTATTTGGAGTTATTACAACATTACTAAAGAGCGCCCAAGAGCTAATGATTTAGAAATGATACATCAACTTTCCTCAGAAATGACTGCTTTAAACGAAGATATTGTCGAAATTGTAGAAAACAGTGGCAGTGAAAAAACAGCAATAGAGGTTGTAACTGATGAGATCAATCCATTCGATATTCTTATTGACGGTGGTGACGTAAAAGTCGAAGAATCAAAAAGAGTTGAAGAATCACAGCCTACTATTTTAATTAATTACAAAGGATTTACTTATGGTCAGGCAATGCCATTCGTCAACATTATTGATTTCATGAACTCTATAAAAGGTTATGAAGTAACACTGTCTAATAATTCAAAACAAATATTGGAATACCAAAATGCAAAAATTAAAAAAAATGGAGAAGAAGCAGTGGAAATATTAGAAAAATTTTTAGAGTCTGTGAAAAATTCTTTGAAAGAATGGGATGATGAATGGACATCGTCGTCGGAATTGCTTAATAGAATACAAAGCATCTTGGAAACGTCGTATAAAAAAGGATATAATATGAACGATGTCCCCACAAGAGCAAATCAGGCGTTAAAAGAAACCCAGGAAAAATTAATAGAAAAACGAGACAATCTTTTGGGATTTTTGGTTCACGTCAAAGGATTATTTGGCGAAGTATAAATTTGAAATTTTGTATAAAATATAATAATAAAAATAAAATGTCTAGTCATATTACACTAACCATTGACCAAATCCCTGAATTTGAAAAAAGGACCGGATTGAAATGGCCGGTTGTAAGAAAGCAATGTGATTTTTGCGACGTTTATCTCAGTCAAGATCATGTTTCGAAAAAATGTGCTATTTGTCCAACTATTTTTGATCAATGTAAAGATTGTGATTGTAGAGATATCTGTCACAAACCACACAATATCGATCATAAGGAAAGGTCTAACAAAGAAATTGAGAAAGTTATCGAAAATATAACTGAAGGCCATATTGAAAATCAGAATTGGCTAAATTACCTTGATGAATTTTGGACTACAGACGGTAATGTAAATGTTACTGAATTGTTTTCCGATTTATTTGACAACACTGAATTGGGGAGAGTTGCGCAACGGGGATTTCCTATGATTGCTTCGAGAAAAAATGGGATGTATTCTCTCACAGTTTACAAACGATTGTCTTAGTTTTTAATCTTTTTCATAATCAAAATTATGAAACCTATCTTCTTTCAAATGTTTTTAAAATTTCTGATGTATTTGCATTAATCAAAATATATTCTTTTTCTTCCACTTGAACACTGGAAATATCCAACTGTTCAAGACCATCTTGTTGCTGATCATATTGATCAAACATTGACAGCCATAAATTTCTCTTAAATTCAGGACTGTTTAATCTAGGTTTATTATCATCTGGAGCACCTTTTAATTCTATGTAATTTTGGCTATTTCTTCCACTAAAACAACGTGTATCAACGATTAATCCTGCTCTGATAGCCCTAGCCCAAGCATCTGTATCTTCGCCACCCCATCCTTCAAAACTGTTCGATAACCCATTCATCTTAACAAAGTCATTAGGGTTGAATATATAGGTTCCAGCAAGACAATCGTAATATCCATACAAATTATTGATCACTCCATTTTCTGGCCGATAGTAATTGTTAGGCTTTATTGGAATGGTATCGATATCATTTTTACAAAAGTAGTAATTATCACCTTTTTCTTGTGACATAATATATTTTACCCCAATATTAATTAAAAGCGCACTCCTAAATTTATCGTTATCCGATTGATTTACAATTACTATTTTATGAGGGATATTTAATGATTCCAAATATGGCTTCATTTTTTCGACATATTGTTTTAGTTGCACCTCTCTGTTTCTGTAAGGAACAATTAAATATAGTAGATCATTTGTTTTATTTATTTTCATTTCTGGTTTTTCTAATCCTAGTATTTGTATTTTATCAAACATTGCGTATCTCATTATATTATCTTTTGGAGCAATTTTGACAAAATGATAATTTGTGTGAGTGTACAAACCATGAGTAATAAAACTTGCTTTGCTTAAAAATGCAAAGTTGATCATATTATCCAAGTAATCATGCATTGTGTAATAATTCCCTGAATCTAGAAAAGTAACATAACCAAAATCTATATCATGCTCAGTTCCATAAATATGACGATAAGCCGTTGGTCGTTCTTTGATTGTATCGCTCATGGTAACTATGTCAACATGAGTTTTCAGATAATAAAATGTTTGAGATCTAATGCTATTTATTGTTTTTTGCAGATCTGTGTTTTCCAATAATTTTACTATAACAGTAATGTGAAATTTGAATAATTTGCTGCTATCAAAAGAAATAGGATTGTTGACAAACTCTTTTTCTAAATATGACCCTTTTAGAACGACTTTATTTGTACTGTTGGAATTGGGAAATACTTGAATGTTTTTATTTGCGTCAGTATATTCTCCCACACATTGATGTCTTTTTGTTATTGCCAAATATAATCGTTCCAACGCATTCTTTTTTAGAACATAGTCGGTATTTCTTATATAAACGGTGCATTTAGAACTATAATTATGTGTGTAATTAAGAATCATGGCTTGTGGACATTTTCTTCTGACTAAAGGAATATCTTTTTTAGGTACATTACAAATAATTATATTTATCAGATGTTGAGGAAATGTTTGATTGATAACAGAATTGTAAATATTAAATATGTTTTTTCTGTAATTAAAACTAACCGTAAAAACACTTGTTTTTAAATAAACGTCATTAAGAGTAACTTGGTGATCTGGTTTGTCAATTATAACTTCGGCTTCATCTTTGTTATTAACTATTTTTACAAGATCTGTGTCAAACAAATATTCAGGTCTTTTTTTGGCATTATACAAGATTGGCCTAGAATCCATTTATATAATCGTAAGCTATAAATTGAATTTTCATTTTTAAAATTGGGATAAAAAATAATAAATATAATAAAGTATGTCATTAAAACAATCCGAGATTGATGCGATATTTGACGAAATAGACTTTAACTTTTTCAAGAATCAAGAGCAACAAGAAGTTGTGAATGAAACTTGCAAGCCTAAAGTGTTTAAAGCTAAACCTCCTGTATTTAACCTTAATATCAATCGTATAAAAGACGAATTAAAGGATGGGGCAGAAGTTGAGGCCAGATTTGGATATTTTGTTACCGACAATAGAAAAGGAGGTAAACGATTCGTTCCTGGTGTTCCAAAAGAAGCTTTTTACAATTTGTTGCAAGCGTTGAATGAAAAAATCCCCGGAGTCAAACCCGTTGAATCTATCGATTATGTAGTTCAAGAAGGTAAGACTAGCGTCAGAATTATGGAGCAAAACGGTCAGCGTACAATTCAAAGTAAAAGTAGGCTTTCTTATAAAGATATCTATGACTGGGGGTTTAGAATTGCTGCTTCGAAAGAAGAACCATTCAGCAATCCTGAAAAAGAGTTGGATCGTTATGGAGATGATATGGCTGGTAAACTTGTTAGAAGAAAAGTTCGCCATACCTTTCCGATGAGTGGACGTCAATGGGATCTTACTATTGTAACTGATCCCAAATCTCCTCATAAAGATCCAATATTTGAAGTCGAAATCGAATACACAGAGTTGTTGGATAAGTTTGAAAAAAGAGTTGAAAAAGATTTCAAAAACGGTCTTCAACTTCTTTACAAATCCAGCAAAAACAACATACTTTCAATGAGGGACCTCGATGTCCTAATGTCTAATTACAATAATCTTTTCGAAGAGTGTAATTCCAAGAATATTAAAGGCCGTTTTTATGAAATTGAAAACAAGCCTGGTTCTTTTAAATTTTCAAATGTTTTTGATGGTAAGGAATATCATGTCGCACCGAAACTAGACGGTCTCCGCCGGCGCATCTTTATTGACGTAAATGGAATTTTTATCGTTAATCCCGGGACAAGATACGCTCAGCAAATTGCAGGGCCTTATGCTCCAACGCCTGAAACTGCGGTAGCGGATACAATTATGGATACAGAGTATTATGATAAATCTGAAGATTATGCTGATGCGCCAAAATATTTTCCGTTTGATGTTCTTATATTTGATGGAGTCAGTTATTTAAACAAGCCGTTTTCCGAAAGAATTTCCAAAGCACGTGTTATCAACCTGGATATATTTGACTTTAGAAAACCATTCTTTAAAAACGAAAACTTTTTTGACAGTTATGCTGCTTGCGTTGAATGGCAAGATGAAAATCCTGACCTTATTTACGACGGACAAATTGCTCAGCCAGAAAATCCTCCATACAAATCATTTGTCACAATGAAAATTAAACCACCTGATGAACTTACTGTAGACTTGCTAACAGAAATTGATGATAAGGGCTTGGTTACTCTTAAAAGTTATACAAGTATGAAAAAGCGAGATGTTCAACTTGGAAAAGATCCAAGCGGTATGAAAGTTGAAAAGTTTGGTGATGGAAGACCCATAAAATGGAAGGAAATAAGAGGAGATGGTCCCAAAAAGGTAAAATCTGGTTTTATTGGAGAATACCATCTTCTTGAAGATTTTCCTTTTGTTAAATTCAAGGGATTTAGAAGAGACAAGGTCAAGCCAAATTTTTCAACTGTTGTTGATAGCGTTCGTCGTTCTTTTTATGTTGATCCAATTACAGAAGAGGATCTTTTAGGAGAAACTCTTTTGGCTTGGAGAAAATGGGCAAGTCAAAACAAGAGAGAAGAGATTGACACATATATCCCAGAAGGATCAAGAATCTTAGATATTGGTGTTGGTCGCGGAGGTACTCTTTTGGCTGCTGCTAAACAAGGATCCGAAGTTTATGGTATTGATCCTGACAAGAAAAATCTTAAAGATCTTTGGAACAGAATTAATGCATCAATTGAAGACGGAACTTCTGGCTGGGATGACTTTTTGAAAGATCGTGTGCAAACAAAGGTCGCAAAAGGACAAGATACAGAAGATGTAGTCAAGTTTATTGGAAATCCTGTTGACGCCGCTCTTTCCATGTTTAGTTTGTCATTCTTTTATGAATCTGAGAAAGACTTGGATGCTCTTATTGAAACGATTGATCAGTCTGTTAACAAAACTGCTGAACAAGGTGGCGTTGTTATAATAAACTTTATGGATGGCATTCGCGTGGGCACAGCCTTGAAAGAAAAAGGCAAGATTTCGACCGATCTTTATACCATCAAACTTGGTCACAAAGGAAAGGTTAACAAGGGTGGTAAAGAAGAAAAGGCTAAATTTAAGAAATCTGATGATATTCCAATT
>Ga0307935_1000591_pt1 | contig 15682 bp, 30 predicted proteins | sample OrgLakmetageno92_FD_201827 | JGI IMG/M metagenome (GOLD analysis project Ga0307935, IMG submission 201827) | Saline water microbial communities from Organic Lake, Antarctica - #92 | ecosystem: Environmental > Aquatic > Non-marine Saline and Alkaline > Saline | place: Antarctica: Organic Lake...
TGTAATGCTATTACCTGTAAGCACAAGTACTCAATTATTTCACAGATATATATTGCCGAACCAAAAAGAGATCTGATTCATAGAAAAGAGAATAAAATTTTGCGGTGTAAATACAAAAGGTGAATATGTTACGGGCAAAGCTGGAATGCACGACTCTATGGTGGTGGTGTTTGATGGTAGAACGTAGCATTGTTTACAACACCGATATAATAACAATTGCTATTACACAACCAATCTAAAATAATATTTACATTCTTATAGATTTCGGTTATAACATCAATATCTATTAAAAATAAAGTTTTATAGTATTTATTTATGAGTGCTATTTATCTAATAAACAATCATTAACTTTACATTGTTAATAAAAGAATAATTATGATAAACCTAACAATGGTTAATAGATACCTTAAAAAACTACCTAAAGAAACATATACTTTAGAGGAATTAATATCTGAGCTTAGATCCATTAGATTTGAAGAGGAGACAGATAATATGGAAAAGATATTTAACCTAGTTTTAAGTGAATTTAATATAACCAAGAAAGAAATAAGAAGTAAGCGGTTACACACTAAATATACAGATGCCAGGAAAGTGTTTTGCTATCTTACTAAAGTATATACACTGGGGACTAATAAATTAATATCTAGTATGATTAAACGATCCACAGGTTCAACTAGTATTAATAAAAAATGGGTTTTAGATAAAATAAATGATAATCCAAATCACAGGTTAGTAGAATCTATTGACGCTATTAAAAAACAAATCTTACACACTTAGGAATGAAAGCAATTGTCTACATAAGAGTATCAACAGATGTACAGGACTTATCTGTAAGTATGCAGGAAGAAAAATGTATGGCTTACTGTAAGTACAATGATATTGAGGTTGCAGAAGTAATTAAGGATATTAATATTTCCGCTACTATTCCTTTGTTTAAGCGTCCAGGAGGCAGTAAGATAATGAACCTGTCAAAAGATATTCAGCATATTGTTACTATTAAGTTAGATCGTATGTTTAGAAATACTTTAGATTGCTTAAAATCTATGGAGATTCTCAAAGATAAGGTATCAGTTACTTTTATTGATATGGGAGGACAAACAGTGGATACCTCAACAGCTATGGGTAAATGGTTTTTAACGCTGTTATCAAGTGTTGCAGAACTGGAGAGGAATATGACTTCAGATAGGACAAAAGCAGTGCTTAGAGATAAGAAGCGTAAAAGGGAAAAATTTAACGGAACAGCTCCTTATGGATATAAGTTTGTTGGTAATAAAATGGTTGTGTGTCCAGATGCGATGAAGATAGCTAAAGATATAATCAAGATGCGATCTTCAGGTAGTAAGCTAAATGAGATAAAAGAAAAACACAATCTTTGCAATTACAATAAAATATATAAATTAATGAAAGATGACTTCTACGCTGATGTTAGGTGTTTGATTTTATAACGTTTAGATGCTGTTATCGGATGCCCTTCTTTCGGAATGATTATTAACAATTAAAAATAAATACAAAAATGGACACAAAAAAGTATGACGGAATGGGAATATTCCAAGAAGCAAAACAAAGAGAAATGGATGGTATGGGATACCGTGCAAGACGTTTCAAAATTGTTTGGCAAAGCAAAAAATGTAGTTGGCAACATCTAATGTTAGATTGGGGTATTCGCTGGTCAGACCAATGGCAAATATTACCAATTAGAAACGTAAGCGATAACTGCCACCGTGCAATAATGTTTGGATTTTGGAAACTTCACTTAACGATTTCTTATGCTCGTGCAGGGAGTTTTGACCAAGATAGAAAATTATTCCTTCGTAAAAAGTTATGGAAGTTCTATCAGTTGGTGTCGTAGGGTTGCCGATAATGAATGGGTGTATAGTTAGTAGCGTGTATGATGAACTAAATAAATAAAAATGGAAAGAACTGAATTAAATGGAAAAACAAAAAGAAGTACTAAGAGTGTTATTAAAGAACTACACTAAAATAAGTAGAAACGGTGGAATAGCTAAAGTTATTTTTGATGATAAATTTGAAGATATAGCAGAAGAGATAGTAAAATTATTTGCTATACCCGATGTTATTGTGCCGAAGGGTACGTTGTGTTTAGATTGTGAAAAACGACCAGCAGTAGCAGGCTATGACCTTCATTTTTGCGAGGAATGTTGGGATAATGCAGTTGACTAAACACAATGCACTCTAACGTTGAAATAATTGGCAGTTCGCAGAATTGCAATTATGGAATGTTAAAAGCCGTTTCAATGGCGTAATTTAAAATAACCAACATCTATTAAAAATAAACTTTCACAGTAATTATTTATAAATACTAAAACACAATGATTAATCTTTAACTTCGATGTGTTAGTAATTAAAAACAAATATGCAACTAAATAAACACATGATTAGGCTTTGCCTGAGCTACTACCCTAATAAGGAATACACAATAGATGAATTAGTGGATTTATTCTCTTCAAAAGATTTTATAAAAAAGGTTAGCTTACCTACGCATATCCTTCATCTTGTTTTACGGGAGTTTAAGGTAACCAAAGAAGAAATTGAATCAACGGTAAGAAAAAGAGAATATGTTGACGCTAGGAAGGTATTTAGTTACTTAGCGACAAAACACAGCATCGGAAGTAACTTTATACTTGGTTCAATGATTAAAAAAGATCACGCTACTGTTAATGTATCAATATCATGGATTCAAAGAAACGTTATAGGGAATAAGTATTACTCCGAAATGAATGCGAGAATGAATAGAATTGAGTATGAATTATTAAAACTTAAATAATGACTAAAAAAACGTGTAGATTTGACATAGACTTCTTTGAATTTATGTTTTTAACTGAGGCTTGTATTCCTCCAGTTCCAATAGCCAGAGGAGGATTTTGGAATGATGTAATAAATAAATATTACTTTAAGCTTAGTAGTAAAGAGAAGTTTCAGCTTTTTAGGTTTATTAACAATAATGAATCATTTAAACTATCATTATCTAAAGGTGACTTAGATTGTAAGCTGTTTAACGCTAGGTATGATCCTGATAATCAATACGAGGTATCTTACAGCCAAAAGGAAGAAGTAGGTGTTGTAGATTGCTTTAAATGGAACAATAAGTTTTTTGTGGATTCACAGAAACACGTAAATGAAGAATTAATAATTAAATCAAATAAAAAATAACATGGTAGAAGTTTTAATTAAAAAAGAGGAAGAATCTGAAAATGAATATCCTAAAATTATGATTTCCGAAGAAGTGGTTGTGCTTTTTGATAAATATAGTTGTGGTACTGTTTTAACAGGTAGCCCATTTCGAGTTGGGAATTACGATAATAACTGGAAAATGAGCGAGTTTAAAGATTTTAAAGGAGAAATAACAATTAAAAACAAGTAACATGGGAACTACATTAATTATTATGATTTTAATTATAGTTTCTTTATTATTATTATTATTATTATTATTATTATTATTATGGGGCTTTAAAGCTTCACGACCAAAGACAAAAACTAATCCAGATTTTGAGTTTAAAGGTAATATTCACAATGTAGAGTTAAAAGGTAACTTAGTGGAGATTACATTTGATAGCGGAGACTTTATCTATGTAGACCCAAAAGAATGTCCTTCACAATTCCAATTAGTAGTAGATCAATTTATCTGTAAAGAATGTGAAGGGGACGGAAGGATAGAAGAGTTTAATTGTGATAAATCAGGTTCACCAGTAAGTGAATGCTGTGGAGGTTGCTACGAAAGCGTACTGTGTAAAGTATGCTACGGAAACGGGATTGTTGATATTTAAAATAAACAAATGAATTACTACGAAACGATTATAGATATGCAGGATCACGCTTTATGTGTGTTTCCGCTAAAGAAAGATAAATCACCTAACTTAAATTCAAATAATCCTAGTTATTCATGGACAGCTTACGATGGTACATTTCAGAAGTTTGTATTAGACGAAAATACTTTAGAGCAGTTTGAGAAATTAGGATTGTCATGTGGTAAATCTTCTGGAGGACTAGAGGGTATTGACATTGATTCAAAGTACCAATTGGAAAGAAATCTATATGAGGACTTGAAAAACATGGTAGATGATAACTGTGAAGGTCTGTGGGATAGATTAACCATTACAGGAACGATAAATAAAGGATTCCATTTACTTTACCTATGCGGTAACTATGATGGTAACAGGAAGTTAGCTTTAAGAGAAGGTACAAAGGAAGAAAAGAATCAAAGATATAAAGAGTTAAGGAAATCAGGTATAGATGAGAAAAAAGCTATCCAAACAGCATCTAGAGAACGTAGGGTTCTTATTGAAACAAGAGGTGAAGGAGGTTATTTATGTTCTTACCCGTCTGAAGGATACACACTTCTGCAAGGAAGCATAACTAAAATACCAACAATAACAGACACAGAGAGAGACATACTAATCAATTGCTGTATCTTACTTGATGAATTACTATATGAAGTAGATAAGGTAGAGAAGCAAGAGTCCTCACAGGTTAAATACAAAGAAGGACTATCACCTTGGGAGGACTACAATCAAAAGATTACAAGTCAAGAACTAGTTGATTTGTTTACAAAGAATGGTTGGGGTTTAAATGAAAACATATCTAACAGCACTAAAGCATTCCTAAAGCGTCCAGGAGAAACCTCTGCATCGCAATCTGGAAACATACATTTAGATAAGAAGATATTTATTTGCCATAGCTCAAGTACTTTGTTTGAAACAGGTAAAGGTTATCCGGCTTCAGTTTGTTACGCAATACTAGAACATAATGGTGATTTATCTTCAGCGAGTAAGGAACTACTTAAATTAGGTTATGGAGAGAAACCTGTAAAAGAGAAATCCAATAGCTATGATGTATTTGAACTAGATGCTGAGCAGTTTACAGCGGTAGATCAAGCTGATGACTTCATAATGAGATATAGAGCAGGTCAGATTGAACTTGGTTTAAGCCTAGGTTATGATTTACTTGATGATTACTGGGTCCTTAAAAAGAACTTTAACATATTTTTAGGTCACGCCAATATCGGTAAATCAACCTGGTTATGGTACACCCTTACAATTGCTAATCTATTACATGGTTGGAGGTCTATTATCTATTCTACTGAGAACACTAAAGCAGTTGTTAAAATGACTATCTGTGAATTTGCAATAGGTAAGAGCGTTAAGTATATGACTGATATTGAGATTAAGTGTGTATTTAAGTGGTTTGACGCTAATTTTTCAGTAATTGAATCACCTAAATTGTTAGCGTACAACCAATTGCTTGATATTTGTGAGACGCTGATGTTGAAAAGTAAGTACGATTGCGTACTAGTTGATCCGTATAACACTTTAGCTTACAACTGGGAGAATATAGATAGAAGAGTTGGTATGCACGATTATCACCATATTGTAGCCTCTGAGTTTAAACAGTGGAGTATGAATAACGATGTAGCAATATACTTAAATCTACACCCCTTAACCGAAGCGATGAGAAATACACATAAATCAGGGGACATGAAAGATTTTGTCGCTCCTCCATTAGCTTCTCACGCTGAAGGCGGTGGTAAATGGGTAAGTAAGGCAGATGATTTTACGGTGCTACATAGGTACTTAAATCACCCTGATAAATACACTGAAACGATCATTGATGTGCAGAAGGTTAAAGAGAAGTTCTCTGGAGGACAGCCAATGCTAAAAGATAATTACTTTCACGCTAGATTAACAAATGACCAGGGATTTACAGGTTTTTATGACCAGTTTGGTAACTGCCCGATTAAATGGTTATTTAGAGATAAGTACCTAACAGCAGATCAAACTGAATTATTTAACAATTAAACTAAATGAAATGAAAGCAGAAACTAAAGAGATTTACAAGTGCGATCATTGCAATAAGCTTTACCAATTAAAAAGTCCTTGTTTGCTTCACGAGGTAAGATGTGTTAAAAATCCTGATAATAATAGACCTTGTTTTAATTGCATTCACTTAACTAAAAAAATAGAAACTATCTACTATGATAACACTTATACGGAAACCACAAGAGAAGTCGATTTACTCTATTGTAGCAAGGTAGATACTTTTTTGTACCCTCCTAAAGTACAACACAAAGGAAATATGTACGAAACAGAAACAAAAGAGAATAATCCTATGCCTAAAACTTGTGAGTTTTATAACGATGATTTTTCTAACATAAAGAAAGCGGTTAATCTTACTAATGATTGGCTTTAATTTTAACAACCTATGAAAATTAATACTTTATAATAAAGAATAATGAAAGAGGAATTAAGGCAAAAAGTCTGGAGCAAATACAACTACAAATGTGCTTACTGTGGGAATGATCTAGAATACAAAAAAATGCAAGTAGATCACATAGAAGCAAAGTCATTAGGCGGAGAAGATACCGTTGATAATTACAATCCGAGTTGCAGAGAGTGTAATTTCTATAAATCATCCTTTAGCATTGAAGCGTTTAGGAATCAATTAATGACAATAACGGACAGAATAAAAAAACCGTTTATAATTAGGTTAGCTATAAAATATAATATTATTTCTTTTAAGCCTTTTGATGGTAAATTTTATTTCGAGAAAAAAACAACACCCTATGAAAATTAATATCTCATAGAAAAAATCAATTGAAAACCTTGCACATTTAACAAAAAACAACCTAAATTAGTATTCACAATTTAATAAATATAAATAATTAGCTATGGCAATTGGAAATCAAATGAATGACGGTTACAAGAATTTTTACGTAAAACTTGTAGGAGCAAAAAAAGGATCTAAAGAAGTATTCTTTGAGTTCAAAACAAAAACAGACGGTGCTTACACTGTAGAGCAGAAAGCCTCAGAGTATTCAGGTGTTTGTGAGAAAATTGAATTAAAGCCTTTTACTTATGAAGGTAGAGAGATGAAAGCTATTGAGATAGCATTGAGAGATGATACAGAGAAGCACAGGTACATATTATCTTTAGGAGTTAACAACATATCAAGAGGATTACTTTCTTCGTTAGACTCACTAGACGAGGTTTCTATGTTGAAGTTTGTTGCCTTTTTAGGTAAGAATAAAAAAGATGAACCTCAACTTATCTTCCTGGCTTACGCTAATGGAGAATCTAAGCCGACTAGATGGTCTCACGACATGGTAGGATTGTTTAAAGAAAAAGTTAAGCAAGTAGTAGTTAACGGAGATAATGTTAATGACTTTACTCAGCTTAATGATTTATTCTTAAACGAAGTATTACCAAGTGTAAAAGCTAAGATCAATTCACTAGGTCAAGGTGAAAGCCATGGTGCTGTAGAAGAAGTTGTAGAAGATAAATCTGAAGGTGCTGACGAAGAGTATGATGGGCAAGATTTACCTTTCTAACTACCTCTCTATTAGGTAGTTACGTGAGTTCTAGCAATAAATAGTTTTCACACGGAGTCGTTGCAATACCGATACTAGTTAGTATGGGCAAGGGATTAACAGTTTAGAAACTACTTTGTACTTTTTTAAACTCCGCAGGTTCGATTCCTGTCGATTCCCTTAAATTAAATAAAATGTTTACATACCCACAACCAGTAAATCGTCAACAAAAGAAGAAGCTTACAGCGGAAGTTGAACCTGTAATAGAATTTGTTTCACGATTAGAGTCTCACTTCTCAGGAGCGACAACTAAAAAAAAAAACATAGACCTTATTCTGAATTACTTAAACAGCATAGTGCAATATGGGTTTCCTATTGCAAAGATTCAAAAGCTAAATACATACAATTAGATCCTACATGGTTCTATAATAAGTATAATGTTAAAAGAAGTTTATTATCAAGATTAGCAGATTTCATACGTAGAATATTTCACATTAAAACAAAGTAAAATGGATGAAACAGAAGGTGATATAAATAGTTACAAAAACAAGCTCAGAGCTTTACTTGAAGGGTTAGAAACTCAGCAAGTAGAAAAGCTATTAAAAATAGGTAAAACTGGGGATTTTAGAAACTACGGTAAAGCCTACATTGAATCGGTGAGAAGTAAATTAAAAGAAACAAATAAATTAATTGACTTCATGAAATACTATAAAAACAATGTACCTATTGGAACGCAACAAAGTAGCTTAGAGATTGTAACAGATTACTTAAAAACAACAACTAAAACAAAGTAAAATGAAAGCAGAATTAGTAAGTAAATTAAACACTGAAACAGTACAAGCAGAAGATTTCGGTATCGAGCCGGTTAAAGCAAATGAATTAACATCTGGATTAGCAGTTGCTAAAGCGGAAAAAGAATTGTTAATACAGGAATTTGAACAGGTATCTGCATTAGAAATAACCAAAGAGAATATCCCTAAGTTTAAAGAACTAAGGAATAGAATTTCTAAAAACAGAACTCAAGGGACTAACAAATGGCATAAAGCTAATAAAGAGTTTTTCTTAATAGGCGGTAGATTTATTGACGCTATTAAAAATAAAGAGAACCAGATTAACGAGGCAATGGAAGCTAAGTTACTTGAAGGTGAGAATTACTTTGATAACCTAGAAAAAGAGAGGTTAGCGAAACTTCAAGCGGAAAGAGCTGAAATATTATCCCAGTACATAGATAATGCTGACGAGGTTGATTTATCTATAATGGAAGAGGATTATTGGAATTACTACTTGAAGACTAAGAAAGATGCACAATTAGCAAGGATAGAAGCAGAGAGAATAGAAGAACAGGAGTACCAAGCTAAGTTAAAGGCAGAGAAAGAAGCTAACGATAAGATTATTGCTGAAAACAAAAAGCTAAAAGAAGAAGCTATTGAGGCAGAGAGGTTAGCTAAGATTGAAAAAGATAAAAGATTAGCCTTAGAGCAAGAGGAAGCACAGAAACGCCAAGAGGAAGCGGATAAGCAAACTGCTATCTATGAAGCTGAGTTAAAGAAAGAAAGAGAAATGTTAGCTAAAGCACAGAAAGAGCAGAAAGAAAAAGACGATAAAGCTAAAGCTGAACTTAAAGCGATATTAGACAATCAAGCAAGGATAGAGACGGAAAGAAAAGCTGAAGCTGATAAACTCCAAGCTGAAGTAAAAAGATTAAATGATATTAAAGAGCTTGAGAAACAACAAGAATTAAGTAAAGGTGATTCAGCTAAAGTTGATGATTTAATCGCTGATTTTACTTTACTAAAAACCAAGTACAAATTTGATTCTAAACCAAATATTAAAATGTATTTAAGCGTTTCTACTTTAATAGATAGAGTAATTGATTTCATTAATAAAACTAAATAAAATGACAAAGACAAAGGCAGTAGAGAAAGTATTAGAAAGCTTCCCTGGAACTGATGTTGACGCTTTAAACTATTTACACCAATTACTTCAGCCACCTAAAGCTGATTACAAGGCATTTGTAGATAATTTTAATGAAAAGTGCAAAGCTAAATGTAGGTATGGAGATAAAAAGGCTAAAGGACAGCTTAATCTCATTAGAAAGGAAGGTTTTACCATTGAAGATGATAACATGGTCTTAAAATCAGTCCTAGAGGATGATTACCACAATGAAACAGGTTTTAAGTACGTCACTCCAGAATATATCACAAGGATGCACATCTATGAGAAGTTCTTAAACTCATACAGAGAACCGCTAAAACAAGTATATAATAAAGCAATCGCATTTAAAAAACAACCATGATGGAATTTCCTAAAGAATTAGAACATCTATCAGCGTACAAAGAGTTCGCTAAAGAATTAAAGCCAAACGTATGGGGGTTTTTTATCCCTCAGTTTAAAGAAGATGGATCAAAGAATCCACTATGGTATGAGTTTAGAGTTAACACTTTAGGTGCTTCAGAAACAGCTACTAGTCTTAGAGATAACTACGATGAGTATGGTATTAGGGCAAAGCTTTGGTGGGGTAAACTAGGGCGTAAATTCAAAGAGATTAAATCTAAATTTACTTTCTGGGGACTGGAGCTTGAGGAAAATACAGCAGTAGCATGGCAGTACTATGACGGTACAGATGAAGGTTATATCGACAATAGGTATGAAGGTAAGAAGATAAGAACCTATGAGCAGTTAAACTGTTATGCGGTAAATATCAAGTACCCTTTTCTTTCCGCTTCTTTCGATTTCTTAGTACCCGCAGGACAAGTTAATCCTTTTACAGGAGAGATATTAGACCATAGTTTTCCTTTGGAGGTTAAACAGATTTCAGCTTTTGCAGCGGAAAAATATGAACTAGGATTACCAGTTAGATATATCTTCCAAGTTCACCAACAAGCATTAATATGGGAGGTTGATTATGCTGAGATTGCATACTTAAAAGTTGGGACAGATTTCAATGTCCTACCTATATTTATAAATGAAGCAATTACCAAACAGATTATTACTGAGACTCAAGAGTTTTGGGATCTAGTACAGTTGGGTAAGCCTTTATTCGCTGAGTTTGAATTGGAATCTAATATGGATAAACGTGAGGCTTTGTCTGCACAATTAGATGACTTAGAACCACTACCTGAAGCAAATAAAGGATATGAGGAGTTCTGGAAAGAGAAGTTCAAGAATACCAATACTAAATCTAAACCTGGTAGTGAAGAGGAATGGGATTTAGGTGTTTCGTATAATAAAATCAACGAAGAATTAAAGGGACTTAATAAAGAGAAGCAGTTAATTAAGAACCAAATACTAAGGTCTATCCAAGACTATGAAGAAGTAACCTTTAATGATTTAGGTAGAATTGTACACAGGTTCAATGAAGGTTCAAGGACTTATTTTGGTGTTAACTTAAAAAAATAGTCTTATGAACAAACGATTTTAGTTATATTACCAGGGGTATAGCTAACAAATAAACAAACGAGGATTGGTATCCAAGAACAGTGAAAATCGTTTGGCTTTAGGTTCGAGTCCTGCCCCTGTTATATTTTTAATTTTCGTTATATCCATCGTGCGAGTATTCCTCTAAGCTTGAAGTTGTGGCTCTTAGCGTACGTTGAATATAACGTTTTGGGTATGGTTAGAAAATTTAACGATTAAATAAAGGAAAATGAAAAATAGAGAAATAGCAAATAGAATAGCAGAATTACATTACCCCAACGAACCTAATGTAATACACGACCAAAAGTATAGGCTCGTAAGAATGAAAATACTTGCTGACCAAGTAGAAAGCGAGTTAAATTTATTTACTATACCCGTTGTTATTGTGCCGAAGGGTACGTTACGTTTTCATTTAGAAGCACTTACTAAAGAAATAGAAGATAGCCATTGTTACGGATTTGAAGATGTTTTAAGCGACTACCTAAAACGTAATGCACTTTAACGTTGAAATAATTGGCAGTTCGCAGAATTGCAATTATGGAATGTTAAAAGCCGTTTCAATGGCGTAAGTCTTGTCTATAATATATTTTTTTACATAGATACAATCAATCAAAAACACTATTAATAAACAGATAAATAATTTAATTTAGTAAAAAATATATTATGGCTAAAGATATTCAATACAACGATAACTATATTAAGGTAAAGCAGAGGATTGTATCCTTAACTAAATCTGGAATGTGGAAAAATGTAAGTGTAAACACAGAGTTGGTTAACACTGGATTTAAAAAAGATGTGACAGGTAAAGATAAGATGTATGCAATTTTAAAGGCTACATTAACTTTCACCAGGGACAATGCACAATTCTCTTACACAGGAACAGCAATGGAAACTGAAGGTCAAGGAGAAGTTAATTACCTTAAATTCATAGAGAATGCTGAAACATCTGCTGTAGGTAGAGCTTTATCATTTGCAGGAGTAGAAGATACAAGTGAACAAGAAGAGGACATAGCTTCAAAGGAAGAGATTACAGAGGCTAAAGATAAAAACAAAGACTTATCTATAGAGAAGAAGAAGTTGCAGTCTGTAGCTCTTATTCAAGAAGCAATAGATAAAAAAACAGCAGAGATTAAACCTACTATTAAACCTTTAAGAAAGCAGTACAATGAAAGTAATATACCTGTTTTTAAAGGCATCCCTCATGGATATAAAATTAGACCTTCAGATGATAGGAAAGAAATTTTATCTTTTTTGCGTAGAGAAAACCTTTTAAAAGAAAATGGACTTGTTGACGCTTTGATTAAAAGTGAGTTATCAAGCAAATACAGGAAGGTAGATGATTTATTTAAGTCAGCCAACCAAGGAGAGTTAATTAAGTTTATTCAACATATTAAGCAAATGTAAAAATGGAAAAAGATACGTTTATTAAAATAATGACTGAGTTTGAAAATCTATACAATAGAAAATCAAGGTCAACAAGTGAGTTATCAAAGATATTAGGAGGTAATATTGATTTCATGGGAGGGGATTTAGTTGAGCTTATAGTTAAGATACTTCACGATAGCTTCCCGCCTCATATACTCGAAGACAAGAGTACTTTTTCAGATATTGAATGGTTTATATACGATTGTAATTTCGGTAAGTCAGAATACTCTCGTATCATCGTAGAATCAAATGGCAAGCGTGTTAAATACAAAGTATCTACTTTCGCTGATTTGTACGATTCAATTAAAGCTGACTATTCAAACCTTAAACAAATATCATGACACCTTTAAAATCAGATGAAGAGATACACTTTAATGAGTGGTGCTTGGAATTAATTAAAGAGGGTTACATTATAGATGTTACTTACGAACCTAAAGCGTTAAAGTTGTCCGATACTGCTAAGAGAAATTACACGAAAGAACTTAAAGCTAAATCAGTAGATACACAGGAACATTTACTTCATGGTCACGAATATACTTATGACTTTGATATTTACTGGAGAGAAAAAGCAATTGGAGTGTTTATTTGCGTTGGAGATATAAAGAAAGGTAAGTTGTTGTTAGCTTCTGAAGTTAAAAACACAGGTATTTATCTTACCGCTATTGAAACAAAAGGTAGCTTTGATTTTAAGAATATGACTAGATTAGTTATGTTAAACATCAAATGGGCGTACAAGGATCTAGGGTTGTATGTTAACCTGGTTAAAGTTCCAGATTATTTTAGTAAAACCTTTTACCCTAAATCACTTGTTCTTACTAAAACAGGTAAAACAAGGAAGTTAAAGTTTAAGCCTGTTATGTTAAATGAATTTTTAAATAAGTAAATAAATAAAAGATGGTATATAAAATAAGCGAAGAGAAACTAAATGAAAGTCTAGATTTAATAGATGAACTAGAAGAGTTGTTAGACGAACGAATAGTTGATTTACATAAAGTTAAGGGTGCTATACAAGCAAGACACGCTTACTGTTATTACAGGGCAAGAGTTTGGGAGATTAAAAGTAGTCTTTTGCATGATTTAAAACCAGATAACAAACCTACGCACAAATGATTACTCAAGACATACAGGTAGATTTAAAGGACTTCTTCGCTATTATGGATGAAACTATACGAAGTGTGCAAGTTACTCTTAAAACTGGTGTGACGCATATTGTAGTGTACCCTTCAAACGACAAGCGTAAACTAAAAAAGAATATAGTTTGTGAGGTGCTGAATGTAAAAGCCAATACTGCACATTTTAAGAAAAGACTGACAAGAAGCTAATAATTTGTTATATTTATAACTTTAATTATTAACCTATAAATTTTTTGTTATGAAAAAAATCTTATTCAAGTGCAAGTGGTTGCAAACACGCTCCTAAAATCTCAAGTGTAGATAAAAAAGGTAGTGTTGTTACTTCAAAGTAACTAACAGTGGTGTGCGGTATAAATCGTACACCACTTTATTTAAAGAGATATGGGAAAAGAGCTAGATTTATTTAAAGAGATATGGAGGGAAAGACCTCATTACTCAGAAGTATCAGGAGAACCATTAGACGGATTTAGTCCCGTTTACTTTTCACACATATTATCTAAAGGTGCTTATCCAGAGCATAGACTAAATAAAGATAACATTATACTTAAAACTTACGATGAACATAGAAGATGGGAATCTGGAGACAGAGAACTATTAAAGAAAATCCCTATGTGGAAAAAAGTCTTTGATACACAAGATAAAATGAAAACAAAATGAAAACATGGATAGACATAAAAAAAGAAAAGCCAGAATACTATGAACCTGTTTTAGTTTGTTACCATTACAAAGATGACGATTACGGTAAAAGCCTTTGCTGGTTAGCTGTTGCTGATAATGGAGAAGATGTTTGGACAATTTCTTTTACTGACACTATACTAAAAAGAATTACTCACTGGATGGAATTGCCTAAAACACCTTATTGCAAATAATATAAATAACTATGAAAAATATAAAAAATAAACTAATATACCTTTACCATTCACACTTTGGTAGACTTCTACTTTCTTCCGCATTATTTGTGATTGGAGCAGTACTCGGTACAAATGGTGTGCTTGATTTAAAATTTAAATACAACATCTTAGATTTCTTCTCTCAAGACTGTATTTACTTTATGAACTTCTGGGATTTGTTATTCTGGCTAGGTGCATCCTATTTAGTAGGATATGCTGTTGTCGCTATTACTTACGCCTGGGTAAAAATGTTTAAGTCATGATTACTATTGCAATGATTATACTTTGGCTGTGTTACTGTATACTGGAAGGTTTAAATAACGGCTTTGCGTTTAACAAGGCTTATTTAGCAAACAATTTTAACAACAAATGGAAAGGAATGGATATTCATTTTTGGTTTACGCTACAAAGATCAATGACGTTTACAGCAGTTGTTATTAGCTGTTACTTTGATGCAGGAATGGAAGGAGCTATATTAGTTTTTATTGGCAATATGTTAGTATTTCCTTTTATTCACAACGGCACAATGTACCAATCTAGGAAGAAGAACTATCCATTAGGCTTTTTTCATGATCCAACAATTAATGATACCTCAACAGCGAAGATAAATATTTCAACTCCTACAAGGATACTTTGGTTTGCTTTAGGAATAGGATTGTATCTAGCTATAATTATTAACTATTAATTATGCAACAAATTACGAAGGGAACAATTGAAATCACAAGCGATAACAAATTAGTTTTCTTACCAGAAATAGATGAGTCTGAAGACTTCTTTATAGGACTTTTAAAGCCTAGTAAGGAACGTGTTGATAAAAGTAGCTACAAGTTAGTTCAAGATGACTTTAAATGTGTTGAGAATGATTCTGTGTTTGCTTTGATTGATGACTCAAATATGACAAGCAGGATAGCTTACAAGGTAACTAGTGATACTTATAGGGTAATTAAAAGTAATTAAATAAATAAAATACAATGGACAAATTAAAAGAATTAGCTGAAATGCTTTACGAACAAAGAGTAAAAGAAGGTTGGAAAAATGTAAGTATAGAAAATTGCATTAAAAGAGCAGAAGATTTTTACAGAATAAAAGAACTTATTAAAAATAAATAAATATGGAAATTACAGAGGACAGATTAATTTATTTAGGTTTTAAGATTCAATACCTTGATGATGACGCAGAAATTGAACAATATTACTTAACTTATGAGTTGATAGCTAATACAGATATTTCGTTAATGACGTTAGATTGCTTTAATGTTGTAGTTTTACACCCTTATGTTGAGGAAATTAAACTGTACACGATGGAAAAAGTTATTGAATTCATTAACTTATTCGCTGGTTTATATAGCCACAAGCAAATCAAAAATAATTAAATACGAAATGGATAGACATGAAGAAATTTAGTGAAAGACGTAAGATTTTAGAAAGCATACCGAGTGAAACTTTTTACTGCTATAAACCAGATATAGCCAAAAACATAGAGGCTGAAAAGAATGA
>Ga0307935_1000592_pt1 | contig 15675 bp, 26 predicted proteins | sample OrgLakmetageno92_FD_201827 | JGI IMG/M metagenome (GOLD analysis project Ga0307935, IMG submission 201827) | Saline water microbial communities from Organic Lake, Antarctica - #92 | ecosystem: Environmental > Aquatic > Non-marine Saline and Alkaline > Saline | place: Antarctica: Organic Lake...
TCTTTTAAATCTTCATCAGAGATTGCTGTAATCCGTAAGTCTATAAATTTTCTTTCCATAATATAAGTGTGCCTAACAATGGCTAAAGTTAATAGCCTCAATAGGTCTTGTTATATAATTTAATGGTTAGTGATTAACGGCTACTAACCTTAGCCTAACTTTTTGCAAAAGAATATCTCCCATTCTTTACAGGAAGTATTGCAACCATCACAAGGTTGGTAGCTTTTATCATCGGCTAACTGTTCGCTTTGCCATACAACATCAAATAAAGCTAATACCTTATCTTCTAACTCTATAACAGGCATAGTCTCATCATTGTAATATTGCTTAAACAATTCCTTTATCTTTTCTTTCATCGGTACTATCTTTATTTGTGAGCGTAATTAAAACCGAAGTTTCTGCATATTATCAGTAATTTGATTGAATTGCTTTTTAATAAACGTAGTAAGCGGTTCGTAATCGTTAGCAGATTTATCAAATTCTCGGTCATCTGTTTCGCTGCTCCATAAAATCATATCGTCAAAAAGAATTAAATGCGCAAAACCAGTTGTTCTGTATTCAAAATAACTTTCAACTTCTTTATGCTTCTTGTAAATTTCACTATTTAATTCTTCTACTATATCAATGTAATTCATAATAAAAACTGCGCACAACAACACCTAAAAAGCATAGCCATGCGACTTTTTATGTTTTAATGAAGCGTAATTAATGGCACACAAACCATATACCCGTAACGTTATAGTGCATTTAAACAAGCATTAAATCCCTTCTTCCAAAGTATTCTATCTCTTGCATTATCGTCTATATGTTTTGAAGGGCCACTGCCATACCAACAAAAATTTTCAGGGTATATTTCTAATGCCATATCGTTTATCTTTGTTTCTGAAAAACGCTCTATAAGCTCAGCTATACGTAATGCCTTATCTTTATCTTCTAAGTTCTGTTCTTTACTCATTTTATTTATAATTTGAAAGTTAGTGTAGTAACTTATTCAAGGTCGGCACTACACATAGCCAAACCGTTGTAGTGCATTAAAAAAGACATACAGCAACGTGGTATAAGTAATAAATAAAACTACTTTAGTGCTTTTAATTGTCTTTCGTAGTCCATACCACCATCCGTTGGCACTAATACTCAATTTCTTGCTTATCAGTAACATATTTCTGAAACTCATCTTCTGTTAAGAAAAAAAGAATTGTTTTATCGATATGCGACATATCATCATTTCTATTACCTTCAGAATTTCTAATCCGTATTAATCTTTCAACTAATAATCTATCCACCTCATCGTGTGGTATCTTTACTGTTACTCTTAAAGATTTGTGCATTTCTAACACACTATTTGTTATCGTTTTTTCTCTACCCATTATTTTTAAATTATCTGTTAATAATCCGTAGTAGTGCTAACAGCACCAAGTGCGTGTATCGGCTAATTCTCGTTTTTTAATAGAAGCTCTACCTTTTCCAACCACTTGCAAAACTTGTTCTCTGCAATCTTCCGAGCAGTAGTGCCTTTGCTTATGTTTCCCTCCATAATTAATCCAAAGTTTTTTGCCGATTTCTTGCTCAAAAATAGTAGAGCAAACAGAACATTCACGAGTTACTATTGGCTTTTCAACGGCTTCACGTTTGATGTTTATTTGAGTCTCTAAGTGCTTAATCTCGTAACCACTACCAAGCAGTTTTTTGTTGGTCGGCAAAAGCTTTTTACCAAGCTGTTTTGCTATTGCTAAAAGTTCGCCATTATCGTCTAAGTTGTCAGGTATCGTTATGTTTATCTTTTCCATTATTTTTAAATTATCTGTTAATAATACGTAGTAGTGCTAACAGCGCCTAAATCGCCATACAATTACAGGCGCTTAGCTGCACCTCGTTACCCACAATATGCTCTAACAATAATGGCAAGGACAGCTTCTAATAATTTCTTCTTTATCATTTCTAATCTCGCCCGTATCTCCGCAGTCAGGGCACACAGATTGTTTCGCTTGGCTAACACGTTGTATAAGTAATTGCTCTTTTAGTATTCCATCAAGAAAATGGCTTAATATTGGTATGCTTACAATGTTATCTGTTAAATCGGTAGCATCCTGTACTGCTTGCAAAATTTCTTCTTTTAATTCTTTCATCTCTATAAAATTCTAGTTAATTAATTCGCATTACTCATACCACATATACAGGCTTTAAGTATATTCTTTCAAAGTCATAACCTAATTCATAGAATCGCAATATGCCATCTTCTAGTTCAATAAATATAGCTTCATCTGTAGCAGGGTATTTTTGCCCAATATCAGATACAAAGTGAGAAATACGTGGCATAACAACCTCTATAAATAATGGCTGGTTAATGCTTAATTCAGTGGTTTGCTTGTTTTTATTTTGTTTTTCCATTTAATTTATACTTAGTGGTTAATAATTCGTAGTAGCTTCGCTACTTAACCACATAGTAGTCATCCGATTTTAAGAACTGACTCCAATCATTTTCGGTGTTCATTTCCTCTCTGTCGAATTCTTCTTGACCTAAGGGGATTGTTCTATATTTCGCAATCAGTTTTCCCCCTTCGTATTTTCTAATAGTAAACGTTCTTTCTGATTGATTCGATTTAACTTTAATTTCTGTTTTCATAGTCTTTTACTGTGTTTATTCTTAACGTTAGCAATCACGGCTCAACAACTTCTATTTCTAAAAAGTCACAAGAAAATCGTATGAGTCCGTTTAGTGTCTGCCAGTTTGGACAAATATTAGGATAACCTGGCCATATCTTTTTTATGTGATTTTCTTGCCAATTCCTTTCATATTCTATTGGAGACAGCCACGAATTGGTAACACCCAATAATCCCAATAAAAGGTTTCGCGCATTATCTTCAGTTATACTACCCTCTTCAAGGTCTTGTGCTATTTTTAAAATTTCTGTTTTCATAATTTGCTTTTATCATTAATAAGGGCTTCTAACGTGTCGGAACGCGGCTAAAACTTTATATGGCTTTGTCATTTTGCTTTTTTAAGCAGGGATATTTCGCTCTCTAAGACTGTACCCATCTCTGAGTCTGGGTGTAAGACAACCACACAATTTAGCTCTTTTATAGTCGATTTTCTTAAAACCTCTACGTACTCATTGCTCCAATCAGGCTTAATAAGGTCGCCAGATTCTACTTCATCGAAGGTGAATATAGCTATTGCTTTCTTATGCGTTTTAGCATATTTAGAATTACCTTTCTTAGTCTTGTGCATAGTTTGTGTCTTGCTCATGTTTAAATATAATTTAAAACTTCTTAAATAACCAATAAATTATGGCCCTTCTTCTGCCCACTCTTCTTCTGTCAGGATTTTCCTAGAGACTGTTATGTGCTTCTTTATTATGTTTTCTTCTTCCCAATCAACTAGAGCCATCTGGGTTACGGGGTTTTTAATCTCCTCTTCTGTAATATCAATATCTGTTAGCTGTGTTAATAGGGTTATTTCTTTCTCTTTGTCCTTGAACTTTAATTGGTTCTTTATCTTCACTTCGTGTGTGTGCGTCTGCGTGTAATATATAAATAACAATTTTAAATAAATAACTAATAATCACCTTACCTCTCATAATTCCTACCCTATAAAAATGAGTTACTAGGACGACAATATATGGGTTTTCTGCGGTTAATGTTGGTTTTTAATTTATAATAGTTCTAAATAAGGAAGCAAGGCACAAAAAAAGGCCAACTTTTTACGGTTGGCCAATTTTAGGCTACTCTAAGAGGTGCTATTTACTTTTTGGCAGTATCATCATGCTTCGCTTCTTCTTCAACAGGTAGTAGCTTCTCTAGGTGGCTAAGAGTATCAAAAGTAGTGGGCGCGTTTATAGCAGTTTCGCCCAATTTTTTGCGGTCGCTCTTAACAACATCAATCATGTTGAGTAAGCTTAAAATACCAAATTGCAAGTAATGTGCTATTAAATCAACGTAGTATGCTTTAGGAGTAGTCTCCACAATGCTTACAAAGTTTTTAGCGCTTGTTTCTAAAATTTTGCTTTGATCGTAGGCATAAGGCGCAGGAATCGCTTCAAGTTCACAACATAGTTCTAGGACTTTATTCTTTGCGCTATCGGTTACCACTTTAGCTAGGCTTGGTTTGCTTTCGGCTAAGTCAGTGTTAAGTTTAAAGCTGACAAAGCTACCAACATTAAAAGGCTGCAATAAGCTGTGTATATTATCGCTCGGACTTTTTGCACCACTGTGCAAAATCAAAAATAAGTTGAAACTTTTAAGCTCATCGATTTTAATCGAGTTAAAGCTTTTCAATACATTAGTAGTATTTAGCGTTTTGCTGGTTTTTGGGGTGCTCTTAATCGCTTTTTTGAAAGCGGCCAAGTCTTGACCATTAGCAGCAAAGCTAACAAGCGCAATCGGTAAAGGCGCTTTACTTACCAACTTGCAGCTTTGCGCGGCAAAGCTTAACGACTGTTTTTTGTTTAAATCTAAGACGTGTACGGGCGGTACGTCTTCAATTAACAAGCTATTTTGTAAAGCTTCTAACTTTACATAATCTAACGCAAGCGCATTGGCTTGTACTTCCGTGGTTGGTGTTACTTCTTTCTTTTTCATTTTTGTCGTTTTTTATTTTTTGTTTGCACAAATATATTATAAATAAATTTAATACGCAATAAAGATTTAGTTCTTTATTGCTTTAATTATTGCGTCCATCGCTGCCGTAAAAGATTCACATAATTCTCCTTGGAAAGTAATGGTATATTCATGGCCAGTAGAACCAACAAATAATAATTCAAAATTTCCAATACGCGTAGATGCGTACTTTCCGTCAGGCGCATCAATTTCTGTATTAAAACTTAAAATGGTGTGTATCTTTTCAAGATACTCATGGAATACTGAAAAGCAGTTTTCTCCTGTACTAAAGAGAGATAAGCCCTCTAGGTCAGTGATTTGGATAGTTGAAAGTTTCCCGTTTTGTTGTTTTACTTGTGTCATTTTTTTTCGTTTTTAATTAATAACAGTGCAAAGATAAGGGGGCTTTTGAGGTATGCAAACTTTTTTTAAAACATTTTTGTAACTAGCTGTAAATCAGGGAGTTTAATTTTAGGCAATTTCTAACTAGCTGGAAATCAGGATATTGACTTTAAACAGTAAATTTTTGTACGTATGCAATCAGCAAGTAATGACCTACCTAGCTGAAAAATGGCTTAAATAACACGCCTCTGTCTGAAGAACGTATATAGTATGCAAAAGGCAAACCCCTACCTATGTGGTAAGAGTTTGTTTGTTAAAATGCCTTAAGACTCCTTTGTTGTCGGCCAACCTAAATAAGAAATCTTGTTTTTCCCTCGAATTACTGTTGTTTTATCAAGGTGCGTTATAATCCTAGTTCCTACGTTCATATCGTTTTACTTTTTGTTTCAACAAGTGTGTGCATCATACGCGAGTATTCCACCGCGTGATGGCGGTCTTAGCCACTAATTCAAAATCTCTCCTTAGTGAAGTATTTTTCAGCTTCAAACTACATTTCCGGCAGCTAATAGCGACCTTTTGGAGTTGAGATTTATTAGTGCCAAAAAATCTCAACTTCGCCTCCCCCCCACAGCAGGGGCAGGGTTTCAGCGCATCACCCAAAAAAGCAGACCATCTTGCTGGCTGATATATAGCCTGTGGGTTTGAACCCACTTCAACTATACGTCCGGTATTAATTTCACGTACTTTGATATTGGTAAGCATAATATAAAAAACGCCATAAACTCAGTATGAGCAAGCAACACGTTTACTGCTTTTTGTTTCAACAAATCTATTATAAATAAATTTAATACACTAACTTTTTTTAAAAAACTTTTTCCGCATATTCTCTAAGCCTACCCGTACCGTTCCCGTACCGATACCTTTTTCAGAAACATAAAAATTTTCAGAACCTACCTAGCTGAAAAATGGCTTAAATAACACGCCTCTGTCTGAAGAACGTATATACCGAAAATAAAAAACCCCCCAAACACCTGATGTAGTGTAGGGGGGTGAGAGAAAAAGTTAAAAACGACTAAAACCTATTCCTCTTCTATTTCTTCTAAGAACTCTTCATCTACCGAGCATAGGAATAAGTAGTACAAATCATACTTAGACTGCCTACCAAATCTTCTATAAAATATCTCGCCATAGTTTTCTAGTTCTCCTATTGTTATGTGTTCGTGTAAAGGCATATCTCTCTCCGCCAACTGTTCTAGCGCATGTTTGTGGGCATCGTCCTCATTATCAGCGCTGGTCATGAAAGAACAAGATGCTGTTTGGTAGTGTGCGTGCCTAAAGTCGTGAAACATCCAAAAATAATCACCAACGTACTCTATCCCAAACTCCTCGTCTTCTTGATTGAACATGTAGCTTAGGATGAATATAGCAGCATCCGGGTGTGTACAGCTAAACCAATAATTGGAGTCTAGCTTCTTGCGTAACCCTTTGTTGGTTAAGCTATCATCTTGAAAACGAAGGAATTTAATTATCTCTCCGCAACTCTCCATAGCTTCTTTTACAACTTCGGAAGGGAAATTAAACCCTGAGTCTCCCTGCTCAAATAATTCATAGGTCTCAATGTGTGCATTGAAGGTTATACTTATGTTCCTGTATTTCATTAGTCGTTTTTGTCATGCTCTTCCAAGGCGTTCTCTATTGCCTTCCTCTCACTATGAAAGTTGCAGTCAGTGAGGACGTCCAAGAAGAGTTCTATTACTTTTCCTCCGTCCCAACCGTGTTCTTCGCTTATTGAAGAAACTTTGCGAAGATATGCCCCCCTTACGGGGTCTATTTTTTTGTGGGCCATGTCGTATCTTTTATCTTTTGTTTACACAAATGTATGATAAATAAATTTAATACGCAATAAAGATTTAGTCCTCTTCGGGGCTGTAAGGCATTTCTTTGTCTAGGTAACTATAACAGAAATTCTCCTCTAGTTCGTTTACTACCGCTTCTGCCATTTTGGGGCGGCATTTATCTATGACCTCTTTGTGCTTGGCTTTTTCGTCACACACTATCCTCACTACGAATTCAAACCTAACTAATCTCGCTACTTTTGCCATATCTTTTACTTTTTGTTTCAATAAATATATGATAAATAAATTTAATACACAATAAAATCTTTTCCCTGAATATTTATTTGGGTGTTAGTAATTTTTTTAGTATATTGTAAGGGAACAAAGAGGTATGTCCTGCCTAGGAAAAATATAGGCTCCTTGCCTTGAAAAATTTTTTCTTATATATGACGCCTCTGTCTGAAGAGCAACTATTACCTTTTTGGTTGGGTAATTTTACAGCTCCTAGCCGTACCTTTTTTGTTCTTAACCCTATTACCTCTATCTAAGGAGCTGTTTTCTCCTATCCGTACCGTTTCCTTGAGGATTTTTCCCTTTTCTGTGCAATTCCTGTGTATTTTATCCTTTTTTATAACATTTCCTTCCTATATCCTTCCTATTACGCCTATTTTCCTATGCCTCGGTTCCTAACCGCAGGAGGGCTTAATAAAATTCCTTATAAAAGGTTAATAAAATTCCTGATAAAATTTACTATAAAAGGCTTAATAAAATTCCTTATAAAAGGTTAATAAAATTCCTGATAAAGGCTAATAAAATTTACTATGTTATAATAATAAAATTCCTTATAAAAGGTTAATAAAATTACACAAGTAAAGGGACAGATAAACTCATCAAATACCTATCTCTTTAGCTCTATGTTATCTTAGGTAATTAATGGTATTTTCTTTTGCGCTCCTTCGCATTGAATCAGTGCCATAGTAATGGCTTTATACGCGTTATATCCTATCTCCATACTCTATGTATTTAGGTAAGGGTATTGCTCTTTTTGCCCCTCGATTTTTACGGTATTTAATGGCTGTTTTAATCTTGTTTAACGGTATTAAAATCAATAAAGGTGGTCGGGTATTGGCAAGGTATAAAAAGTCGCTTAGGAGCGCTTTTAGGCGTGTTTTACGACTATTTAAAATACTAATTAATTTAGCATATTAGGGTGGTACTTTTATTTAGCTCCTAAAGATTTGCCTATGCACTTCACAATAGGGCATAAAAAAAGAGGACATCCAATTAAGGACATCCTCTATCACGACAAACAGGAAACCAAATGTTCTATTCTTCCTCTTTAGAAGCGGATTTCTTATCTTTCTTTGCGTTCATTTCTGCCTCAATAGCTTTGAGGTCTTTCGCTTTGCGCTTTAAGATTTCAACCTTGGTGTGCAGTCTTGGGTCTAAATACTGACCTGGCTGCTTATCATGGTTGTAAAAACGTTCACCATTATTCTTGGTGTACTTAAACACCGGTGGGTACAAGATTTCAATCTCGGCAGGGCTTGTAACTCCTTGGAAAGTTTCTAGCATTACAAGGTCGCCCACTTTAGACCCTTCGGGAAAACGGGCAGTCAAGGTTTCGGCAGGAGGTAAGGCCATGTAATTGTCCTGAAAGTACTTAATTATCTCCATCGCTCTTTCTTCGCTGCCTTTCAAAGCGGCTTTTCTCAATTTCTCATAAGAGTCGACTAAGGCGTAGCCTATGTCTCTTCTTTTCGGGCTGTCCACAAATTCCACCGGGGCATCACCTCGATGGCCAGCCAACCAAGTCAAGCAATCAATCAGGAATGCTCCTGATGTCACTAACTCTATGTAGTTTACGGCAGCGGTAATCGCTTTTGTCGCGCCACCTCTCTCGAATCGAAACTGCGGTTTTTCTTCTTCAAAATCGAAGACCGCAAAAGGTTTTGCTTTCACAGCAAAATCGTCCCCCAAAACTTCTAATAGGTCAAACGCTTGGTTCTCCTCAGCTTCTTCTTTAAGAAGCTTTTTTAAATCAGAAGGGACACCAGCGAGAGCCCTAATTCCTCGTTTGATTTCTGCTAGTTCGGAAGGGAAGAATACAGACTCCTGTATCTTCTCGCGAATTTGTGCTTCTACAATATCGGTAGGCGAAATATCGCCTTCGATTCCGTGTTTAGCTTTAAAATCTTCTTTTTCTTTTTTGCTAATAATTACCTTTAGTTCTGGCATTTTCTCTGTTTTTAGTTATTAGTTATTGTGTGAATATATATAAAAAAATTTAAACACACAAGCCATTTTTTTGGCCTGTTTAAATTAAATTTTCAACTTCTTTTAGGAACTTCTTAATGGTCAACTTTCCTAACTTGAAATCTAGCATTAAGCGGTAAAACTCCATGCGCCTTTTGGCTTCATCGGAAAATCTTTTAACGCGTTTCTTAAATCTAATCCTAATTTTCTTGTCTTCCAAATCTTTGTTAACCCAAGAGCGGCAATCCTCAATAAATTTATTTTCGGGTGAAATTTCATTGGGTGTATATGACACCATAACAGATTTGCCTTCGGCTGCTTTTCCAGCAATATATTTTTTGTAGTCGCTAGAAGACCTGAGTAAAATTGTGGTTCGTTTTTTGGCGTTAGCTTCCGCCAGGGCCTCAATTCTGTCAGCATTATAAGGCTGACTATGCAAATACTCGATAACCTGTTCGGCTGCATAGAAATCGGAGTTGTCCTCGATTTCGTTGATTTTTTTCTTTCTTACTTTATCGTAGATAGAATAGCCAAAAACCCTGTAAGCTATTTTAAAACCACGAACGTAAACAATGCCCTTTTTGAAGTTGGCACTCATCTCTTTATCTATGCTATTGAAAAGGTAGCGGGAGTTATTATATTCTACCTCTCTGCTTGGGTTGAGCAAATAATCTTCAATCTCGTCCTCGGTTAGCTCTAGGTCTACAAAAGTAACTTTTCGTTTCTTTTGCTCAACACTTTTTACTTTCCCAAAGACGCCATCTATTTCGCATCCGTGGAACTCGGTAAGCATGTAATACTTACCATTCTTTGGGCACAAGGCTGCGTACAACCCTGATAGGAAATCTGAACTGTCGATTTCCTCTTGTGTGTAATACTTCATCGTTTTTGCTTTTTTTGTTTACACAAATATATACTAAATAAATTTAATACATAAAATAAATTTAAAAAACTTTAAGCCTAACTAGGTCTTGTTATAATTTGATAGTTAGTAGCCGTAGGCGTACAATGGGTTTAAAGAAAGGCGGAAGATAACACCGCTTTTTTGGGTGTTATGCTTCGGCTATCTCGGCCAACACGTTTTCAAATTTGCCCTAGAAAGGGACTGGCTATTTTTCAAAAGTGTTCCGAACAAAAATCTAAGCCACTTCTCGAAGCTGCTGCCTAAGTTTAACATGTTCTCTACTTTGGCAACAATTAAATATGCTAAAAAAATTTTAAACAAAATAGTTTTTTATGGCTCCTAAATCTTTATCATATCTATTTTAGACCTATTAAAATTGTAGGGAACTCTCACGTTAGCTTTCTCCCCGCTATTTATTTGTCCGAAAGTCTAATGACCATACTTAATAGGGAGGGGTTTAGCCTTTCGTCAATGCCGTAAAACTTATACTCGTATGTGCTATACGCGCTGTCTGAAGAAGGTTACCTAATTTTGTTAACGACATAATAAACCTTAAAACTGCCTTGCAGGGTTTCAAACACTGTTCCCTATTCTGAAACTACTTGTGGGCTATTTTTTTGGTAAAGCCTAACAACAGTAACCAAGGAGTCTACATTTATTAATTCACCTATGGGTACGATTACCAACTCTTCATCGTCAAAAATTCCAAGGTTTCCACCTGCGGATATTGAAAACAGTCTGCCTTCGTGCGTGCTGGGTGTGTCTATTTTGGGTAAAGTGTCTACCTCAATGTGTGGAAACAATTCATGGTCAATGTGCTTAGAAGTGTAAACGGTTTTGTTGCCGTTTTCTCTTACTATTCTGTCAAAGTTTCTAAGAAGTACGGTTATTAAGTTCTCCTTAATGTGGTTTGTATTGTTGGTCAAATATGGTTCTTCTGTTGCGTCCGCATCTAAGGACATTTCTGCCATTAGTTGGGAAGATTTTATAGCTAGTTCTACTAGTTCGTCTCCTGACAAATCAAAAGTAGAACCCTCAATTTTGATGTTAAAACAAGAGTTACTGTTTTTTCTGTACGTTGTTGTCCTTTCAATGTGCATTTATATTCGTTTTTTGGTTATACTTAAATATGCTTAAAAAATTTTAAACAAAAAATAACAAGAAAAGCCCCTAAGTGGGGCTCTTCTAAATACTAAATTCAGAAACGGTATATGGACGTACACGTATATCCGAAGCGTATTAGGACTATATTATTTCCGTAATAGCGAAGTGAGGAACAGAATGTACTTTTCCTGTTAATGTATCTTCGACTAAGTAGCCCGTTATTTGGGGCGGGGTTTCTTCGCTTTTTTCGTTAAGCTTAATTCTAATTTTGTCAAGGACAATACCCTTAGCTTTTACGCCTTGGGATATTGTCATCTTAACTTTTTTACCTATCAAGCTCATTATGAGTTGAATATTTGATATTTAACTTGGCCTAAGTCACCAGACTTGGCGTAGACTTTTAATGCCTTCAACAATGTTCTAGCGTTAAGATTGTAGATTGAGTTACGGTACTTCTCTAGGATACCTAATATCTCTTCTTTCTTGGCGCGAGGTATTGGGTCTCCTTCGTAATCTATGTTATGGAGAATATAACGTAACCTCTGAATTTTCTCTTCGGGAGTCATGTAAAGGTCTATGAGGATAGTCCTAGACAGTATGGCGCTTGAAAATTGTGTTCTGTTGTAGTTACTCACAAATACGATTTGGCCTGTGAACTCGAAGCTTTTGGAGCCTGCTTTGGTTTCCCAGTCGACTACTCTGCGCTTCTTGGTGTCAAGAACACCTTTGATAATATTCTCAGCAGACTTGTCGGCCCAAATGCTGTCCGTATCATCAAAGATGAACAAACCATCGGGCCTTGCGGCCAGCTTTGAAAAGAGAGCAACAGCAGATATGTGACCCTTAAATACTTCGTAGTTGACTTCTCGCTCGTAGCCTAGCTTTTCAAGTATCATTTCGTAAGTATGTGACTTACCAAGTCCGCCTTCGCCAATTACTAGTAAGCTTGGATAACCACCTTTGAACGTGGTCTCTACCATGCTCTCATAGTAATCGAAACGTTGATTTATGCCCGGATTCATTCGGACATCTAACGTGTCAAAGCTAACTTTGAACTTCTCACCTGGCTTGTAGCCATAGTGTCTAGCGTTTGACGAATTTGCTATACTTACCGTTGCTTTCAAGTCTTTCTTGAAAACGGCATGTACATTTACGTCCACGAAAACATTATCCGTTTCATCGTTCCATGCAAGGACAGTATTAGGGATTACTAAAAACTTTTCACCTGTGGTTGGGCTAACCAACTCAACAGGTTTTTGAACTCCCCTAGAAGTCTTTTTGGGGGCTGCTACCGTCTTTTTTCTTTTTGTGGGAGACGATATTCCCACGTCCGCTAACTTCGGCATACTTTACTGTTTAAATAGTTATTTGAATTACTCTAGTATAAGCGCAATATTTTGAATAAAAAACTAACAGCTTAGAACCTAAAGGTTTACCGGGTAGTGGATTTCGCTGCTTGGCGTTTCTCTAAATATTATTTTGTGCACAGGAAGACCTAAATTTGTTAGGGTATTGTACAAGTAGGCGGTAATATTTTCTGCGCTGCTTTCAACCGGCAAGATTGTAAATTTCATATAGTCTAGGTGCTTTAGTAGCTTATAGACCTCATCTTCTTCCCAAACAATTAAGGAATGGCAAAGGCGCTTCATAACCGGGGTGATTATACTGTCGGCCTGCTCGAAAGGTATGCCAACTGCTTTTCCTTTTGTATCATTAACTAGAACAACATCTACATGTGCTGTGTGGCCATGCAAGGCCTCACATTTGTCGCCAATCATTTTCGTATTTCGATGTGCGTAGTGAAACCTATGTTTTCTAGTCAATAATGTTTTCATCCTCTAGGGTATTTTGGGCCTTTTCCTCTGATTGCTACGAATACTAATCCTACAAATATAAAACCAATAAACGAAAACAAAAAAGCGGGAAAAAAGCTCCAACCCTTGTTCCAAGAATACGCACCTATAAGTACGCATATCATCAAATAAGTATACATGTTAGTTTTTATTTATGTCTCTATTACCTTGAACAGCTAGGTTGTAGGTAGTGGACGATTTATTAAAATTGTCTATTCCAGTTTGAACCTCTTTAGACCAAGAGTCTAGTTGGTTTAGTTGTTTTTTTAGCACACCGTAAGAAGTAATGCTTTTATTATAGAACTCACTTTCTAGTACCTCGGTAAAGTCGTCTTTAAACTCCTCAGAAATGGCTGTAAAGTGTTCGTCATAATGGTTTAGTTGGTTTTTTATCCTAAGTCTGTCTTTTCTGTACTCTTGGTGAAAGTCCTTAAGGCTTAGAACAAGTTTGTCCTTGTTTCTGGTCTTAAAGTGCTTCATTACTTCTGATTTCTTATTGTAAACCTCTCTCATTTTATAGTGTTGTTTTTTGTGCTTTATTAAATATAGGTTAATAATATGGTACTATCAACTAGATGTCTATACCTACTTTCTCTTTCGGGTTTTCTGCCTCAATTCTGTACTTCTCTAATGCATGACTTTGTAGGTTGATAGTTACGTAACCAAGGAAGGCATCCTTTTCTAACCAATCATAGAGTTGAAAAGTACTTACCGGCCCATTAAAGTAAACGCCTACGGCTATTCTTGCTTTTAAGCCAAAAGAGATAAGTCGGGTTACAACCTTAATCATTTCGTCATAGTCGGTTCTATCATAAACAACAAATTTCAACCAATCTATTTCCCTTAAAGCGGACGGAATATCGCCACTATCTAAACCCTCTAAAATGTTGGGGAGTTTTAATCCCGCACTTTTTAGTTTGTAGTCGGCAATGATGCTAACTTTGGGAAGCATATACCCTGCCCAATAAAGCGTACCGCTAGTCTCTATCGTTACAAAAATATCGTTTTCGGTAATGTGAGTGAGAAAGTCAATTAAAGGCCCTTTGTTTGCTTTTAGTGGGTCGCCACCTGTCAAGGTAACTTTTTTAATCCCTGTTTTTTTAGTTATATCTAAAACCTTACTTGATAATTCTTTGGCACTGTAAAGCTTTCCTTCTTTTTTCATGTCTAGTGCTTCCGGGGTATCGCAAAGATTACCAAGCGTCCTCAAGTAACATCGAACATGACAACCCTGAGTTCTAACGAATATGGTGGGTACTCCAATACCAAACGGATTCACCTCACCATCGAAAGTTGTGTAAACCGTATTTATGTTAATGCTGTCTGAAGAATTTTTCATTATCTATATACTTTTTTTACAATACAATATTTACCTACTTTTTCTCTGCACATGTTAAAATAGTCTTCTTGGTTTACTCTAGCGTCTGGGTATCTACCCGAAAAATCTGTAGGGATTGCTCCATAGACAAAGTTTCCAAAGTAGACCATGCCAAAAAATACGTCTGCTAAAGCCATGAAGTAATAATCCTCTAAATTAGAGTAGACTTCGTTTATCGACTGCCCACATAAGGATATGATGTCTATTGTTTCCTTCGTTTCTTCTAATATCTTTTGGGCCATAGGAAGTATTAGAACGCTTATTTCCTCTCTTCTAAAGCCCAAAACCATTTCATCTTCTAGGTAAGAGTATTCGGGGCCATTTAAGTGTGCATCCCTTATGAAATCAGCTTGACTAAATTTTATTTCCTCAAGCAACAATTTGTCGTGTAAGTCGGTAGCTATAATTTTTTCCCTAATAAGTATGGCGTAAATAACTGATTTAAGGTATGTGGTGTCGTCTTTTGGCCCTCTTTTACATAACAGTTGTAAACTGGTGCTTATATGGGACAAAGACTCAGGGCTAAGACCCTTGGCTTTTTCTTTTATCTTTTTTATCCTCGGCATCGTTGGTTACTATTTCTGCTTCTTGGTCAAAGGTTGGAACTTTTGCTTGTTCTTTTCCTTCGGGAAGCGATTTTTCTTCGTTGTTTGAGTTAGTACCAAACAGCTTAGCCAAAAGGCCACTACCGCTTGAGTTATCATTTGAGGAGTTTGCAGGCCCCCTAGCATTCATTGATATTTGAAGTTTTACGCTGTCAATGTCTACCCTGTCTTTTAGTAGGCTGGATAGTCTGTCTATTTCGCTAGATAGGTTCATGTCTACCATACCGCCATCTACTTTCTCAAAGGTCTGCATTCTAGCTATCCTGTTTCTCTGGATGTCTATAAGCTTAGTAAGGATTTCTTTGTCTTTTGACTCTTCATCTAATCCCTCGTCCCAATCAATGCTGCATTCTGCTCCCGTTTGAAATACTGGACAGGTTTGGTTCATGTAACAAGTATCACACTGCATACCTATACTTGACGATATATCTTTAAGCTTTGTTTTTTCTTTTGGTCGGGGCCTGTCAAATTCGGGAGTCCATTTTGTTGCCGGCTTGTCGTATATCTTAGATAGGTAATGGTCTCTACATGAAAAAACAGCTTCTTCGTCAAGGCATCCTTTACATTCGGAAGAAAAAACTTTAGGGCATCCACCTTCTCTAAAGAAACTGCACGAAACACTACGTACCAAATTCGCATCTTCAGTATCCGTAATGCTCATGGCTTGTTGGTATATAGCTAGTTTTTCTTTTTCGCTTAATTCTTGCATACTTAATGTAGTAATTTATTTTATACCAAAATTATCTTAGAACTATTCCGTTTGCAGTTGGTACAGCAAAATTAACCATTACTATTTCTTTAG
>Ga0307935_1000603_pt1 | contig 15479 bp, 17 predicted proteins | sample OrgLakmetageno92_FD_201827 | JGI IMG/M metagenome (GOLD analysis project Ga0307935, IMG submission 201827) | Saline water microbial communities from Organic Lake, Antarctica - #92 | ecosystem: Environmental > Aquatic > Non-marine Saline and Alkaline > Saline | place: Antarctica: Organic Lake...
ACCCTTGATGTAATCTTGATATTACCCTCACCCTAATATCAATACTGTAACCTTACTATTATTCTTGCTATAACCATCACCGTAATATTACCGTTCCCTTTAGCATTAGGTTAAGATTATATGATGCCTTTAATGTTGCTATACTTATCTAGGATGCTGCCAGTCCTAAATGATCTTAGTCCTACGATCTTATTTTCTGTATTATTAACTCGTACAAGGTCATAAACATTTTACGATAGGTCTGTGAATCCAGCAAACTGCAAAGAAAACACAATTTATAATTCGTTTTTATTTCGACTACTTATAGTTTTTTTTTGAGTTTTTTACGTTTTACGTATTATAGTAAAAAAGTAATTAGCCCACATTTAGTTTAGCCCCCAATAAGTTCGGAGTGATATTTAGAAACAACAGATTCATTTCAAAGAGTGGAATACCGGGACCAACCGCTGCTAGGTTTACTAGAATATTATTAGACAAAGAATTATTAAGGACATTAGAAGAATCTTCAGGTAGAAGGCCAGCTCTTTATGCTTTTGAACCATTATTGCAACTAGCTCGAGTATAAAAACTACCTACAACAATGTAAAAAACAGTTCAAAAAGTGCTTAAATGAAAGGTCTGTGTCTATTTGCCAAATCGGCAAATTTTTAATTTGGCTTATTCAGAAAACAGTAATAAGAAAATTGGATATATGCTTAATCCAAAGGACTGTTCCTTTTAACTCCTTACTAACCATAGCCGAGACGTTAACTGTAATTTTAAAATAACAACTAAAAGTAAATGTTCAAGTTAACTTTTTTTATTTTTTGTAAACATATATATTGACTTATTAGTATATTTGTAAATATATAAGTTTACATATCTAAATTTTTGGAAACTTAAAGATTTACAAAAAATGAGAAACAAGCGGAAACTTTTAATTGAGCAATTGGAGCAAAAGCTACAACCATTCTCTCCAACTAGAAAAGTCTTGGTCCCTGAACGTGGATGGACCAACACCATTCGTACAACGCTACATATGACAATGGCCCAACTTGGGGCCAAACTAAATATCACAAGACAAGGAGTGAAAAGAATTGAGGAAAGCGAAGCTAATGGCACGATAACACTCAATTCCTTAAAGGGTGTAGCCAATGCAATGGATTTAAAATTGGTATATGCACTAGTCCCAAAACACGGGACCATTAACGATTTAATACAAATAAAAGCAGAAAAGCTTGCTCAAAAAATAGTGTTGCGGACCAATCAAAATATGAAACTAGAAGACCAAGGAATTGGAGATGAAAAAATAGCCAAAACTATAAAGGAACTCGCTAGTGAAATAAAACGAGAGATGAGAAAGTCACTATGGGATTAGAATTCGATTATAAGTATGGGCAAACAGCATTAGACGCAGAAGAAAAGGAAGGTCTTAAAATATACTCAATTACTACTCAAGGAGAGTTGGATGAATTTGAGCAATTGAATATTGAAAAAGCAGTTGAATGGACTATTCACTCAAAATTCAAACCTGAACATATTTTGACAGAAAAGTTTATTAAAGACTTGCACAAAAGAATGTACGGTGATGTATGGAAATGGGCAGGTGAATTTAGGAGAACTGAAAAAAACATAGGAGTCCAGTGGACACAAATTGGAATTGAATTGAAAAATTTACTTGACGACACAAAGTATTGGATTGAAAACAAAACCTATTTACCAGAAGAAGTTGCTATTAGATTTAAACATCGAATAGTATCTATTCATTGTTTTCCTAATGGAAATGGAAGACATTCAAGAATGATGGGGGACATCATAATTGAATCCATATTTGGGAAAGAAGTATTCTCGTGGCATTAATCAAATATGGTTAAAGTTAACGAAACAAGAAAAGAGTATATTAAAGCTTTAAAAAAAGCTGACGATGGAAACCTTGCACCATTAATTAAATTTGCAAAAAACTAAACCTAACAATGGCTATAAGTAATTGCTTGTATCTATTTTTTCTTAAGCCTTAATAAATAAACAAGACCAAACTCGAGGGAGTGATTTTAATCGAAGAAAATTAAAAGGAAGAGTACATAATGTAACTTAAAGTACGTTTTACCACAAAGAACTGAGGTAAAACCAACTCTTTTCTTCATTCATTTGATACAAACACTACAGGCTGTAGTAATTATTTAGCTAGCACTTATTTTCGTTTACAGTTTTAATGTCCCTAGATCAATTAAAAAATCACCCAGGAATAGCAGCAATCAACTTCTTGGTATACGCACTCTGCGGATTTGCATACAAGGCATCGGCTTCGTTTTTTTCTTCTATTTTTCCCTGGTTCATAACGATGACCTGATCGCAGAAGTATTTGACCACCGCCAGGTCGTGAGAGATAAATAAGTAAGAGAATCCAAAATCTTCTTTGAATTCGTTGAGCAAATTCAATACTTGTGCCTGTACAGAAATGTCTAAGGCACTGACGCTTTCATCACAAACGATTAGTTTGGGTTCTAAAGCAACAGTTCTCGCGATACCTATACGTTGTCGTTGCCCACCACTAAATTCATGCGGGTACCTGTTGTAGTGTTCTTCTGTAAGTCCAACGCGTTTTAATAAATGCAGCACTTTTTCCTTTCTATCGGCCTTATCGTTGCCTATACCATGCCATTGCATAGGCTCTATAATTGCTTGTCCCACCGTAAGTCGCGGATTCAAAGAAGCAAAAGGGTCTTGAAAGATGATTTGGATTTCCTTTCTCAATTTTTGCATGGCCTCCCCTTTCAAATGGGTAATATTTTGGCCTCGATACTTAATTGTTCCGCTAGTTGCGTCCTTCAATCGCAAAATTAGATTTCCTAAGGTGCTTTTTCCACAACCACTTTCTCCTACTAGACCGAGACTTTCGCCTGGATAAATGTCAAAACTCACTCCATCTACAGCCCTGAAATATTCTTGCTTAGCGAACAGCTTTTTTTGTAAAGGAAAATCTTTAACCAGATCCATCACTTGCAGCAAAGGAGTACGGTTGTAAATTTCCTGATGTAGTTCTTTACGTTGTTCTGTAGTTACTAACTCGTCAGAAACGGTTTGTGCCACAAAATCACTGATGGTGGGTAAGTTGCGCAGCCGCGTTTTGGTACTCGGTCGGGAAGCAATCAGCGCTCTTGTATAGGCTTCTTTTGGGTGTTCAAAAATGTCATTTGCCGCTCCTTGCTCTACAATTCGGCCTTGATACATCACTATGATCCTGTCGGCTATGGAGTGGACTAAGGAAAGATCATGAGAGATAAAAAGAATGCTCATGCCGTATTCCTTTTGGAGCGCTTTAAGCAGTAGTATAATTTCTTTTTGGACCGTTACGTCAAGTGCGGTTGTAGGCTCGTCTGCGATGAGTAATATGGGTTTACAGGCTATTGCCATGGCAATCATGACGCGTTGCATCTGTCCGCCACTGATCTCATGAGGAAATTTTGAAAAGGTAATTTGGGGTGTAGGAAGTTTTACTTTTTCAAAAAGCTGCAGGACTTCTTTTTGAGCAGCAGCAGCGCTCATTTTTTGATGTTGTAGCAGTACTTCTGCCACTTGATTTCCACAAGAGATGGTAGGATTGAGGGAACTCATAGGTTCTTGGAAGATCATGCTGATTTCGCTTCCGCGAAAGCGGGACCATTCTCCATCTTCTAGTTCTAACAAATCGGTTCCTTGCAAGGAGAGTTCGCGAGCCGTTATCTGTGCGGTTGTAGAAGGCAAGAGTCCCATTAGCGCCTTGCTGGTAACGGACTTACCACTTCCAGATTCTCCTACCATAGCAAGAATCTCGTTTTTGTAAATGTCAAATCCGATGTCGTGCAAGACTTGAACGCGCTGTTTCCCATTAGAAAAACTAACGTTGAGGGCTCTTATAGAGGCTATGGTGTTATTTGGAGATGATTTGCTCATCTGTGAGTATCGATTCTTTGCGTAATTTAAGTATGATTTGTGCGACAGCCACTACGTCTTTTTCACAATAGGTAGCAATGCGTTTTATGTCGTGTTCTTGGTAATACACATCTCTAACTTGTGAGCCATCGATGTCGTCTTTAGGCGAGGGAATTCCCAATATACGGGTCAATAATTTAAGGCTGGTATAATGTTTATAGTCACCAAATTTCCATAGTTCTAACGTATCAAGGTGTGGAACTTCCCAAGGTTTCTTACCAAAAAGATTCAGTTTTGAAGGGATCTCTATTCCTAAAATCACCATTCTTCTAGCGATATAAGGAAAGTCAAATTCTTTACCATTATGAGCACACATCAAATGATTTCTTCCTGAAAAATGCTCGTTGAGTAAGTTGGCAAACTCTTCTAACAACACTTTTTCTTCTCCCACAAAGCTGCGGGTTCTAAATTGCTGACCATCGCGATGGACAAAATAGCCAACAGAAATACAGATGATCTTACCAAACTCTGCCCAGATACCGGCACGATCATAAAATTCTGCTGGGGTGAATTCTTCCTTGCGCTGGTATTTTGTCTTATCAGCATACAATTGCTGGTCGATTTCTTCCAACTGTTCAAAACGCTCCTGTAACGGCACGGTTTCTATATCGAGAAACAAGATGTTTGCTAAGGAGAGTTTAGAAATCATTACAGCATATCTAATTCGTTAGTCGTACTATTAGGTTGATTAGTGCCTTTTAGAGGATCGTTACCTTGACTTTTTTCGTACTCATCGCAGTCTGTTTCTATAGAGAGATTTTCTGGCTTTTTAAAAGGTTCTTTAGAAATCTCTAGCGTTTCGTCTGCATAAATACGTTTCATATAACTCCCCCAAATAGGAAGTGCCATAGTAGCTCCTTGACCGTATTTAGTACTTGCAAAATGTACCGATCTATCATCAGCACCTACCCAAACACCAGTGACTAGATTAGGAACCATTCCCATAAACCATCCATCAGAATTATTCTGAGTGGTACCTGTTTTACCAGCTATATCATTCTTAAAATCGTATGGGTAATCGGTAATGACTTCTTTATAAAAGTCTGTATTTGCCATGTAGGTACTGTTGCCTCTTAGTTTTGCTCCACTACCTATTTTAGTAACACCTTCCATAAGGTTTACGGTAACGTAGGCTGTTTCTGGATTCAATACATCTTTGCTTTCTGGCACGTATTGATAAAGTACCGTACCGTTTTTATCTTCAATACTGGTTACTAAAACAGGTTTGTTATAAATCCCACCGTTTGCAAACACCCCATAGGCAGCCACCATTTCATACAGACTTACATCTGCTGTTCCTAAGGCAAGTGAAGGTACTGCATCCATATTTTCAGTGTCTATCCCTAGTTGGGCTGCGCGATCCACCACTGGTTGAGGTCCTACTTCGTCCATCAAACGCGCTGAAATAGTATTCTTAGATTTTGCCAGTGCTTCCTGTAAGGTCATGATATTGCCATAATCACCATTAGAATCCACAGGTGTCCAGTCGTTAGTGTTTCCGTGTTTGCCTGCAGGAATGGTATACTCTCCATCAGGATATTTTTTACAGGGGCTGTATTTTAATAAATCTATCACGGCAGAATACAGGAAAGGTTTAAAGGTAGACCCCGCTTGACGTTTGCCCAATTCCACATGATCGTACTTAAAATACTTGTGATTGATACCACCTACCCATGCTTTTACATGTCCCGTTTGTGGCTCTAAAGACATCACTCCAGTGTGTAAAAACTGTTTGTAATAACGTATGGAATCCATTGGGGTCATGATCGTATCTCGTTCTCTAAACTTTGATTTCCAATCAAAAATAGTCATGTCGGTCTTCTCATTAAAGCTTTTGATGATAGCAGCTTCGGCGATTCCTTTTTTCTTCATTTCCCTCCATCGTACGGATCTTTTCATGGCAGAGTTGAGGTTGTTTTCAATTTGAGATACCGTTAGATCTGTATACGGAGCTGTTTTATTGCGCTTTTGCTGGTGGTCAAACTCTGCTTGCAGGCGTTCCATATGCGTATAAACCGCTTCTTCAGCCATTTTTTGCATTCTATAGTCTATGGTAACGTTAACTTTAAGTCCATCATTGTAGAGGTTAAAGGGCTCTCCAGTTTCTGGATTGATATGATCCTTAGTCCAATCTGTTAGCCATGATCTTAGGTTTTCGCGGAAATAAGTCCCCATACCTTCATTATGACTAGCTGAGTTGTAGTTTAATTTTATAGGAATTTCTCTAAGGCTGTCTTTTACCGCCTCTGTCATTTTGTTATTGCGCACCATTTGTACAAATACTTGATTGCGTCTGTTAAATGACTTTTCTTTAGAAACTTCACGATGCGGATTGTATTGTCTAGGATTTTTAAGCATAGCAACAAGTACAGCACTTTCAGAAACATTTAGTTGACTAGGCTCTTTGTCAAAATAAATATTGGAGGCACTTCTTATTCCTATGGCTTGATATAAAAAATCAAACTCGTTTAAGTATTGAGTGATGATTTCTTCTTTAGTGTATTGTTTTTCTAATCTTGAAGTAATGATCCATTCCCGTATTTTTTGAATCAATCGTTCTACTGTATTGCTACTGGCTTGTTCTGTAAAATAAAGTTTTGCCAGTTGCTGGGTAATCGTACTCGCACCACCTTTAGTTCCTAAAAATGCGGCTGCTCTTGCGGTTCCATAGCCATCAATACCACTGTGATCCCAAAAACGCTCGTCTTCTGTAGCTACTAAAGCGTTTATAAGATTTGTGGGTAAATCATCAAATTTTATTGGTTTTCTGTTTTCATTATAGAAACTTCCCAGTGTTTTCCCATCTGCAGTGACTATTTCTGTTGCCAGTTCTGTCTGCGGATTTTCTAATACGGTGTGGTCTGGTAAATCTCCAAAAACTTCCCATGCTGCTAATAAAAAGAGAAGAACTACAAATCCTATGCCTACCGCATACATCTTCCAGAAGAGCGAAATGTTTTTCTTCTTTCCTTCTTTTTCTTGAGCTATTTGTGCCTTAGTTACTGCCATTTTGGACTTGTTTTTCTATACTATATCCTACTTCGAGTATGCCTTTGAGTTGTGCATCTCCATTTACTTCTCCTGTTTTTCTCATCGCGTGTTTAAGAGCTATTTGATAAGTTCCGCTTTCGCGAAAGCGGAAGCCTTTTTTTAACCACAACTTATTTTCATACACATCATTAGCACCTGACCCTAAAAAGCTGCCGTCAGCTTCTGTCATACGGTACTGTAATGTATCTGTAACGACTTTTCCTTGCGGAAATTTCATTTGTGAGATCAACCAGAGATTATTGTATTCATAATCGTGCGTATTGCGCAGGTTGATAAACACATTATAGCTTGTTAGGCTGTCTTGAGGGGGAATTTTAAACGTGGCTACATCTTCAATCGCCCAGCCAGTTTGAGGTAGATCGTGGTATTCTGCATTCACCAACTGCTCGTCACAAGAGCTGACCAGGGCCATAACGGCTAGAGAAAATAGGTATCTGTTCACTAATCTTCCTTTTTAGGTGGCTTGTTACCATCGTTGTTGCGATTGCGACTTTTATTGCGAGGGGGTCTGGATTTTTTAGGCTTAGAATCCTTGTTGGCATCTGTATTTTGATTTGGTCGATCCGTTTTGTTTTCAGGAGTACCAGGCTTATTCGCACCTCTGTTTTTATTTTGAGGTCTAGGCTTACGCTTTTGAGGCCCATCTTTAGCTGCAGGAGAAGTTGCGGTAGCTGTAGACGTATTAGAGTCCGTTTTGTCATACCTATTATTGTTCTTAGGTTGGCGTTTTTTGGTGCGTTTATTACGGGTTTTGGGCTGGTCAAAACGAGTTAAACTATCCTGTCCTACCACATTTTCAAAGTTCATCTCTTCTTCAACGATCAACTCGATAGCATATTCTTCTATGCTGGCAACGGTTTCTTTGGCTTTGTTTTTAGCAACGATTTCATGAACTTGCTCAGTGGTAAGGGTGTGCCAGTTCATCCACTCGCCATCGTAACAAAACCACATCAGTCCTTTGAAAATATCTACTTTCTGACAGATAGCGGTTCCTTTTTCGGTATACAGCTTTTGATTTTGTTTTGGGAAATTACTCAAGGCATCCATATAAGAATCCAGCTCGTAATTGAGACAGCATTTGAGTTTTCCGCACTGTCCAGCAAGCTTCTGCGGATTCAGCGATAGGTTTTGATAACGTGCTGCTCCAGTGGTAACCGATCTAAAGTCGGTCAACCAAGTGCTGCAACACAATTCGCGACCACAAGAACCAATACCTCCTAGGCGGGCTGCTTCTTGACGCAATCCTATCTGACGCATTTCTATTCTAGTTTTGAATTCACCAGCATATTCTCTGATGAGCTCACGGAAATCTACCCGTTCATCTGCGGTGTAATAAAAGGTGGCTTTGGACCCATCTCCTTGAAATTCAATATCAGAGATTTTCATTTTGAGTTGAAGGCGTATGGCAATCTGGCGAGCACGCACTTTCATAGGATCTTCTTTCTCTCGAGCGGTCACCCATTTTTCTACGTCTTTTTCACTAGCGATGCGGTACACTTGGGGAATCTCGTCATCTATTTTAACGCGTTTGCGTTTCATTTGTACCCGGACTAATTCTCCAGTAATGGTAATGATTCCTATATCGTGGCCGCTTTCTGTTTGTGTAGCGACTATGTCACCTATCTTGAGTTGTAGGTCGTCTTTATTGAGAAAGAATTCTTTACGGCTGTTTTTAAAACGCACTTCTACGTAGGGGAACTGTTTTTGACCATCGGGCAACTCCATGTTTGCTAACCAGTCAAAAACGGTTAATTTATTACATCCACTTGTCCCACAGGTGCCATTATTTTTACATCCACCAGGGGTACTACTACTAGTTCCACAACTATTACAGCTCATTCTTTTATTCTCTATATATTGAAATTGAAACGATTAAGTCGCTCAATTGAAGTCATTCCTTGAAACGTAAAGATAGCAATTAAAATTGTGGGATATGGTGGGGGTCTGTGCACCATTTTGGTTTTCATTTTGCTTGCTCACTTAACCTCATAAATGTCACGCAGCAGTTTTTTAGCCACTTATAACAGGATCATGATATCTTAAATTTCAAATAATACTTTTGGCTACTTGATATTGATATTAAATTAATGAATGTATTTTTACGTTAATGAATGAGCAATTAGAATTATATCTTAATTACTTCGGTAAGCTTAAAAGAGGTTTTAATCCTGGGTTCGGAAAAGCTCCCCATAAGCCCATTCTACTCCTTGCTATTTTGAAATTGATAGATCATGAAAAAATCATTAATAATCGAATAGAAATAAATTCTGAGCTCGTGATTACTTACAAAGACCTTTTTAAAAAATTAGTTATTACAGGTCATCATGATAATTTTGCTCTTCCTTTCTTCCATATGAAGAACGAACCTTTTTACAGATTGATGCCTAAAATCGGTATGATTGATAATTTAAAGAAGCAAAAGAGTATTAATAGTCTTAACAAATTAAACGAGATTGTAGCATTTGCTGAATTAGATAAAAATCTATTTCTTTTAATGCAGGAGGAATCCATTAGGGCAGTTTTAATTGAATACTTATTGCAAGAATACTTTGAAAGTACAGTTCAATTTAATCCTAAAGATTACAACCTTCTAGAGATGGACATTGAGCATGATATTCTAAATGAAAGTCAAGAAGTATATCAAGAAAAATTAAAGAGTTTAGAGTCTGCACTGAATAAAGACTCCTTTGAAGAAGAAATTTTTATCAGAGGAGGAGTATTTAAAAAAACAGTTCCAAAAATATATGGTTACTCCTGTTGTGTTAGTGAGTTTGCTATTAAAAGCAATTATAATATTCAAATGGTGGATGCTTGTCACATAGTCCCTTTTAGTATCAATCAAAATGACACGATTCAAAATGGTATCTCATTAAGTCCTAATATTCATAGAGCTTTTGACAGAGGGCTACTGACAATTAATGATGATTACCTGATCAGAATTTCCCCTAGTATAAACAGAGATGAATCCAGTACAGACCTCTTTTTGCTAGACGGAAAAAGGATACAATTACCAAAAGAGGAAAAACACATGCCTTCTCTTGAGTCCCTAGACTGGCATAGAAGAGAAGTCTTTTTGTTCTAAGCTTTTTCTCTACAGGGCCATCTTTTTTTTGCAGCCTTAGGAACTATTTTCTTTTCGAGGTCAACCATTTAATAATCCCAACTACTAAAGCTCCTCAATTTTAAGGTTCATGGTAATGCTCACTTTATTTTCGGTTCTATCTTCTTCAATACTAATATCCCAATCGCTGGTATATATACTGCCGGTGATTTTTATACGATCGCCCTTCTTCACTGCTGTAAAACTAACAGGTTTTGAGATTCCTTTTATAGTCAGATTGCCCAGTACTGTATAGGAGGCCTCTTTTGTTGGTGTAATAGACGTGCTTTCAAAATAAATGCGCGGGTAATCACTTCTGTTAAAATATTTTTCCCACATCAAATGCCCATCTCGTAAGAAATTACCCGTTTCTAAGCTACTCACACTTACAGACCCTTTTATTTTAGAATTTTCAAGTTGGCTGAGATCGATTTCAGATTCTGATTGAATATCTCCTATGGTTCCAGTGATATCCTTACTTTCAAAGGTGAAGCTTATTTTAGAATCTTCGGTTGGGCTAGGAATACCCGACAAAAAGGTCATACAGAGGAGTAGTAAGGTCAATGCGGTTTTCATAGTTCAGTTTTTTTAAGTGTTGCCAACATGTTTGTGTATGACTAGTCGTTTGAGTTAGTAATTAATTATATACGGCTTAAGTTTGAATCCCCTAAATTTAGATATAAATCAGAAAGCACCAAAGAGAGGAATAAGGTTATTATATACGCAGAGACTATGATCTCGTCAACATTGAAAATCCCCTCTCTTTTCTATACAGATTTCGAACAGTTCCCTGCCTGCTGGCAGGCAGGTGTGAGGCTTTAGACCTCGATTTTAAGTCGTTGAAACTCGCGTAGTATGTACCTTCAAAAAAAACATTTTGTTACGATTAAAGATATTAAACATTTTGGAATTGACATTAGTTATTTAGTGTTTGATGTTACAGATGCTGATGGTAATTATTATCAGTTAAAAACAATGTATCAGGCTTTAAGAAATTTACAAAGCTCTTAGGTGAGGAAACTCATTGCGTTATGGAAGCCACCGGTTATTACCACTACCAACTGGCTTACCATATACTTGAATCTGGTATAAAAGTATCTGTAGAAAACGCTTTGTCTGTAAAACGTTTTATCCAGATGAAGTTGTCAAAAATCAAGACAGATAAGAGCGATTCAAAAGCTATTTGTGAGTATGCTCAAAAGGTAGAATTAAAACTGTGGAAGGGTAACACAAAGGATGAGATGGAATGTCTTCAAATCACCAGAGCACTATCGGTATATAAAGCAGAGCACCATGTTAAAAAACAAACTACATGGAGAAGCTGTTTTGGGAGAGCCAAGTAAAGCAGGTGTAAGGTCCTTAAAACGGAGTTTAACACAGCTTAAAAAAGAGATGAAAACCTTAGAGGATAAGTTGTTGGTTTTGGTAAAACAATCACATCAAGACCTATTAACTCGTTTAAAAACTATTCCAGGTTTTGGACCTAAAACATCAATTATGTTAGTGGTTTTAACAGGTGGTTTTGATCGATTCACATGTGCAGCAGAACTATGCAGTTACGCTGGTCTAACACCAGTGATTAGGCAAAGTGGTAGTAGTGTAAAAGGACGACCTCGAATTAGTAAAATAGGCAATCAAAAACTTCGTAATTTATTATTTATGTGCAGTTTTAATGCTTGTAAACCTGCCTGCCATCAGGCAGGTAAAACAAGACTTGCACAGATCTTTATGAGCGAATAGTGGCCAAAGGGAAGAGTAAGAAATTAGCACTTATTGAGGTGTGCAATAAGCTCTTAAAACAGGCCTTTGCTATTGCTAAATCAGGGTTGCTATATGATAAAGAATATAAAAGTACTCTAGTGAGAAATTAATGAGTTTTTACTTGTTTTTAGCCACAGTACTTTGGCGAGGTGCGTTATTTTGTCAGGATGACATTGGGTTCACTTGAATTTGTCCTCCGATTGCTTTTAATACTTTCATAATTGTCGCAAATTGAGGTTTCGCTCCATCGGATAATGCTTTGTACAAACTCGGTCTGCTTAAACCAGTTTCCTCCGCAATTTTTGTCATTCCGATAGCTTTTGCAATATGTCCAATTGCATTAATCACATCCGCATTATTCCCTTCTTCTAGAACAGTATTGAGATATTCCGCAATCATCTCTTTGCTGTCCAAATAATCCGCTATTTCAAATTTTGAAGTTCCCATTTTCTATTTATTTAATTTTTTACAAATTTCTTTAGCTTTCGCAATGTCCTCTTGTTGATTGGATTTGTCTCCACCAATAAGCAAAACAATTATTTTTCCATCTTTTTCTTTGAAGTAAACTCGATAGCCTTTCGCAAAATTTATTCGCATTTCCCGAATTCCATCGCCAACTGTTTTACAATCGCCAAAATGTTCGTCAGTTTCCAATTTTTGAATTCTGAAAATGATTTTAGCTTTAGCCTTAAAGTCCTTTAGCTTTCTCAACCATTTATCAAATTCAGATGTTTTCTCAATAAAGAACATAAACATTGTATCTACTTGGATACAAATCTAGTAAAAATATTTGAATAAATTCAATTCAGATTGATTTTTCGGCAGAGTGAGTTAATGCACCACAACGTGTATATATAGGAGCTGTGGCGTGCTTTAGCGCAAACCTCTCCAAATATAAACTAACTTTGGTAAATCCGTAGATTTTCCAAATATGCACAGAGCAAGCCATAGTTTATACACGGCTTAAGTTTACAATTCATTAAATTTAGATATAAATCAGAAAGCACCAAAGAGAGGAATAAGGTTATTATATACGCAGAGACTATGATCTCGTCAACATTGAAAATCCCCTCTCTTTTCTATACAGATTTCGAACAGTTCCCTGCCTGCTGGCAGGCAGGTGTGAGGCTTTAGACCTCGATTTTAAGTCGTTGAAACTCGCGTAGTATGTACCTTCAAAAAAAACATTTTGTTACGATTAAAGATATTAAACATTTTGGAATTGACATTAGTTATTTAGTGTTTGATGTTACAGATGCTGATGGTAATTATTATCAGTTAAAAACAATGTATCAGGCTTTAAGAAATTTACAAAGCTCTTAGGTGAGGAAACTCATTGCGTTATGGAAGCCACCGGTTATTACCACTACCAACTGGCTTACCATATACTTGAATCTGGTATAAAAGTATCTGTAGAAAACGCTTTGTCTGTAAAACGTTTTATCCAGATGAAGTTGTCAAAAATCAAGACAGATAAGAGCGATTCAAAAGCTATTTGTGAGTATGCTCAAAAGGTAGAATTAAAACTGTGGAAGGGTAACACAAAGGATGAGATGGAATGTCTTCAAATCACCAGAGCACTATCGGTATATAAAGCAGAGCACCATGTTAAAAAACAAACTACATGGAGAAGCTGTTTTGGGAGAGCCAAGTAAAGCAGGTGTAAGGTCCTTAAAACGGAGTTTAACACAGCTTAAAAAAGAGATGAAAACCTTAGAGGATAAGTTGTTGGTTTTGGTAAAACAATCACATCAAGACCTATTAACTCGTTTAAAAACTATTCCAGGTTTTGGACCTAAAACATCAATTATGTTAGTGGTTTTAACAGGTGGTTTTGATCGGTTTACAAGTGCAGCACAACTATGCAGTTACGCTGGTCTAACACCAGTGATTAGGCAAAGTGGTAGCAGTGTAAAAGGACGACCTCGAATTAGTAAAATGGGCAATCAAAAACTTCGTAATTTATTATTTATGTGCAGTTTTAATGCTTGTAAACCTGCCTGCCATCAGGCAGGTACAACAAGGCTTGCAGAGATCTTTATGAGCGAATAGTGGCCAAAGGGAAGAGTAAGAAATTAGCACTTATTGCGGTGTGCAATAAGCTCTTAAAACAGGCCTTTGCTATTGCTAAATTAGGGTTGCTATATGATAAAGAATATAAAAGTACTCTAGTGAGAAATTAATGAGTTTTTACTTGTTTTTAGCCACAGTACTTTGTTAGTGGCTGCCATTAGACTGTCTTTTTCTTAGATTTCCAATTTATATTACTCCGTCTAAAATAACTATATGGCTTCTTTATGTTTGATGTACATAATTTGGCAAACTTTATCCATTGACTTAAAAATTACCGCGTCAAAATTAGGCGACTTCGTAATGCTTGTCAAAGTTAGAACAGCATTGAAAAACATTTCATTATCACTTTGTTTAATACGCTCAATAAAATTTACTTTATTACTTCCTTTGGAAGAATCAGAAACGATTACTTCCTCTGTATTTATGTCTATTGCAAATAATAAATTCTTATTCATAGCTCTTAAATTATTTAATTTCTTGATTATTGGTGATAATGACAGCGACCACTTGAATTCTTTGTCCTATTTTTACATCTTGCTCCTTTCTGTGTTGTACCGGAGCATTGTGTGGCGGTGGTTGAAGATTGCTTAGATTTATTTGTAGTTGTTTTTCCATTACAACAATTAATCCCTACTTTTTTATTATGTACTTTACAATAGCAACTATTTGATTTACTTCGATTGCACGTTAGACAAAGTAACTGAATATTTGAGACTTCACTGTTACCTCCGCAAGAATATGGTATTATATGGTCATATTCCAAGTTTTCATAACTGCCACAACACTGGCATATACCCCCATCTCTTGAATATACAACCTTTTTTGTTGTTTGTGAGATGTAACGACTCTGTGAAAAACTACAAACACTAAATAAAATCAGTGTTAATAATAAAAATAATTTTTTCATTGTAATCTTGAGTTTGTAAGTTCAACTAATAAGTGCAACTCAAATTAAATCATTGGGGGCTAGCCCCAATGATTAGCCAAGTGCTAAATTTGATTTGTGAAGAAAAAATATAAACAACTTAGTCAAGAACAAAGATACCAAATTGGTGTTCTGTTTGAAATAGGAAAGTGTAAAAGTGAGATTGCTGATATTATTGGTGTCTATAAAAGCACTATAGGTCGTGAATTCGATAGAAATATTGGTAAACGTGGACAGCATGCAGGTAATTATGTACCTCGTTTAGCACAGAATAAAGCAGCATCCAGGCACAAGCTAAAGTATAAATCAGTAAAGTTTACTGATACTTTGAAAGAACAGGCGGCAAACTGGCTCAGACAGGAACAACTGAGCCCAGAACTTATTGCAGTTGAATGCAAGTGCTTGGGTATAAAGGGCGTTACTCTTGAGTGTATTTATCAATGGATCTGGGATTGTAAAAAAAGCAATCGTAGATAGGATGTGTAAGCTTCCCCTTAAACCGAACTGTTTAAAAGTAGAATAATTATCTTAATTTTAAACAGTATTATGAGAAAGAGTAAATTTTCACCACAGCAGATTGCAAAGATTTTAAAGGAGTTCGATAACGGGAAGAGCGTA